>Ga0208695_1000014_pt1 | contig 314674 bp, 313 predicted proteins | sample AD_UKC111_MetaG_FD_184449 | JGI IMG/M metagenome (GOLD analysis project Ga0208695, IMG submission 184449) | Active sludge microbial communities of municipal wastewater-treating anaerobic digesters from Hong Kong - AD_UKC111_MetaG (SPAdes)... | ecosystem: Engineered > Bioreactor > Anaerobic >...
CTGTCTTATCATGATTATGTCCTTTCTTACCATACTGTCTCCTCCTTGCTAAAAAGAGACAGTTTAGCAATTCTTATTAGGACATTTTCATTTTGGTATATTAGGACATTATCATGTTGGTGTTACACTATTTTCAAAATTATTTTCAAAATTAAAATGTTTTATCTCCATAGATATAGAGATGTGCCCCAGATAAATAGATCCATTCCCATTGTAAAAAATGGTTTATATTTGTAGATCTTAGTAAAGATTAGAAAGGATGCATTGAGCCTATCCAGGCCTGATGGAAATCTTTTTCAACAAGAGAATATCTTGCCGAGGCCAGTGATCCCAATACGAGAGAGTCTATCCTTTCTCTGAGGTGGGGATACAGGCAAAAACTTTTATTGAGTAACTCAAAGCTGCCTCATAAGAGGCTTGATTTGCCATCAGAATCAAAAATATCCCCTATTCTCATGGCAAGAAAAACTCGAATACCCATATATACCCTCTGCGTTCTCCAGCGAATACTGTTTTTACAGGATGAGCGGGTGAGAGATAAAAAAAATAGGGGTCTTAAATTTATAATCCTATAAACGCTAAAAATTACAAGATTTATCAATTCTGACTACATTTAATAATTTAATACCCTCTGGACAAGAAAACACGTGCAACGCAATAAAAATTGACTTTTAGAGATCCATCCCATATTTAAGAGAATTCTTATTAACGGTGCAGTATATGCGGTAGTTTGTGAGTTCATCCCTTAAGATCCTGCAAGGTTGGATGCGCGGCTGACTCTGGGAAAATATCAGGCCTTACCTTGAATGCGGTGACCTAGAAATAGAGCTCTTTCTCATGCCATATTGCCTTTATAACCTTTGAAAGATTTGCCGGTTCTGCCAAATCGGCATAGGCGGAGAGCCTCAACCCCTCCATCTTTACCTTTATCTTCCGGAAAGGAAAAAATTATTACCCACTTTTTTTCCATAAACAAAAGCGAAGTTGATCTCTTCTAACCTATCATCTTCTGACTGCCATTTTGTAAACATCTTTATATTCACAAAGTATACCTCTGCCTGCAAAGGGCTTTTCATTGCCCAGGTTATACCCAATATCTTGGTAAATATCGGTATGTTTGCCATGGTAAGGGTGTGTCTTCCAGGGCATTAGGCATCGAGCGCCCTTCCCTGATAAAAGAACACTGCTGCCTGATTTTCCCGGACCGTGAGTTGTGCGCCGTATTTTATCTCCCCTGAACCTTTCTCTGGGACCCTCTTTACTATTATCCTGCCTGTATCATCGAACCATTCAATAACCTCAAGAAATATGATATTGTTCGTGCCCATAATAGCAATTGTAAAATATATTTCCCCTTGTGTCTATAAGAAATATTATAAGAGGCTTGATAAAGGTCTACTTTTATTTTTTCACATTTCTTATCTTCCCCTTTTACACTGCTTTATAATTATGTTATTTTATTACATTCCATGATAATATCACTGGCAAATCAAAAAGGCGGTGTTGGCAAAACTACTACTGCCGTTAATCTTTCGTCATCTGTTGCAGTAGCAGAAAAGAAGACCCTAATCATAGATATGGACCCACAGTGCAATGCCACCACAGGCCTTGGTATCACATATAATGGTCTATACGGACACCTATATCATGTCCTCATAGGAAAAAGGACGATAAAAGAAGTGATAAAAAAGACAGATGTACCCTTTCTTAACATACTCCCTGCCCACCCTGACCTGATAGGCGCAGAGGTGGAACTTCTGGAATTCGATAACAGGGAATTTGTCCTAAAGGATGCATTAAAAGAAATCAAAAAAGAATACGATTTTATATTCATAGACTGCCCCCCTTCCCTCGGGCTACTTACCATCAATTCCCTTGTAGCATCTGATGCTGTTATAATACCCCTTCAATGTGAATACTATGCATTAGAGGGATTGGCCATGCTTTTGAGGACCATAGCCATTATAAAAAAGAGATTAAATCAGGGGCTTGAAACACTTGGGGTGCTTTTAACCATGTTTGATAAAAGAAATAATCTTTCATACAGGGTTCAGGAAGAGGTGAATAACTACTTCAGCGGTAGTGTATTTAAAACCGTTATACCAAGAAATATAAAGCTTAGTGAATCACCCAGTTATGGCAAGCCTGCGCTCTTGTATGATATATGTTCAAAGGGTGCAGAAAGCTATCTTGAGCTTGCTGCAGAATTATTATCAAAGGTAGGGACAAATGAATAAAAAGGATCCTCTTGGCAGGGGCTTATCAGCCATTTTAAAAGACATGGAAGACAAGGAGAATATCAGGTCTATACCTATCGAACAGATTATTACAAACACAAGGCAGCCGAGGTTCGAGATTAAAGATGAAACCCTTGAAAGCCTTGCATTATCCATTAAAGAAAAGGGTCTAATACAACCCATAGTTGTTAGAAAAAAAGACAACAAATATGAGATAGTGGCAGGTGAGAGACGCTACAGGGCATGTGTTATGGCAGGCCTGAAAGAGGTCCTGGCATCCATAAGAGACTACGATGACCGTGAGGCCCTGGAGGTAGCCCTTATAGAAAACCTCCAGAGGGAGGACTTAAACCCCATTGAAATCGCCACTGTCTATGAAAGATTTATCAAGGATTTCGGATACACACAGCAGGAGCTTGCAGATAAAATAGGTATTGATCGAAGCACTATTGCCAATTTCATAAGGATTCTCTCTCTGCCGGATTGGATCAAAGAACTCATATCAGAGGGAAAATTGGCCCAGGGACATGCCAGGTCACTTCTCTCCCTATCCAACGAAAAAGAGCAGAAGAGTTTTGTAGATCGGATCTTAAACCAGGGCATGTCTGTGAGAGAATTGGAGAAAGAAGTAAAAAAGGCCAGGGAAAAGGTCTCACCATTTTCTCACGTAGAAGACACATTAAGAGAGCAATTGGGCACAAAAGTCAACATAACATTTAAAAACAACAGGGGAAAAATCATCATTGAATTCTATTCAAAGGAAGATATGGAGAGGATACTGGAGATCCTCTCCCATTGATTATCTGTTTAATGTAGAGCCATATCCTATTCCATCTTTAGACCCACAACCGATATTACCTGTTCCATCCCCTAGGCCATAAGTTTTTCCTGCTTTTTCGCCTACCCTTGTCTGCATACTGCTGTGATCCATACTCCTTGTATGCATTCATCTCAACATCATCCCCATCCATGAGTTTTTATGCTCCTCAAAAATAACCTCAAATTCTCTAAATATCTCTCTTACCTTTTTCCTCTCTTTTTTTAAAACCCCTGATATAACAAGATAGCCATTCTTTTTAATAAACTGCCTTATTTTTTCCCTATTCTTCTCAAATGTCTTTATGTCGAGGTTTGCAAGGCAGACATCAAATACGCCCGAAATATCATTGAGGTCAGAGCATATAAAACTAATATCTTCTATACTGTTTAGATGTGCGTTCTTTCTTGCCGAAACCACTGCCTCCATATCATTATCTACGGCAAACACCTCTTTTGCACCGAGTTTGGCAGCATATATGGCAAGTATGCCTGAACCGCAACCTATGTCTATGACGCTTTTGTCTTTGAATACCATCTTCTGCATGAGCTTCATCATTATCCATGTAGATTCATGCCTACCTGTGCCAAATGCCATACCCGGGTCTATAATGATTGAGCCTTGAGGTATCTTTTTCGCCCACGGCGGGGCAATCTTGACCCCACATACAGTAATGGTCTTGAAATACCTCCTTGTAAGGGTCGAATAATCTATTGGTGCCTCATCTTCTACTTTTATATCCTTTATCTCTATGACTAAGTCTTTGATGGTGTCCAGAAAGGATTCTACATCATGGGGATAACACCTGATTATCGTAAGGTTAGTCTTATCTTCGATCCATATGCCTCCTCCTGCCTGGTTATATAACTCCTCAGGAAGAAACTCCTCCCTGCCCTTTTCTAAATATATGTCTACACGCAGGTTGGTGTATTTATTATATCTGTCCATATGGAAATATCACCTTTCCTGTATCCTCTATGCTGTAACCTGAGAAATCTTTTATCTTTTCCATGAAGCTGGGTTGTTCAAAATAGGAGAGAAAGGTCTGGACATTCTGTCCGTAATAATTCTCTTTTGGTATTACTAAATCGAATTTTTCTTCAAATAAAGGTAAAAAATCAAGTTCCAGGGTATATGCGATATGCCTGATACCGAATCCAGCATCTACCCTGCCTGTAAATATCCTCAATCCAGATAGGAGATGTGATGTCTCCTCGATCTCGTATCCCTTTATCCTCTCTTTTTCTATGTTATTCTCCATTAAAAGAAAATCCAGAAGCAGCCTTGTGCCTGAACCTTTATTTCGATTGACAAATAGGATATCATCCCTTATTAGGTCTTTTAAAGAGTTTATATGTTTTGGATTCCCTTTTTTCACATATATACCCTGTTGCCTTGAAAAAAGCCTTATCACTACATAATCATCTCTACTGAGATACCGAAAAACATAGGATGTGTTATAATCCTTCTTTTCTATGTCCAGTATATGGACACAGGACATGGTGGCGCTACCTTCCCTCAGCAGTTTTAATCCGTTTATGCTGCCGATAGGTGCATAAAATATCTTAGATTGTTCCTGAGCATTGTATATGTCTATAATCCTTTTCAAGAGTATATCGTCGCTTCCTGCAATGAGGATCTGGTTTTCCCTCTGGGTATTCTCCAGTATCCACCTGTCTATGATTTCCTTTGTAAATGCGATCTTGCCACCGATCTTTATATGGGGGATCTTCAGCTCCTGGACGAGTTTATAGACCTTTTTCTCGTTTATCTTCAAGTATTTAGAAAGCTCTTTGGCAGATAATATCTCCATATTGGGTTAAATATATAATACTTTTGCCTCGTTTACAATCTTATTAAAAAGTTTTTATTTATGATTTTTGGTAATTTTTAGTAATTTCTGACGACTTTTAATCTTGATTTTTCATTATTTTACTTTTATAATAAATAAAAAAATTTTTTTGGAGGTAAACATAATGAAAAAAGGAATGATTATAATCTTAAGTTTCATAATTTTTTTAGTCTGTTTTTCTTTCATTAACCTCCATGCACAGGAAAGTACAAAGAAAAAAAAGGATTACAATGTATTTACTCTTGGAGAGATTTATGTAACAGGTGAAAAATTACCGGCAACAAAAGAAGTAACCCAAGCAACAGAAATAACAGCCGAAGAAATAGAGGCCTCAAACAGCAAAACAGTTGCTGAAGCGCTCAACTTTGTTGAAGGAATAAGGGTATCAACAGGTAGAAAGAGCGAACCAAACATTCAAATACATGGTTTTGACCAAAGCAGGGCCCTTATCTTGATCGACGGTGTTCCATATTATGAAACCAACTACGGTAAGCTAGATTTGAATGTAATACCCGTTGATAACATTGCCAAGATAGAGGTTGAAAAGGGTGTGTCATCAGTACTCTATGGGCCGAATGGCATGGCAGGCGTGATCAATATTGTTACAAAAAAGCCAACTGATAAACCAACGATAGATGCACTTATTGAAACCGGAGATTACAGGTCAAATAAATTTTCTGTGTCTCACGGGATGAAGATAAATAAGTTCAGCTACTGGTTAAATTATAGCCATCAGGAGGCAAGGGGATGGTACATGTCACATGATTTCGATCCTAGGCCAGGCCAGATTGGCTACAAAAATCCTACTTTGAATATAAAGAGAATACTTGAAGATGGAGGCGTGAGAGATAACTCTGCCACAAGAACGAACAGTATATGGGCAAAGGTTGGTGTTGAACCTTCCACTGATTCAGAATACTACCTTAACTTCCACTATATTGAGAGATATAAAGAATCACCTTCATCCATCGGAACCATCCTTACTAATACAGTTTTTAGGGCAAAGCCTATGTTTTCACAGTTTACCCAGATACCAAAATATGACAACTGGGGTGTGGACTTGAGCGGCCAGGAGAAATTGGGTGACCTGGTAAAAGCAAAGGCAAAGCTTTTTTATCATTATCACGTTGATGACTATGTATCATATTATGATGAAACCTATATGAGGCCTATTGCAGTAAGCCGTTATGAGGATAGTACCATTGGTGGCTCTCTTCTCTCTGATATCAAGCTTGCAAGCATAGATACGCTTAAGCTTTCCTTCCACTTCAGAAGGGATTCCCACAAAGAACGGGATGATGAGTATCTGCCTTTTGACGAATCAGTCTCCCACACAGGTTCGGTAGGGCTTGAAAATGAGCTTAACCTGAGCAAAAACTTCTCTGTGGTTGCTGGTCTGGCATACGACTGGTTTAATGTTGTCAGCTCAGAAAATTCCAATCTGGACAAAAATGGAAACTTCATAAATCGGACCAAGCTCAATACACCGGATTATGATAGCAAGCTCAATCCCATGATCGGCGCGACCTTTACCTTTACGAATGGAACCAAGGTGTTTGGTTCCGCAGCCAGAAAGATAAGATTCCCTACCTTACAACAACTATATTCTTCAAAAGGAGGGAACATTGACCTTACTGCTGAAAAAAGCTGGAATTATGTGCTTGGCGTTTCCCGGGAACTAACCAAATATGCACGAGGCGAACTGTCACTCTTCTGTCATGATATAAGTGATTTTATTACCCGTGATGTGCCTACGATAGACGGAAAGTACATGAACATTGGCAAAATAAGGATGGTGGGCTTCGAATTATCAGGAGAGGTGAATCCAGCAAAAGACCTGGGCTTCAAGTTAGGATATACCTATAATAATGCCACTGATAGAAGTCCGGGCCGCGTCACTAACAGGGTTCTCAATGTACCTGAACATAAAGTAGACCTTACCATGAAATATCTTGTTCCTGTTGTTGGCGTAAGGTTGGACATGACAGGTCTTTATATGGGTCAGTCATGGGGACAATTGCCCACATCATCGAGCCCCACAACCTCGGCTGAAAAGACAAATGATTACTTAATATTTAATGCCAGAGTCTCAAAAACTATATGGAAAAATGTGGAGGCTTACTTTGCAGTAAACAATATTCTTGATAAAAATTATGAGACAGAACTTGATTTCCCTGCCCCAGGCAGAAATATGTTTCTGGGAATTAAAGCAAGTTACTGATATAGGTTACTAGAATATGTCGAAAATTAAATAAAGGAGAAATATATGAAAAAAAGATTAACTTTTATCCTGTTATTTTCTCTTGTCATAACATCGGTGCTTATAGGAGTATCATCTTCTATGGCATTGACAATAAGCGGTTCGGTAAGACAACCACTCAACCTCGGCTTAGACGACCTCCCGAGACTTGAGTCTGTGGAGGCAAGGATTACAGAAGTTCTTCGGGACAACAGTTACCGCGGTGTCTTTATCTATCGCGGTGTTCCCATGAAAACCCTCCTCAACCTTGCCTCCATACAGAAGGAAGAAGCAGGATTTTCTAAAGAAGCAGGATTTTCTAAACCTATCGACCTTGCTGTTGTAGTGCGTAACAGAGAGGGAAAGACAGTTGTACTTTCATGGGGCGAAATCTTCTACAGAAATCCTGGGGAAGTGATGATTGCCTTCTCTGCTACACCTGTAATGCCATACCATAAAAACTGTGGTGATTGCCATCAATTAAACTTTTATAAACCAGTAATGGAGCAGCTCAACCGAAAGATAGGTTTTCCGAAACTGGTAATAACAAAAGATTTTTTTACAGATCGTTGCCTGGAAGAGGTTGTGCATATAGAAGTGGTGAATCTCAAGCAAAAAGCAGAAAACAAAAAGAAGATAGAGAAACTTTTTTCTCCAAAGTTTACAATTGTTGACATAAACAATAAATCTTTCGAAATCAAAGACCTATCCGGTTACCATCACTTTGAAGTATCTACCAAGCAGGTAGGTGATGGCAGGGGCTATCATGGATGGAAACGTTTTGGCGGTGTCCCTTTGCGTGAACTTCTTGAAAAGTTGGGTGTCAAACTGGAGATAGACTCTGCAATACTCATATCATCTATTGATGGATACAGAACACTCCTTTCATACAGTGAGCTTTTTATAGCACCTGATGGAGAACGAATAATGATTGCTGATACAATAGGAACTGAACCATTTAAAGAAAATGGAAAATTCGCCTTAATAATTCCTGATGATTTGTCAGCAGACAGAATGGTGAAGGCTGTGGCTAAGATAGAGGCGATCTCCTTTAAAAATACACCAAAAGTCTATATAATCGGTATGGGCTGTGGCGACACGAGTCTTATTACCCTTAAAGCAATCTCATATATGGGCAAGGCAGATGTCTTTATTGCACCTGAAGATATTGCAAAAAGATTTTCTAAATATATGGGAAATAAGCCCGTTCTATTTGACCCTTTACGCAATGCTGAATACATATTCAGGAAGAGCAATCCAAATCTCTCAGTAGAAGAACTGAAGAACAGACTGGAAAAACAGCGGGCGACTGATCTTCAAAAGATAAAAGATGCCTTTCGTGATGGGAAGAACATAGCACTTCTGGAATATGGTGATCCTACCATATACGGGGCCTGGCAGTACTGGCTTGAGGAACATTTCAGAGGACATATAGAAATTGTGCCAGGCATAAGTGCTTTCAATGCTGCTAACGCAATGATTGGAAAACATATTGGTTGCAATGGCTCAACTATACTCACGGTACCTAAGGGGCTCACAGCAAATGAAGGTATGCTTAAGGCTGTTGCAGCCAACGGAGACACAATAGCCATCTTTATAGGGCTAAAGGAATTGAAAAAACTTGTTCCCCTTCTACAGAAATACTATCCACCAGCAACGCCGGTTTATGTGGCATATAGGGCTGGTTATTCTCAGAGTGAATATCTTGTGAAGACTACCCTCGATGAAGTTATTTCTGCTACAGAAAAAGAAAAAGAGCAACATTTAGGCATGATCTATCTGGGGCCCTGTCTGAAATAGGATGAGATACCATGCCTCTCAAAAGAAGTCTCAATCTTTTTGATGCAACATTGCTCGTTGTGGGAAATGTGGTTGGGGCAGGTATATTTACAACATCCGGTTTTCTTGCTGGAGAATTAGATTCACCACTTCTGTTTATTGGTGTGTGGGTAATCGGCGGAGTTATTACTCTATGCGGGGCACTTACCTATTCAGAGATGTCGAGCATGTTTCCCCGTTCAGGCGGTGATTACTTGTTCTTGAAGGCTGCTTATGGACCTTGGGCAGGTTTTCTACTCGGGTGGGTCTCTTTCTGGATAATCTATCCTGGGTCAATTGCGCTACTTTCAATTGCAGCTGTAAAATACTTCAAGGGTTTTATTGATTTTACAGATGTATTCAGCGAAAAGGTTGCGGCCCTTGGTGTTATTATTTTTTTTACTTCACTTAATTACCGTGGAGTTCGGTTGAGTGCAAAAGCTCTGGATTTATGTACGATAGGAAGTGCAGCCATTATACTGATTCTGATTATTGGTGGACTTGTGTCGGGGAAGGGTAGCTGGAGAAATTTCAGCTTTACTGAATTAGAGCCAGTCTCTTTCTCTAAACTCTTTGGTTCATCTATGGTTGCAGTTATCTTCTCATACAGTGGCTGGTTTACTACAACATATGTTGGAGATGAAATAAAAAGGCCTGAACGTAATCTTCCATTGTCCTTATCTATCGGCACCTTAATAGTCATGGCTATGTACACGCTTCTCAATATTGTTTATGTCTATGCAATACCAGTAAGTAATCTCAAAGGGGTTATAAATGTAGGGCAGTTTGTGGCGGAGCAACTTTTTAATCATCATTTTGCACAGGTTGTGAGTAGTGCAATCTTCCTTGCCATTGCAGCGAGTATTAATGCCACGGTTCTTGCCGGTGCCCGTATTCCCTATGCCATGGCAGAGGATAGACTTATATGGGCGCATTTTAGAATGGTTCACCCCACTTATGGTACACCCTATATAGGTCTCCTTTTTCAGATGGGTCTTGCATGCCTTTTTGTCGTTGCGGAGACCTTTGATCGCCTTTTGAGCTATGTTGTCTTTATCATGCTACTTTCATCCATAGGATCAGGGCTGGCGCATCTTTTAATGCGCTGGAGGATGCCTCTTCTTGCAAGACCCTACAGAACCTGGGGTTACCCTTTTGTTCCCCTCTTTTTTGTCCTGTCGTACATATGGATTGCAGGTCAGGTTGCCTTTTCAAACCCGGGAACATCCCTCTTAGGTATAGCAATAACGCTTTCAGGCATACCGTTTTACTTTTATACTTTTGCCGGAAAGGAAAATAAATGAACTTGTTAGTTGAACATGCATGGTGGAAATATCTATTTGTTTCTATGCTTATTCACGCAGCTATTGCGTATATACCGGTATCCATCAATGATCAGACATGGAAAGATAAAACAATCGAGGTCCTATTGGTTGCAGAGAGTCCATTACCTCCGCCTTTAAATAAAGCAGTGGATCTGACCGGATCCATGAAGCAACCTTCCCATCATGCACAGTGGCAGGGATCTAAATCTAGAAGTTATCAAAAAAAGGAAAGTATAAATAACCTTTCCGCAAAGCCTGCCAAGGTAAACGAAAAATTAGACTCTTCTGATGCTATGACCACACTGGATGAACGCTTTATCATTAAAGATAGGGCTCAGGGGGGTACAGGAACTGATGTTGCAGTAATGGCTGGTACAAGCGGAGGGTTTGGCATAGGCACGGGTAGTAAAGGATTAAGTGGAGACTCAGGAAATGGCATTGGTAAGGGTGGAGCCGGAACAGGTAGTGGCTCAGGTATTGTAGATATGGGGTTTGGAACACCCGATGGGCCTAAATTCCAATATCGTGAGATCCCTGAATATCCCTATATTGCAAGAAAATATGGAAAAGAAGGGATGGTGGTTCTGATGGTCATCATAGATGCAAAAGGGAAACTAAATGGAGTTGAGGTAATAGAGGCATCGGATCAGACATTCGTAGACGCTGCAATTGAAGCGGTGAGAAGGTCAAAATTCCTTCCTGCTAAACAGAATGGAGTATATGTACCATCCAGGGCAATTTTACCGATAAGATTCTCCCTCAGGTGAATTAAATTGGATAGCATTACTAGAAAATTAGAAAGGAGGCTATACAAATGATCGATATACTCATAAGAGGTGGATGGATGATGTTCCCTCTAGTAATCTGTTCAATAATATCATTAACTATTATCATTGAACGATTCATATTTTTCAAACGTATCAGGGGGACCCATCAGACCGAAGAGGTGCTTGCTCTTGTAAGCGAAGGACAGGTGGACAGGGCTTTCATAATAGCCAATGGTTCTTCGCTACCGATCATGAGAGTGATGTGTGCTGGTATAGCCAATCGCCTTGAACCAGAAAGCGCAATGGTTGCAGCCGGGATTAGGGAGACGTTGGCTATGAAAAGGGGGTTGACAGCCCTTGACACGATTATTACACTGGCACCTCTACTCGGTCTTTTAGGAACAATAATAGGAATGATTCGTTCCTTCAAGATAATGGCAGCCGCTGGCCTCGGACAACCCCATGCAGTTACAGGTGGAGTAGCTGAGGCACTCATCGCTACCGCTGCAGGCATAACAGTTGCTGTAATTACACTTATACCCTACAACTATTTTTGTGCACGAATTGAACAGGAGACCGAAATCATTGAGTCATATGCTACACGCCTTGCAATGGCATTATGTGGCTTGAGGGAGGAGCAGCCTAAATGAAACTAGCCAGAGGATCAAGAAAAAAGGCAAGAATAGAGATCATACCTATGATTGACACTATGTTTTTTCTTTTAGTATTCTTTATGATTGCAACCCTTTCTATGACAGTTCAAAAAAGTCTGCCTGTGAACCTACCCTATGCTTCTACAGCCAGTGAAGATATTCAACAAGTAGTTACGTTAACCATTACGAAAGAAGGTAAACTTTTTTTCGAGAAGGACCAAGTTTATTCGATGGCTGAAATAGGGCAAAGGCTTTCAACCCGTGGATGGGATACTAAAGGATTTTCTGTTGTGATAAATGCCGATAAGACCGTAGAACACGGACGGGTGATCGAGGTTATGGATATTGTAAGAAAAAGTGGTATTAAGAAGATTGCAATGGCTACAAGGCCCAAGGTTCTTTCTGCAAAATAATATGTTCGGATATAATGATTATGATATATGATAATTATTGAGGAATATTATAAAAAGATCAGGAGGTAATATGAAAAAAAGGTCTTACATTCTTTTTTTATTTTTGTTTTTGTTCTTACCCTCTCTGTGCATGGGTGACACAGGCAATTTTATTCTTATGGCAAGTACGATTGGCCCTATTGATTCAGGAATAGTAGAATTGTTAGAAAACGAATTTGAAAAAGAGACCGGAATAAGAGTCAGGCATGTCGGCGCTGGGACAGGTGATACCCTCAAGATTGCTCAAAAGGGGAATATCGATTTAGTTATGGTTCACGCAAAATCGCTTGAAGAGAAATTCGTTGATGAAGGTTACGGTGTAGAAAGGATAGACTTTATGTATAATGATTTTGTTATAGTAGGGCCTTCTGATGACCCAGCAGGCATAAAGGATTTAAAAGACGCAAAAAAAGCATTAAAGAAAATTTTTGAAACGAAAGCGTTATTTATAACAAGGGGCGATAGGTCAGGGACACATGTAGCTGAGATGGGTTTGTGGAATAAGGCAAATATAAAACCATCGGGTGATTGGTATAAAGTTTACGAAAAGGGATTTGAGGGAAATGTCTCAACCCTTCGCTATACAGATCAGAAAAAGGCGTATACGGTAATAGATAGAGCAACCTTTTTATCCCTAAAAAAAGACATCAACCTTATAATCCATGTAGAAGGTGACGAAGACCTTCTGAATTTTATAACCCTTATTCCAGTCAATCCAAAAAAATTCCCGGATGTTAACTTCAGAGATACTATGACCTTTGTAAAATGGCTTACTGCTCCTGATAAAGGTCAGAGGATTGTCCTAAACTTTGGAAAGGAAAAATATGGTAGTCCACTTTTCTTTCCTAATTCAAAAGAATGGAAGCAATACATTAAACAAAAATAACTAAGGAGGTTAATTAAAATGAAGCACAATAATTTTTATAGGTCATTATGGATAGTATTAGCAATTATTTTTAGCTACTTGCTTTTTTCAGGTGTAAATGTACAGGCATTTGAAAAGAACATAATCCTGGCAACTACCACAAGTACCCAGGATTCAGGGCTCCTCGATGTCCTGATCCCTCTATTCGAGAAAAAGACAGGGTATTTCGTGAAGACCATTGCTGTCGGTTCAGGTCAGGCCATGGCTATGGGCAGAAAAGGGGAAGCAGATGTGCTCCTTGTCCATTCACCTGACGCTGAGAAGAAGTTTGTTGCCGATGGTTATGGAGTTAACAGAAGGCTCGTAATGCACAATGATTTCATTGTAGTTGGACCCCCGACTGATCCAGCTGAAATTAAGGGCATAAAATCTGCGGTCGAGGCCTTTAAAAAGATTGCATCCTCAAAAGCCATTTTTATATCAAGGGGGGACAACTCGGGGACACATGCCAAAGAAAAGGCTATCTGGAAAGTTGCTGGATTAAAATATGAAGGTGAGAAATGGTACCAGCAGACCGGTCTTGGCATGGGACAGACACTCAACGTTGCCTCAGAGAAAAAGGCATACACACTTGCCGACCGTGGAACCTACCTTGCTCTGAAGAAGAGACTCGACCTTAACGTCCTTGCAGAAGGTGACGCAATTCTTCTCAATATCTACCATGTGATTGAGGTCAACTCTACCAAGTTCCCAAAGGTCAATGCCGCTGGCGGAAAAGCATTCGCAGATTTCATGGTTTCAAAAGAGGCCCAAGAAATAATAAAGACCTTCGGCGCTGATAAATTTGGTTCGCCCCTTTTCTTCCCCGATGCAGGAAAGAAAGCAGAAGAATTAGGGATTAAATGACAATGGTTAGATGTGATAGGTGATGGGATGATTTTTATATATGATAAACCTATGACCATTTACCCCTTATCGATTACCTGGATTTAATATATGGATCTAATACTTGAAGGAATTGTAAAGGCATTCTGGTTACTTGTGACCTTTGATTCAGAGGTCATGAGCATTACCTTTCTGTCGTTGAAGATTTCGGGTCTGGCAACGCTGATCAGTCTTTTCTTAGGGATTTCAGTGGGTACTATTATCGCTCTCACGGAGTTTCCAGGAAAAAAGATCGTGGTAAGCGCCATTAACACAGGGATGGGTCTTCCACCGGTAGTAGTTGGTCTGTTTGTTTCCATGTTTCTGTGGAGGAGCGGGCCTCTTGGTTTCCTTGAAATTCTATATACACCTGCAGCAATTGTTATTGCTCAGACTATTATTGCAGCGCCTATTGTTATGGGGATTACACTTGCTTCAATCCAACAGCTTCCGAAAAAGATGCGACTCCAGATCCTTGCATTAGGTGCGAGCCGAGTTCAAATGGTATGGATGCTCATTAAAGAAGCAAAACTACCTCTTCTTGCAGCGGTGATGGCGGGTTTTGGCGGCGTTATTTCCGAGATTGGTGCTTCGATAATGGTAGGCGGTAACATCAAAGGCTACACAAGGGTTCTAACCACAGCTACGGTTATGGAAACAAGTAAGGGAAATTTTGACATTGCCATTGCCCTCGGCATTATCCTTCTTATTCTGGCCTTTATGATTAATTTGATTCTCACCTATGTCCAGCAGAGACAAAGACCGAGATAGATTTAGAGCCAATGGAAAAAAGGTATCAGGGAATGGACAACAAAAGGACAAAAACGTGGGAAATCATTTTACAGGCAAACAATCTACGTGTATCAAGGGGTGGGGTAACGATTTTGGACATACCGGAACTAATGGTTCGCCAGGGTGAAGTACTGTCATTAATCGGGCCGAACGGCGCTGGCAAGACCACCCTATTACAGAATATCTGTCATCTTCATAAGCGTTTTTATGGAGAGGTGCTGTTCAGGGGAAAAATCATCGGCAAAGATTATGCAATTTCTGACTATAGAAAACGGGTTGCCATGGTTTTCCAGGAACCTCTTCTCTTTGATACCACAGTTTTTAAGAATGTTGCATCAGGCCTTAAATTCAGGGGTGTCGACAAGAATGAGATTGAGAGACGGGTGGGAGAGAACCTTGAACGCTTTGGCATAGCACACTTACGTGATAGATCTGCACGAACATTATCAGGAGGGGAGGCACAAAGAACGAGTCTGGCAAGGGCATTTGCAATAAAACCTGAAATTCTTTTCCTTGATGAGCCGTTTGCATCCCTTGACCCTCCAACAAGGGAGGGTTTGACCCATGATCTGGAAAAGATCCTTATGGAATCGCAGATTACAACCATATTTGCCACACATGATATAAATGAGGCCTTACGGCTTTCCCATCGCATTGCTTTCATGAGAAATGGAAGGATAGAACAACTTGGTACACCGGCAGAGCTTGTAAACCACCCCGTTAATGAGTTTGTTGCCTCATTTGTGGGTGTAGAGACAATTTTGACAGGGAATGTAATCGGAAGGGGAGAAGGTGGCACATATTTAGTATCTGTCTCGGAAAAACATATTGAGGTTACAGAACCATTGGCTGAGGGCGAAGATGTGGTTCTTCACATAAGTCCTGAGACCGTAATCCTATCAGATAATTTTATCGGTAAAAAAACAAGTATAAGAAATTCTTTTACCGGAAGAATAACCTATATTTTGCCTATGGGTCCGTTTTTCAAGGTGTATATTGATTGCGGCTTTCCCCTTGTGGCCTATATAACAAATGAATCTAAGCAGAGTCTTGCCCTGTCCGAAGAAAAAGAAGTAATAGCATCGTTCAAGGCAACTGCTGTCAGGGTTATAGCAAGAAGGAGATCTGCGATTAATTAAAATGAAGGTATTAGAAAGAATCAAAATGACTTAATATCAACCACAGATTATTTCCTTGTTAAAGTGCAATTGCTCTTAGTTTTTTTATGAACAATTTTTACATTTTGAGACTTAAAAAATTTCTTTTTAATTAAAAATTAATTTATGCTTAATACCACCTTAAAAAACACAAAATATAATCACTCAAAAATTATTCAGGAGGTATCAATGAAAAAAATTATTCAGGAGGTATCAATGAAGAAGTATATGTTTGTGTTTCTTTTGTTGTTTTTGTCTATGCCGCTTATCTCTTATGCAGGCAGTGTAACAAGCAGGTATGATGTGACTATTGGCGGCTTTGTGAAATTTGATCTGGCATATACTGATCAAAATGATACACACAACTATAGGGCCGCCAAAAGGGATAACATAGGTCCAAATGCTCAAAACAACCTCGATTCTTATGATACGGTAACATGGTCAGGCTATGAAACAAGGCTTAATTTGCGCATAAAAGGACCTGATGCTTGGGGGGCAAAAACAAGTGCATTGATTGAGGGTAATTTCAGAGGAGGCACAGGAGGAGGACAAGGCGCAGCAACATATGGTCTTTTTGGATTAAGACATGCATTTATGAATATGGATTGGTCAAATACAAAACTTCTCATAGGCCACACATGGCAGGCATGGGGGTTGCTACCTACGATGGATGTCCTCGGTGCATCTGAAAACTATTTTATGAGAGGTTATACAAGGGTTCCCCAGATAAGGATTACCCAGAATTTTACAAAAGACTTTGCTGTAGTTGTAGCTGTGCAATCACCTACCAATACTTTCGGCAACACGCAACCTGACGACAAAAACAGGGCACTATTGCCTGATTCATCCCTTGAGTTTGTATATAAATCACCTGCTATGGGTAAGATCGGGTCAAGAACACTAACATTTGGTTTAGGTGGTATGGTAGGAAAGGAAAAGGTCACATACCAATTTCCTGCCAATCACTACAGAGACTCGTCTGTAAAAAGATGGGGTAGCTCCTTCTATGGATACATCCCCATAATTCCGGAAAAGTCAAATAATAAACAGGGAGCCCTTGCTCTAACAGGTAATGTTTTTATGGGACAGGGTTTAGGTGTTTATCTGCCATTGGCACCAAATTCAGCCTATAACAGGCCTTCAGATGCAATACCTGCAGACACAGCTAATTCAGGATATAATCCTGGTAAAGCATCCATAGAGCCAAGATACCCCATGACTTCAGGAGGTTGGGCACAGATGACCTTTTATTTCACCAACAAGATGTATTCCAACCTTTTATTTGGATGGCAGACAAACAAACTAAGTTCAAGATATTATACGGCTCAACCAGGGGCAGTAAGATATATACAAAACTGGATATTGAATGTTATGTATGATGTGAGCCCTGCTATAAGATTTGGTGCTGAATATACAAGGGTCATGACATCTTATACCCAGTGGACAGCAACAGGCAAACCATCAGGAACACTCAATGCAGTTCGCCTTGGTGCCTACTATTATTTTTAATTTTTTCTAAAAAGGGAGGGTCTTGATCCTCCCTTTTTAATAATTTATTTAAAGGGGGTTAGGATATGGATATTATATATTTTAATCCAAGTAAAAGCATACAGGGAAAATCACTGTTTGAGATGATAAATATTTACAAAAATTTAGAGGATAATTTAATTGTATTCCATTCAATAGATGAATTTACAAAGGCACTCATGAATTTAAAAGAGAAGAATACCATAGCAGTGATCTTTCTTGATAAAGAGGATTATTTTTTAGACCTTTATCCTTACAAACATTACCTTTATAAGGTAATGCCTATACTTATACTCCCCAATAATAGAAAAGATATTGTTGCCCTTGGTTTGAGATATAAACCATTTTTTATGATCTCTAATTATAATGATTTTAAAAAAATCGCCTATACTATAAAGTTAATCTCATCTAATTCAGATAAAAATATAACAAATTTTGACAAAAATGTTTTTAAACCTGCTGCTTAGTGTTATTTATACACTTAAAAGAGGTTAGAAATTATGGAAACAGACAAATGGCAAGATATTATAGAAGGTATAGATTTTGCCTTTCAACCTATAGTGAATATACACAATGGGGTTTGTCTCGGTTATGAGGCATTGATAAGGGATTACCAAAAATTCGGATTTTCCTCTATCCACGATTTATTTGATAGTGTATACAATGAAGGCCATCTTTTCAAATTTGACATCCTATTGAGGGAAAAAGCCATTAAAAAGTTTATTAACATCAAAGATTGCCATAAATTCAAGTTATTTTTTAATCTGGAGAATAGGATCATTTTATGTGATGACTATAAGCCTGGTCTCACGCTGGAGATATTAAAGAAATTTAATCTGCCCCCTAATATTGTTTGCTTTGAAATTTCCGAAAGGCATGAACTTAACTGCTCATCCAATGACCTTAAAATGATTCACAATTATAAGCGTCAGACATATAAAATCGCCATTGATGATTTTGGTTCTGGATATGCAGGCCTTCAACTGCTTTATCACACAGAGCCAGACTATATTAAAATCGATAGATTTTTTATAAGCGGTATAGAAAATGATTCCAAGAAAAAACTGTTTGTCGCTAAAGTAGTCAATATAGCCCATATCCTCGGTATCCAAGTAATAGCTGAAGGCGTAGAAAGTGAAAACGAGTTTTATCTCTGCAAGGAGATTAATTGCGACTATATCCAGGGATATCTGATCCAGGCACCCACTGTGCATATAAATGAACTAATGGATGCTTATGACATGATAAATGAACTTAATGCAAAGAATAAAAGAGATATAAACATCGATAAAATGCTTTTAAATAAAAAAATGGAATACATTGAACCTATTTGTGTATATAACCATGAAAAAAAATATTTTACAGATCTAACTACTGTATTTGATGCATTCAGACGCAACAAAGACCACTTTTTTTTCCCTGTAGTGAATGATCACAATGAGCCAATAGGCTTGGTAAGAGAGAAGGAATTAAAAGAATATGTATATTCAAAATACGGAAAAGACCTGCTTATGAATAAGACAATAGGTAAAACAATCATGGATTTTGTTGTGAAATGTCACATAATGGATATCAATACAAAGATAGAAAAGATTCTTGAATATTATGCCATAGATGACACATCAGAGGGCATACTTCTCACAGATAATGGTAAATATATTGGTTTTCTTAGCTCAAGGTCACTCATTAAGGTTTTGAATGAAAAAAATATTGCATTAGCAAGGGATCAGAATCCATTGACAAGACTACCTGGGAATACCATAATACATGAATACATAGAACACGCAATAGCCTCTACATCCACTGAATATATCCTTGTATATTTTGATTTTGACAATTTTAAGCCTTTTAATGATAAATATGGTTTTAGGCAAGGAGATAGGGCAATACTGATGTTTGCCGATTTACTAAAAAAGTCAAATATCTTAGGTAGATTTTTTATAGGTCATATAGGTGGAGATGATTTTTTTGCAGGATATAAAAATGATAGGATAAATAACATTGACTTTCTCGACGCTGTAAAGGTAATCATAAATAAGTTCAGGGACAGTGTTTTAAGCCTCTATGATGCCGAAGACAGAAAAAGAGGATATATCATATCTCATGACAGGGATGGGATAATGAAGCAATTTCCACTTTTGACAGTAAGTGCTGCAGTAATCTGTATGTCTCCCAATCGTCAAAGGATCACCCTTGAAGAGCTAAATATATTAATGGCAAAGATAAAAAAGGAGGCAAAAAAATCACCAAATAAAATTGTTTGTTGGTCACTGGAGCCATATCAGAGTGAAAAACACAGGCTTATTGTTAATTCATAATTATAATGCCTTTTACAAATAAAGTGGGTTAAAACCTGAAAAACCCCGTTGACTAAAAAATCATAGACTATTTTAAACCTTTTATGCCATAATGAAATATAGAAAGATTTGTCTTCAGGAGGGGGTTAAATGAATACCTTGTCTTATCTTTTCAGTCCTTTAAAACTCAAAAATATCGATCTTTTTAACAGGATTACCATGGCACCCATGTATGTGGGATATGCAGGTGCAGATGGAAGGGTAAACGAACTTGTTATCGAACATTATAAAAAGATGGGTAGTTCAGGGGCGTCATTAATAGTTGTGGAAAATATTTGCATTGACGTATCCGGCCTCGGCTCACCCTTTACCCTCAGGGTAGACAATGATGAATTTATTCAAGGGCTTGAAAAGGTTGCCCATATAATACACAAGGGAGGGGCATTTGCCTTTGCCCAGATCAATCATGCAGGAAGATATGCTTTTCCAAAGGAAAGAATTGCACCTTCACCTGTAAAACTCTGGGACATTACTCCAAGGGAGATGACAAAAAGTGAGATATTGATGATAGTTGAGAAATATGCCCAAGCAGCAGAAAGGATAAAAAAGGCAGGTTTCGACGGCGTAGAACTCCACGGCGGAACAGGGTATCTTTTAAGTCAATTTCTGTCCCCAAGGCTTAATATAAGAACAGATGAATTCGGTGGAGATATTGAAGCCCGTATGCGATTTCCCCTCATGGTCATCAAGGCTGTAAGAGAAAATGTAGGTAACCAATTTCCTGTAGGTTATAGACTCCTGGCAGACGAACTATTCCCTGGAGGATTCACCCTGGATGAGGCAAAAGTTTTTGCAAAGGCCTGTAAAGAAGATATTGATTATTTTTCTGTAATGGTGGGAACCCATGAATCGTTCAAGATGCCGCCTTATGTTCACATGGAAAGAAATGAAGGTTACATGGTTCCTTATGCAAAGGCAATAAAACATGCAATTCCTGAAAAGATCGTTATAGCTGCTGGCAGGATACAAACCCCTTTATATGCAGACGAAATCATTAAAGATGGTGAAATTGATCTCATCGGCCTTGCTCGAGTCCTCTTTGCAGATCCGCTCTGGCCTAAAAAGGCAAAAGGCGAGATACAAGAACCTATAATCCCTTGTAACCCAAACTGTTCTCAATGTATGGACATGCTCATGAAAGGCAAAAAACCCTATTGTTCCCAGTGGAGTAAAGAGGAGAGACAGGAATTTGTGAAAAAAATAGAGCAGATAAAGGCTTCTGAAAAATCAAGCTAAATAAAAATCTAAAGGGAAAACAGAGAATATTTAAACAAGTTCATTAATCCAAAAGGTAATACACCCATATAGATTATGATAAATATGAGGACATAGCATATAATCTTTTCTTGGGAAGAAAGTTTCATTATCTCGAACTGTCCCACATCCTTTGAATAGCTCATGCGGACAAGATTAAGATAGTAGAATATGGATAATACGGCATTGACAGCGCCTATGATCACTATGGGTAGATAGCCTTGTTTGAATGCGTTTGTAAAAAGGAAGAATTTGCCTGTAAAACCGCCTGTAGGTGGTATCCCTGCCAGAGAAAAGGCAGATACAGCCAGGGTCATGGCAAGTAAGGGTGATCTTTTTGATAAGCCTACAAGGTCATCTATGGTGGTGTTTTCACCCTGCCTTGAGATAGATAAGATCACAAAGAAACAGGCAAGGCTCATAAATACATAGATGGTAATATAGTATATTGCCGAAGCAATCCCGTCCATATTTAAGGTCAATATACCCATTAAGAGATAACCTGCATGGGCTATCCCTGAATATGCAAGAAGTCTCTTGAGGTCCCTCTGGACAAGGCCTACTATATTGCCAAAGGTCATAGAAAGTGCAGAGAGGATTATCAATGCGTTGACAAAATTATAATGCATTGGTGTTGCTATGGTAGCAAGTCTTATCAAAAGGGCAGTGGCTGCAATCTTTGGAAGGGTTGCAATGAATGTTGTGGTTATATTCGATGAACCTTCATAGATATCCGGTGCCCAGAAGTGCATAGGGAATAGTGATAATTTGAAAAATACACCTGTTAACGTAAGTATAAGGGCAAAGACACCATAGGGATGACCCATAATCATCCTGAAGCGTGGGAATATCTCTGAGATAAAGGTGGAACCTGTTATGCTATAGAGATATCCTATTCCATAGAGCATAATACCTGTGGAGATTGCTCCAAAAAACAGGTATTTCATGGATGACTCTATCTGGTTTGAATCCTGTGATTTCCTCAAGGGGACAATGACATAGAGGCTATAGGATGATATCTCAAGGCTTATTATGATACTTATAAGTTCTACAGAGCTTGAAAGCATCATAAGACCCAAGGCAGAAAAGCCAAGAAACATGAAATATTCCGGTGTATGTTCTTCTTCGATGCCATCTTTTTGAGAAAACATAAATATTACAAGACACATCCCAAGGGCTATCAACACCTTAAAAATCTGTGAATAAAGGTCTATTCTATAGGCGCCATAGAACAGTTCACCTCTGCCGGTTAAGCAATATATGGAGATTATAAGACCTATGAAGGATAATATCTTTGCAGTCACTATGATATTCTGCCTTGACTTTCCAAGGGAGATGAATAAAAAGATTATTGAAAACAATATTAAATAAAGTTCAGGCAAAATCAACATATAGCACCTTACCGTAAAATAACATTTAACTGACTATGGAGATAACCCAATGTCTTTTCTATGGTGAATACAAAGGGTTTTGGAAATAAACCCATCCAAAAAACAAGTATACATAAGGGAATAAGGTAAATTATCTCCCTCACATTCATGTCAGCGATCTCCCTCTTATCCTCTCTACCCCATACAATCTGTTTAAGCAACCTCAACATATAAGCAGCTGCCAGAACTGCACCCGGTATTGCAAAGAGTCCAGCGATCTTGTGCTCTTTAAATATGCCCAGAAGGACATAAAGCTCACCTATGAAATTATTTGTTCCAGGGAATGCAAAGGACGAAATGGAGAAAAGCCCAAAAAAACCCACATATACAGGCATTATTTTACCAAGTCCTGCATTGTCGAATATCTGTCTGCTATGGGTCCTTTCGTATATAATACCTACACATAGGAATAATGCACCTGTTGTTACACCATGATTTAGCATCTGTAGCAATGCACCCTCAAAACCAAACAGGGTGAGGGAGAAGATACCAAGGGTGACAAAACCCATATGTGCCACACTGGAATATGCTATCAATTTTTTCATATCGGTTTGACTGAGACACACGTAACCACCATAGATAATACCTATTAGGGAAAGGACAATTATGTATGGTGCAAATAGCTCACTTGCCTTGGGTGTTATTGGCAAACAGAATCTTAAGAACCCATATGTGCCCATCTTAAGGAGGACGCTGGCAAGAAAGACACTTCCTGCTGTAGGTGCCTCTGTGTGTGCTGCTGGCAACCATGTATGGAATGGGAACATGGGGACCTTGATGGCAAAGGCAATGGCAAAGGCAAGAAATACCCATATCTGAAAATTCATACTGTAGTCTCTGAACATGGCATTGGGTATACTAAAGCTACCTGTTACCAGATAAACAGCTATGATTGCCACAAGTAGGAACACACTTCCAAAAAGTGTATATATAAAGAATTTGATAGAGGCATAGTCTCTTTGAGGCCCTCCCCATATAGCAATAAGTAGATACATGGGAATCAGCATTGCCTCCCAGAATATATAGAAGAGGATGAAATCAAGGGCGCAGAATACGCCTATCATGGCGCATTCCATAATAAGAATACAGAACATGAACTCCTTTACCCTTTCCTTTATGGCAGTCCATGAACAAAGGACACAGATGGGGGTAAGGAGTGTGGTAAGCAATATGAGAAAAATCGTAATACCATCTATGCCGAGGACATAATTTATGTTGTATGAAGGTATCCAGGGAATAAACTCACCAAATTGATAATTGTGTGTTCCTGGATTAAATTGTGAAAAAAGGACAAATGATAGGATTAAGTTTATAAGGCCTGTTATCAGCGCAGTTATCTTTATGGCTGTCTCGTTTCTAATAAAAAACAAAAGGACTGCACCTATTAGGGGTATAAATATTGTCGTTGATAGCATTGGAAAACTAAATGTATTCATCAAAAGAAACTGCTCCATACCTTATCCCATCCTCAAAGCAAACCAGATAACTATGACAAGTATAAAAACTGCAAACCCTATATATGCCTGAATTTTTCCTGTCTGCAATTTTCTCACTATAAAGCCTGCCATTCTCACAGAAATCGCTGTTCCATCTACTATGCCGTCTATAACCTTCCTATCAAAGGCATATGCAAAGGCTGCCTTTATAAACAGAAGTTTAAGCGCCAATTTATTATATAGATTGCCCCACCATGTATCTATTGGGCTTATTACCATATCATCGACAAACATAAATGCCCTGCCACCTTTTCTGTAGAAATAATCCATGTCAAGGTTGAGCTTCTCTTCTGGTGATAGCTTTTTCACAAGCAGGAAGAATATAAGTCCTGTGAATGATAAAATCTGCAACATCTCGGATAAATGAGATAATGTATAGGGATGATATTCTACCTTGTGGGGTAAAAGGACATATAGTGAATCAGGATATACACCTATTATAAAACAAAGGGCAGAAGTCAATCCCATAGACCAGAGCATATTTTTTGGTGGCTCTGTGGTTTTAATGGGTGCCTCGTCCTTACTAAAGAAGGCAAAATACGTTACCTTTAGTCCAACTGAAAGGAATGTACCTATCCCTGCCAGGTTCATAAGAAGCATAAGTATCAACCTTCCCTCTTCATGGGCAGATGCCACGATCATGGATTTACTCACAAAACCAGAAAATAGGGGGAAGCCTGAGATGGATATGGCACCAACCACATAGAAGATCATGGTAAGTGGCATATACTTATATAAACCACCGAGCTTTGTAAGTTTTGCAGTCCCTGTCATATAAAGCACTGCCCCTGCACCCATGAAAAGAAGCGCCTTATAAAGAATATGGGCAAAGGCATGGGCACATGCACCGTTTACAGCCAATTCAGTCCCTATTCCAACACCTGCCACCATGTATCCAACCTGGCTTATGATGTGGTATGCAAGAACTCGACGCATGTCATTTTCTATAACCGCATAAAAGACACCGTATACTGTCATAGCTGTTCCGAGTATGGCCAGGACTTCAAAACCAGGGAAGCCTCTTGCAAGGACATAGACTGCTGTCTTTGTGGTAAAGGCACACATAAACACAGCACCTTCTACTGTTGCTTCAGGATAGGCATCAGGGAGCCAGGCATGGAGAGGCAGAACAGCTGCATTCAGCGAGAAGCCCGCCAATATAAGATATTCTGCAATACCTGCATTATCCGGTAAGATTCTATTGAATAACAAATTGCCTGTTTTATAGTAATAGAGCATCATGCCTGCGAGAAACAACAAACCACCAAAAACATGGACAAGAAGATATCTGTATCCTGCCTCGATTGACCTTTGTTCCTTTCTATACCAAACAAGGAATACTGAAGAGAAGGCCATGATCTCCCAGAAGATAAAAACAGTTACATAATCACCGCCGAATATGGCGCCAAGAGAACTTCCTATATAGAAGTTTCCTGCTATATGGTGTCCATCCTCTTTTACATGGAGCGCATATAATGCGCCGAGGAAGGCCATTATCACAAAAACCCATGCAAAAACCAACGAAAGTTTGTCAACCCTTCCGAATATTAGATTTATATTGAGGAAATTAAAAACACCATAGGTGCCCTCCTGCATCATGGCCACATCTATGATTCCAAGAACAGGGATCAAAAGGAGTATAAATTTCTTTGTCTTTTCGTTCTTTATAAACGGTAATAGCAGACTACCGACAAAGAAAAAGACCGAAGGATGTATCCACCTATCCATAAAAATCCTCATCCTTTGAGAGAAATGCGTGGGCAATGCCCTTGGCTACCTTAATCAGAATAAAACACCCTATCCCGCCGAAAAGCGTCCAGAAACCTGGGATATTATCCACAAAGAAATGTCCGTGTGCACCTATATGGATAACAATATCATAGATTACAAGGACTATAAGATACACAATAAGGACCTTTTTCAGAGTAGATAAATTGTTTCTCAATGCCTCTATATATCTCAATACATTCATAATTCTATCCTGTTATAATCAGTCATTACGGTAATAGCCTCCCTATAAGTCCTGTGAAGAACTGAGGGAAAATTCCTATGATCACAGAAATAATGGATGCACAAACAAGGGGCACAACCATGGTAAGGGGTGCCTCTTTGATGTTTTCTCTGCTCCATCCAGGTCTATTTCCCTGGAAAAATGCCCTTATGGTAATGGGGGCAAAGTAACCTGCATTTAAAATAGTGCTGGCAAGAAGAACCGTAACTATGATCATATTGTGTATTCCCATGGCGCCGTTTAAGAGATACCATTTACTCACAAAGCCTGCCACAGGCGGAACACCTATCATACTTAGTGATGCAATGGCAAATGCCCCAAACGTAAAAGGCATGGCATAACCAAGACCTGCCATATCACTTATCTTTTTCTTATGTGTAGCCACGTATATTGCACCTGCACAGAAGAACAGGGTTATCTTGCTAAAACCGTGGTTTGCTATATGTATGATGCCACCCATGACCCCTGCTGGATCGAGTAATGCAACACCAAGGACAATATATGAAAGCTGGCTAACCGTGGAATATGCAAGCCTTGCCTTTAAGTCATCTTTTGTAAGGGCTATAACTGAAGCAGCAAGTATTGTAAATGATACAATATAGGCAGTCCATATACCGAGATTTGTATTATGCAACAAGGATGTTCCAAATGTAGAGAGCATGACCCTGGATATACAAAAGACCCCTGCCTTAACAACTGCCACTGCGTGTAGTAGTGCGCTAACAGGCGTTGGTGCCACCATTGCCGAAGGTAACCAGTTATGTAGTGGCATTATAGCTGCCTTGGCAAAGCCGAATATAAATAGCCAATAAGCTATGCTTATCCAAATATTGTTGTAATCCTTTCCAAATATGCCTGTAACAATATTATCTGAGAAATCAAGGGTCCCTGTAAGGACATAAGTAAGGACTGTTGCAGGCAGAAGTAATCCTTTAGATGTGCCCATGAGGTAAACTATATATTTTTTAGCACCTGCATAACCTTCCTCATCCTGATGATGGGCAACAAGAGGATATGTAAAGATGGTGATTATCTCGTAGAAGAGATATAGAGAAAACAGACTCCCGGAATAGGAAACACCTTGGGCGCCAAGGATAGCCACGGCAAAACATGCATAATACCTTGTCTGGGCGTGCTCATTTAAGGAACGCATATAGCCCACATTATATGAGGTGGCAAATATCCAGAGAAAAGATGAGATAATACCGAATACAAGAGAAAGTGCATCCACCCTGAAATTCAATGAAATACCCGGGGCTATTGTAGATAAGGTATATATGATTTTTTGCCCATTAAATATTATGGGCACCATATATGCCACAGAGAGAAATGTAGCTATAGAGCCGGCAAAAGACCAGAACTCCCTGAGATTGGGTTTTTTGCCAGAGAACATGATGAGAATTGTTGTTATAAGAACAATAACTATGGGTATAAGAGGTATAGGGCTCTCTATGGTCATATCCTAATCTTTCAACTCCTTTAATGTATCGCCTTCTATCTTTTTGAAACGCCTAAATATGAGTATTATAATGGCAAGGGCAATAGCTGTCTCAGCCGCTGCTATTCCCATAATAAACAGAGTAAATACCTGGCCGTTTACCCTATCAGGGTATAAAAACCTGTTTATGGCAACAAAATTAAGTCCTGCGCCATTCATTATAAGTTCAACAGATATAAGCATGGCAATCATGGTCCTTCTGTAAACAATGCCCAGAATTCCACAACACATGAGAAATATTGCCAGAAACATGTAAATATGCAGGTTATTGAATAAAAAAGTGCCTGTCATCTTTCCTTCCTCGAATAGATTGCCAGCATTATAGCCCCTATCACGCTCACCACAATAAGGAGTGAAATAAGCTCAAAAGGAAGCATAAATCTGTCAAAGAGTGCCCTACCAATATCCTTTGTAGTCATAACCTGCTGCACTTCCTTGAGCCCTGACCACTCGGTCCGCATGACCACAGTAATAAAAAGTATAAAAGAGGCAACAGAAACTATGGCCCCAGAGATGATTTTAACAGGCTTTGTCCATTCCTTTGGCCTTTTAAACATGGGACCTGCCAGCATTATGGCAAATGCAATGAGTATTGATATGGCTCCCACATAGATAAGAATCTGCATCATGGCTATAAAGGGTGCATTAAGATATATATAGAGCCCTCCAATACCGAACATGGTTGCTATGAGTCCCATAAGGGCATAGATTATAGAGCCAGAAAGAACCGTAATGAGCGCCCCAGCCATGGTTATCAGTATTACTATGATAAAGACTATGTCAGCTAAGTGCATTATCTCTTCTTCCTCTTTTCAAATTCAAGCACAAGGTCATAATAAAATGCCTCTTTGTTAAATGAGGCAGGATTATAATCTGCTGAAAATTCAAGGGCATCAGTTGGACAGGACTCAACACATAAACCACACTGGCTACAAGTGGTGAAATTAAGGATATATTGTGTTAGGGTCTTTTTCTTTTCACCCTCTTTCTTTTCACCTATAACCTTTATAGAGTTAGACGGGCAGTTTCTCTCACACATACCGCATACAATACATCTTGTCTTTTCAGGGTTCTCATCATCTGCCACCAGCTTTGTATGTCCCCTGAAGCGGGGTGTTATATTGATGGTCTCCCTGGGATACTGGACCGTAACAACGGGGCTAAAGAATGCCTTTATAGTGACTCCCATGCCCTTAAGTAAAGAAATCGCACCTGTTATTACGTCCTTTACCATTGCCCAATCCTCATAACTTCAAAATCCCCCCTGTTAAAATAAGGTTTGCAAATGCCACAGGTATCAAAATCTTCCATGAAAAATTAAGAAGTTGATCAAACCTCACCCTGGGGAACGTCCATCTGAACCACATGATGACAAATACAAGGAAATATGTCTTTATAAAAAACCACACTATACCAGGCAGCACTGGACCAAGATAGCCACCAAGGAAGAATGTGGTGGCAATAGCGCTGGCTATAAAGATATTTGTATATTCAGCCAGGAAGAACAGGGCAAATCTCATACCAGAATATTCGGTATGGAATCCGGCAACAAGCTCACTCTCTGCCTCGGGGAGGTCAAAGGGTGTCCTGTTGGTCTCTGCAGTGGCAGCTATAAAATATATAAGGAAGGCAAAGAACTGCCATCTCCATACAAACCAGCCTTCCCTCTGTGCCTCCACAATGTCTCTCAAGGAAAAGGAATTTGCCATGAATACTACAGGTAAAAGTGAAAGCAATAAAGGTATCTCATAGGCAATATTCTGGGCAACACTCCTTGTGGCACCTATTAGTGAGTATTTGTTGTTTGAACCCCATCCAGCAATAAGTATGGAAAGCACAGATAGAGATGAGAATGCAAGGATCACGAGGATACCCACATTGATGTCTTTTACCTGTAGAAATCCATCAAAAGGTATGACTATAAAAGAGACAAGGACAGGGATAAAGACAACAACCGGGGCAAGATAGTAGAGGGGCTTATCTACATTGGCAGGGGTCAACAGTTCCTTTCCCAGAAGCTTCAAACCATCTGCAATGGGCTGGATGAGCCCATATGGACCTACTTCCTTTGGACCTATCCTCTTCTGCATATGACCGCTTACCTTACGCTCGACCCATGTAAGGATAAGGGCATTTACAACTACTACGATTAGGACGCCAATAAGACCAGCAATGAGCCTTATTACCTCTTTGCCCACAACTGCTATTATGCTATCTAACGCACACAAACCAGATATCTCCTTATCTGTCTATTTCAGGTATCACAAGGTCATAGCTACCAAGTGTTGCAATGGCATCGGCGATGAGTGAACCCTCTGCAAGCTCCGGGAATGTCATAAGATTTGAGTATGAAGGAACTCTCCATCGCATCCTGTATGGGACATCACTCTCATCACTAACTATATATATACCAAGCTCACCCCTTGGGGACTCAACAGTGTGATATATGTCTCCTTTGGGTGGTTTTAGTTTCTTTGGGATCTTCTCTGCCTTCACAGGTCCTGATGGCAGGTCTTTCAAAGCCTTTTCAATGATATTGAGACTTATCTCCATCTCCTTGATACGAACAAGGTAGCGGTCCATATTGTCGCCGTTTGTGCCTGTGGCCACATCAAAGTCTATCCTATCGTATACTGCATAGGGTTCGTGTTTTCTTATATCAAATGGTATGCCTATACTCCTTATTACAGGGCCTGAGCAACCGTATTTCAGCGGATAGTTTTTATCCATAACGCCGATATTTTTAACCCTGTTTATAAAGATCACATTTCCTGTAACAAGTCTTTCATACATGCTAAAGCGACTTCTGAGACGGTCTATGAATTTTTTCACATTCAGGACAAAATCATCATCTACATCGTTGAAGAGCCCGCCAAATCTAAAATAAGAATATGTCAACCTTGAACCTGCCACTGCCTCGAGTATATCAAGGATGTTTTCCCTGTCATCAAATGTGTAGAGAAATGGTGTAAGTCCGCCGAGGTCGGCAACAAATGCACCAAACCACAAGAGGTGGCTTGATATCCTGTTGAGCTCTGCTGTTATGGTTCTTATATACTGAGCCCTTTCTGGAACTTCGATGCCGCATAGTTTCTCCACCGTGGTTACATATCCTAAGTTGAAATTCAATGCCCCAAGATAATCCATTCTTGCTGCATTGGGATAGAATTGCTGATATGTTCTATTTTCCGCCATCTTTTCGTGCATCCTGTGAAGATAACCGAGAACAGGTTCTGCGCTTAGCATGTATTCACCGTTCATCTTCACCACAACCCTGAGAACACCGTGTGTGCTTGGATGCTGCGGTCCTAAGTTCAGGAAGAAGCCGTCCTCTTGTTCCTCAGGATTGAAGGAATTAAGAAGTCTTTTGTCTTCCTCAGGAACAGGCACCTGTTTTTTCCTCAATGGATAAAAGTCTATCTGGTCATGGAGAAACAGATATGTCATAAAATTATGGCCTTCAAATAGGACACCAAAAAATTCGTGTATCTCTCTCTCATACCAACGGGCAATCTTATATATATGGGATATGGTGGGGGCAGAAGGTTTTTCAGGGTCAACCTTCAAGGTCACCTTTATCCTGCAAACCTTATTGTGATTATTAAAAAGATATACGATCTCAAGATAATCTATATAGTCAACACAGCACATATCCTCAAGATATAATCCTGCCTTATCAAAAAAGCTCACTACATCCACTATATTAGCTTTGGTTGCCTCTATAGCCAGATGATAGCCCCTCTGCTCATAAGGGATTTCTACAGGTTCAACAGTGCTTATACTCTCTTTTATCTTTTCGGAGATCTCTTTTACCATCTCTGTTCCGGCACAGGGAAACGTCTTGTCCCTGTTATCTTCTCCTCTAATTTCATAAGGCCTTCAAGGAGTCCTTCAGGTCTTGGCGGACATCCTGGCACATACACATCTACAGGTATGAGTTTGTCAATACCTTCAATGATATTATATTGGCCTTTAAATGCAAACGGGCCTCCTGATATGGCACAGTTACCCATAACGATTACCCATTTAGGTGATGGCATCTGCTCATATAAGGTCACGACAGTAGGCGCCATCTTTTTCGTCACTGTTCCGTTTACTATCATGAGGTCTGCCTGCCTTGGGCTCGGTCTAAAGACTTCGGCGCCAAAGCGGGCTATATCAAATCTTGCCATTGCCCCTGCCATCATCTCTATGGCACAGCAGGCAAGACCAAATGTCATGGGCCAGATAGAATTTGCCCTTGCAAGGTTTAAAAATTTCTCTGCAATGGCGAGCTTTATGATAGGCTCTTTTATAATAGATTCTTTCGTTTCCAGGTGAAGACCCCCTTTCCCCATGCATAGATTATTGCCAGCACCAGCAGAAGGACAAATACCAAGAGCGTATAAAATTCATATGTATTTCCCTGCCTTGTATAACCCAGTGCTGCCGGGAAAAGATATAATATATCCACATCAAATGCGATGAATATAAGTGCATAGATGTAGTAGACCACTGTATGGCGTGTCCATGCGCTACCAAAGGGTTTTATTCCGCACTCATAGGTTGTAAATGTCTTTTCACCTATTGTCCGTGGTGCAATGAGCCTTGATATGACTACAGGCGCAATGGTAAACACTATAGCTACAATGGCGAATACTACCACATATGAGAACTCTATAAGCGTATCCATGGTAACGTAAATACATATTCAATATTTCATATGCCCTTGTCAACATAAAAACGCATAGTTTGTTATTTTTTTCACTAAATTTTTTATCTTATTGAAATAATTGATAAATTTTAGCTTCAAAAAACAATTTGTTTTATAATAAATGACTGTGAAAAGGGGTTTTTAAGGTCTTTAATTTCAAAGATTGTTCTATTTTTCACGTAATACTTTTATATAAGGATAATTGCTCACATTTTTTATAAAAGGTGATACCTTATCAGAGGGCACATTTACGCTGTATATACCTTTAGGAAGCCTGTATCTCCTCATATGTAGGTTATAATCCCTGAATATCTTGAAGGGAAGGTCCATAGATTCTGATAGAACTGCTATATGTATCTCCCTGCTTGTTTCTATAATGACCTCTCTTAATGCCACTTGTTTATAAAGGCTTTTTTCATCGATTCTTATCCCGTATCTTTCTCGATTTAGTATTGCCTCCTTCAAGGAGATAATCCTGAATATATAACGCTCTGTCTCTTCAGGAAGAAATAGGTCAAAAAAATCCTTTGTGTTCTGGTTTGCTATTGCCTCTCTTAACCTTGCTGCTCCTGCATTATACGCTGCCATGGCTATAAACCAGTCATTAAACTCTTCGTTGAGTTTTTTCAGGTGTGTCAGACCGGCCTTGGTCGCCCTTTTTATGTTATATCTCTCATCTATACTTTCATCTATATATAGACCCTCTCTCTTCCCTGTCTCTTTTATAAACTGCCACATCCCTGCTGCATTAGCTTTAGAAAGTGCCCTTGGATTTAGATAACTTTCTGTAATCACAAGAAAGATCAAATCACCGGGTAATGACTGTCTTTTTATCTCTTCATTTATCAGACCTTGATATTTAAAATATCGTTTTATTAATATAGTAAGCAGTCCTTTATTTTCAAGAAACTGGAGCATCTCCCTTTCAAATCTCTCTCGTATATCATCCCTATTGAGGGGGACCTTTTTATCACAGAGGATTAAATTATCAGGGAGATTAGACAGGTCATAAAAATCCACCTCTTTTTTTAATCTTGCCACCTCTTTTTCAAGTTCTGATAACCTTTTATCTATTGTGTCCCCTCTTCTCTGAGACGTCTGGGCATATAAATCTTCAATATAACAAGATAAAATCAAAGATGTTGCAATTATGAAAGGCAAAATCTTACAAAAGACCCTGTTAAGATTATGACGTCCCTTTTCCTTGCTTTTTTTAAATTTTATCACCTTGAGTCCTTAATAAGGGTGTTCAACATATTCACCCTGTTGTTCATCTTTTCTAAAAGCAATTTCAGTTCCACCTGGAGAGACCCTAAGCTATCATATCTTTTCTTATATATTGCTTCAATATCTTTCATCCACAACTGCACTATCTCAACCTCTCTTTTATTCATCTCCATCTCAAACTTTTTTCTCAAATCCCTGATGGTCTTTTCATCAATCTGCATAAGACTTCTCCTTTTTTTCCACAATACGCCTATATATGATTATAAAGATTATAATCAAGAGTATAATGCCTGATATGATATGCCATTCATAATGCTTCATATCTTTGACAAATATATAGACCACTTTGCCGAATACATAGCCGATGATGGATACCACTATGCTCCATAGCATAGAGTTTGCTATACTAAAAAAAAGGAACTTACTTATCCTTATATTCGTGCATCCCAGAAGTATAAGAATCACTGCCCTAATACCTACAAGAAACCTGATTATAAAGATGATAAAATTCCCGTGTTTTTTTATTATCTTATCTGCTATGGGCACTTTATTGGATAGAAATTCATACCTGTCTATCATATTTCTACCGAATTTTTTTCCCAGGGCAAAGAACGTAAAATCACCGGCAAATGTGCCTAAAAAGGCGAATAATATTACCTTATATATGTTCATATATCCAAGTTTTGAGAATAAACCGCCGAGAAGAACAGTAGTCTCCCCTTCTAAAAAAGTTCCTACAAAAATGCCTATATAGCCGAATTTTTCTAAATATACTTCCATGTCGTCTCTTTCATGTTATTTTTAACCCCGGCATCTCCATTTTATAATTTATAAATCCTTCTGGGTCAACAATGTTTTTTCTTTTCTCTCGTTTATCTTCATCAAAAGTATGCCTATCTCAAAGAGAATATAGGTGGGGACAGCAAGGAGCATCATGTTATAAACATCAGGCGTAGGGGTTATCATAGCAGATGCTATGGCAATAAAAAGGACTGCAAATCTCCTCGTCTTTATCAAAGTCTGAGATCTCAATATCCTTTTTTTGCTGGCAAAAAGAAGTATTAATGGGACCTCAAAAGTAACCCCAAATGCAAAGATCATCATAGCGGAAAAAGTAATAAATTTTTCTACGGAGATCATGGCTTTAAGCATCTCATTCTCATATCCCACAAGAAACTGAATTCCTGAAGGTAAAACAACAAAATAGCAAAAAAATCCACCGATATAAAAAAGTATCACAGTAAATAAGGCATAGGCAAGACCCTCTGATAACCTTAGTTTGAGAACATCCTTAAACTCCAGCCAGAATATTACTGCCAAAAAAGGCACGGCAAAAAATAGTCCCGAAAAGATGGATAGCTCCACAGAGGACAAAAACACCTCCGGCAATGTATAATAATAAACCTTCATATTGGTATTCTTTAAGAGTTTTAAAAGTAAAGGCTTTGAAAATATAAAACTCACAAGACCCGATATAAAAACAATCAAAAGGAGTTTAATAATTAGTTTTTTTACCGCCTTCAATATTATTATGGTCTTTTCTCGTTCCATAATAACTCTGATTGTGTGAGCCCGAGGGAAATTATGTGCTTGAGGGCATCCTCTACACCAATATCAAGAAAGATTAATTCTTCTTCTTTGGTAAGTATAAGAAATCCTGATGTAGGGTTAGGCGTGGTAGGAATAAACACAGAGCACATCTCTGTGCCTCTATCGGTCTTTATGCGCCTTGTAACAAAACCTAAAAAGTATCTACTGCCCGACGGTATCTCAACAAGGACGACCTCTTTGAATGAGCGGGTCTTCTCTGAGGAAAAGGTATAGACAATATCTTTTACAGAGGTATAGATACCCTTAACAAAGGGTATCTTTTTCAAAAATAATTCTCCATAAGACAGGATCTTCTTGCCGAAATAGTTAGATCCAAGGATTCCTGTAAGATAAGTAACCAAAACAAAGATTATAATACCAGTTCCTGGTATATAGATCTCTTCACCTGTAAGACGATAAGTTATATTTCTTATGGCAGGCGAGGCAATAGAATCTATTGATGATACAATAAAATAAACGATATATATGGTTGCCACCAAAGGGATTAGTATAAAAATACCGGCTATGAAAGTCTTTTTTATATGTTTAGATGTCGTCATAAGTAACTTATAGTATAATCAGGGAAAAACAAAGTCAATGATTATATAAGTAGAAAGCCACTGCCAATGTTATTTTAAGCAAAAATTTTTTGAATTTAACAGCCCTCTATTTTAAAATGTGATATTGATGAGACCTTAAAAAAGGTCTCTTGCTAAGGACAAATCCTTGGGAATCCTATTTATAAATTATTTAAATTTTTAGAAAAATAAAAAAATATGTTCATATTTTTTCAGACCTTTGCTATATTTTTCAAAGGTCTAATTTATATGAAACAATAAACCGGGGGTGCTAAATGAAAAAACATGCTTATTTATTAATCTTTGTTTTTCTTCTCTTTCCATTGGTTGTATTTTCTCAATCACAGGATGTCACCACAAAGGCAATAGGACATATCGTTTCTGTTCAGCATGAAAACGGCGCATGGTCAAGGCTAAAAGGTGAGTTTCCCGAAGAGGCAGAGCCCACAAGCTGGGCAGTAAAGGTATTAAAGATGAAAAAGGTCTTTGATGATAAGGCAGAGAAAGGAATAGAATTTATCCTGAAGGACCAAAGACCTGATGGGAGTTGGAATAATAACACTGCCCACACAGCCTTTGCCATAATAGCATTAAAACAGGCGGGCAAAGGGGATGAGGCAGTAAAAAAAGGCATTGAATATCTCAGGGAGGTTCAGGATGAGGCAGGCGGCTTTAAAAGGATAGGAAAAGAGGGTGCTCCTCTAACCATATATACAGCAGTTGTATTAAATGCCTTTATAGATGCTGGATTTAAAAGAAATGACCCTACTGTGAGGAAGGCACTGGATTGGCTAATGGGATGCCAGAATCCTGATGGCGGTTATGGAATGCCCAAGGGTTCACCTTCTCTGGCCGTAAGCACCGCATGGACTGTAAGGGCACTTATTCTCTCCGGCATTAACAAAAATACATCCTTTGTGAGTGATGCTGTAGACTGGCTTATTAAGACACAAAGGCCTTCAGGGGGATTTGCCATGCTCCAGGATAAAGCACCTGAAGACCCTGAGGTGACAGCATATACTATTATGGCCCTTTCCAAGATTGAAGGCAAAAAAGAAATAATAAAAAAGGCAGAAGGATATCTGGCTAATGTTCAGCATGAGGACGGCTCATTCACCAGTAGTGCCCCAATCCAGTTTAATAAAGTCCCAAAGAAAAATACCCAGACTACACTCTTTGTGGCATGGGCATTGGCTGAGGTAAAATGACATTTCTATATTTTTCGATATTTTGTAAAGATATTAGTGGCAATATAATAGGGTGCTCTTTAAAAGTGTCTTGAAAGGTTATAATCTGAAGATATATATGGAGATATTTAGAAGGATAATAAGGCATAACTTAGCGCTTATAGGGCTTGTAATCCTCATACCTATGTTCGTATGTGCCATAGGAGCACCTATTATATCGCCCCATGACCCTGTTGAACCTGACATGAAGAATATCCTTTCACCTCCATCTATTAAACATCCATTTGGAACTGATACACTTGGCAGGGATGTCTTTGCGAGGGTAATCTTTGGAAGCAGGATATCCCTGCTTGTAGGTTTTGTATCCATAGGGATTGCTGTCTTGATAGGGATTGCAATAGGTGCTATCTCTGGCTATTACGGAGGCATAATAGATGAGATCTTTATGAGGTTTGTAGACCTTATGATGTGCTTTCCCACATTTTTTCTCATTCTGGCAGTTATAGCCCTTCTTGAACCGAGTATATGGAATATTATGATAGTCATAGGTCTCACAAACTGGATGGGCATAGCCCGCCTTGTCCGGGCTGAAGTCTTGAGTATAAAGAATAAAGAGTTTGTCCTTGCTGCAAAGGCCCAAGGTTTCAAGGAGAAAAGAATAATCTTCAGACATGTCCTGCCGAATGCATTAACGCCTGTCTATGTTGTAGCTACCCTTGGTATAGGCGGTGCCATATTAACAGAGTCTGCATTGAGTTTTCTCGGGATAGGGGTTCAACCTCCTACACCCAGTTGGGGCAATATCCTTACCCAGGCAAAGGACAATATAGAGGTGGCATGGTGGCTAAGCCTCTATCCAGGACTTGCCATATTCCTTACTGTTATGGGCTATAATCTTCTCGGGGAAGGCTTGCGGGACATCTTTGACCCGAGAAGGAGATATCAGGGCGGATAATATATGCCGAGAGAGGTTCTTACCTCTTCCATGGTCTTTTTTGCTATTTCACTACATAATGCTGCGCCCTGTCTTAAAACATCCTTTACATAATGGGGGTCTCTTTTTAGAGATTCTGCCTTCTCTCTTATGGGATTAAGCTCATCCATCATATTCTTGAAAAGCATCTTCTTGCAATCAACACATCCAATAGATGCCTGCCTACAACCCTTGTCTATATCCAGTAGTTCTTCATTTGAAGAAAATGCCCTGTGGATGGTATAGATATTACATAATTCAGGATTCCCCGGGTCTTTTCTCCTCACCCTATTTACATCCGTCACTGCAGTCCTTAATTTTTCCCATATTACATCTTTATCCTCAAGAAGGCCTATATAATTATTCATAGATTTTGACATCTTACCGGCACCATCTATACCTAAAATCCTCGGTGCAAGAGATAATATTGCCTGAGGTTCAGGAAATATTTCGCCAAATCTTGAGTTAAACCTCCTTGCCACTTCCCTTGATAGCTCTATATGCTGCACCTGGTCTTCCCCAACTGGGACATAGCCTGCCTTATATATAAGGATATCCGCTGCCTGCAAAACAGGATAGTCCATAAGGCCCATATTGATATTTGCCCTATGCTGTCTTGACTTGTCCTTGAACTGTGTCATCCTCTCCAGTTCCCCTATGGGTGTTACACAATTAAATATCCAGGCAAGCTCTGTATGTTCAGGGACATGGGACTGGACAAGAAGCTTGCAGTTCTCCGGTAATAACCCGCATGCCATAAGGATGGTGGCTGTATCTAATGTCCTTTGTTTCAGTTCACCTATCTCATATTCTATGGTAATGGCATGGTAATCCACAACACAGTATATGCAATCATAGTCATCTGTAAGCTCTACCCATTGTTTTATAGCACCCACATAATTCCCAATATGGATCTCACCTGTAGGCTGTATGCCGCTGAATATCCTCTTCATCAGGTATTCCTCCCGTAATCATCCTCTATCCTTACTATGTCGTCCTCACCAAAATATTCGCCCCTCTGAACCTCAATGAATACGAGCTCTTTTTCACCTATATTCTCTATCCTATGGAGTGCCTCCTTAGGGATTGAAATACATTCACCGGCATCAAGATAATAATCTTTACCGTCTATGGTGACCTTGCCTTTACCCCTTACTATCTGCCAGTGTTCCTCTCTTTTAGAATGCCTTTGATAGCTCAATCTATGACCTGGTAGAACCTCAATCCTCTTGACCTTAAAGTCATCCTCATCCTGAAGGACCAACCATTTCCCCCATGGTGGTGTCCCCATCTTTTCATCTTTTTTAACCATGTCAACTCCCAATATATTAATCAGGTATCTTATATACATTATAAAAATCCCTATAATCAAGAATTTATTGATTTATTCCATTAATTATTTTATATAAACCTATTAACAAAATGTTGAAAATACAGCATATAATACATCCAGATAATGAAAAATGGGATAGGATATGGTCAGGCTGTGATTATGCCACTTATTTTCATTCAAGGGAATGGGCAGAGATCTGGGCTAAATACACAAAGGGTTCAATAAAACCGGCATCTGAGCTTGTTATATTCACCGACAAAAAAGAGGCCCTCATACCCTTCAGTGTCCAAAAAAGAAAAGGTATGTCTAAGACCTATTATCTCACCGCAGAAGGCCAATATGGCAATTGGATCTCTATAGATGAAATACAAGATGAACACGCCTCACTTTTAATAAAACACATAGATCAACATTGCAAAAATCTTGTCTGGAGACTCAATCCGTATGACCCCATAAATCCAGTGGTGAGGTTAAATAACCTTTATGAATTAGAAGAGGATGGAAATCACGCTGTCTCCTTGACCCAGGGTTTCGAGAATATACTATCCAATTGCCATCATGGTCATAGGTGTTCTTATAGGAAAGGTATAAAAGAAGGTTTAGAGCTAAAACTGGCAGAAGGCATAGATGAATGGAAGGCATACTATTGCACTTATGAGGATACTGTCCGAAGATGGGGAGATAAGGTATTATCGTTTTATGATTGGCAGCTTTTTAAGATTATCTTTGACCTTGCCTCTAAATACATCAAGTTATGGATAGTTCTATACAAAGGTGATGTAATTTCAGGAGCTCTATGTTTTTATGCAGAAAAACATGTAGTATGCTGGCATGCCTCAGTCCTGGAAAATTACCTATCCAAAAGGCCCATGAATTTTATGTTCCTTGAGATCATGAAAAATCACTGTTTTGATAAATACAAATGGTTTGACTTCAACACAAGCGCCCATATTGAAGGGTTAAAGACATTCAAAGGTCGTTTTGGTGCAAAGAGCCTTTCATGCCATGTTTGCTATAAAAAATCAAAACCCATAAAGGCCTATATAAAGTTTAAAAACTTCTTGAAAAAAAAGGATAAAAAACTCAAAATGTCTTGACATCTTAAATGTCGTTGCCTTTTAGTTTCATGACTGGAGATTTTTGGCAATATTATACATATCACGAAGACATCTATGCCTCCTCTATCTATTAGGATCCCTCTCCTTTATATAATCAAGCATATATCTCCCAAAATCAGAAAAGACCTGAATCTTTGAATAATCAGGCGAGATATTATTTAAATACTGAAGGATAAGGGTATGGTTAAAATAGAGAAGAGGCATTGCACCGGCTATAAAAAAACCAAGCCTCTCAATCCTTTCACATAGTTGAACAGTGGCAGGATCTTTAAGGTCAAGAAACAGATTTACAACATCTACTTTCCTCTTAAGGAGCATCTTCATGGTCTCCGCAAGCCTATCTATTACATCTTTTCCATATGTATATAGCTTTATATCTGCCCTATTAAAATATGGCAAATAGTCCACCTTAAAGTTTGATTGGTCTTGAAGTCCGATTTCACCACTGCTGCATGATTCGACAATCTCAACTTGGATATTTAAATTATTATATATATCCTTTATAAAACCTCTGTGGTGTTCAGGGGGATAGATGGTGGCCTTGGCATGTTCTGTCAAAGATAGATATGCATACACTGTGCCAGGCCTATCTGTTGTATTCCCCATACCTTTATAGACCCTGTCAGACGGCAAACTACAAAGTGTTATGGCGCAATCCCTGTAGCCACAGGTGTTGCCTGCCTTTTGTGAAAAGGGATGAAATGTAGTCCCCCTTCCGTAAAGGCCCTTCATTCCCTGCTTTTTTGCCATATTATTCAAATAATCCAACATCCTTGTGAAACTGCCTTTACCTCTAAAATCAGGTGTTGTAGCAGCCATTCCTGCCTCTCCTATTACTGCATCTGCGCTTTCTCTCTTAATACCTGTATGGCTGACTATATCACCTTTGCTGTTTAAGCCTACAATAGATATAATCTTTCCCTCTTCTATGAGTCTTTTAAATCTTTCAGGGTAATAGATCTCATCTATAGAGTATGTGTAGCCATAAGCCCTGTAAAAAATCCTTGAAGCATCAATAGCTTCAGAAGGTTTCATAAGTCTGATCTCCATTATGGAATCTTCTTCTTGCCTTATTATCTCTAATGGCTTTTGAATAAATGGAGATAGTTTTTCATGGGTATGGTATTCTGTAATATTTTTTGCAGGTAGATATTTGGTAAGATGAAGTTCCTTGCCTTCTCTTCCCAGATTATGGAATGAGACCTCATCCATGATATGTTTCATAAGATACACGCCCAGCCCTGAGTCTGTCTGCTCATCCAATCCTGGATATATTTTAAAGTCAGGGATAAGCGAAGGGTCATATGGCAGGCCTTTATCTTTTACGATAATCCTGATGCCTGAAGCCAATGGTTTTATAATAACCTGAAAAAAATCCTTTTCACCTGGGTCAAAGGCATGCTCTATAACATTTGTCACAGCCTCTTCAAGGCATAATAGGGTCATCTCTGTATCTTTTGAATCAAAACCCACCTGTTTCAATACCTCCTTTGCAAATCCCTGGAGGGGTGAGAGGTATCTTAGATCATTTGGAATCGATATGACTGACTGTTCTAAAATCATTTTTCTCCTTTTTTCTATAGATTAACGATAATAAAAAAACCACCAAACCCATAGTCCCGCCCAGTATATAGGCATTTCTAAACCCGCTCAGTGCAGCGCTATTTAAACCAAGATAGCCCGCCTTCAGTGGATTGCCCTCCATACCATGCTGATGAATACTATATGAAAATACCATTTCATAAAAACACACACCCATAAGTATACCGAAGTGACAAAATGTCCTGAAAATTCCCGTGGCAATACCTTTATATTCACCCCTTACTGCCTGCATCACTATATTATTGTTAGGTGAGAAGAAAAAGGCAAGGGAGAGGGCAAGCCATACAAGATATATCAATATGGCAGAAATTCCCGGCCTTGAAATAGTCTCTGCAAAAAACAGCGATGCCAATGAACCGGAAATAAGGGCTATAAGTATAATCCTTCCCGGATCTATCTTATCCGATAACCTTCCTGCAAAGGGTGATGCAGTAATATAAACCAGTGAATATACCATCATGGAAAATCCTGTTTGGCTTGCCGTAAAACCTTTGATCCCTTCAAGATAAAAGGGAAGCAAGAAATTACTTCCTGCAAAGAAAAAATATGCTGTAAATGCCTGAATCGTTCCTAAGATAAAGACTCTGTTTTTGAATACTGTAAAATTTATTATGGGTTCATCATGTCGAGTTTCGTGATAGATAAAGACTATTAAACCAGCTATGGATATAAAAAGACACAAAATAACTAAAGGAGATGACCAGCCTGATTTACTTGCCCTATTCAAGGCAAAGACAAACGCCAAGGTCATGATTATACTTATCAATGCCCCAAGCAAATCAAATTTCCTTGAGCTGTTTTTTTGTAAAATATGGGTATCTTGAGGTATAAAATGCCAAGAAAGTATAATAGAAGCAATACAAACAGGGACATTGACTATAAAGACCCAATGCCACGAGAGATATTCTGTAATAAAACCGCCTATGGGGGTGCTCAACATAAGTCCCAAACCTGCTGCTACAGAGAGTATACCGAAACCCCATCCTTTCTTATGAGATGGAAGGAATTTGGCAACAACTGCAAAGCCGCCAATATAAAGCATAGAGCCGCCTAAACCCTGAACGGCCCGAGAAAGAACAAGGGTGAAAAAATTAGGTGATATACCACAGAGAAAAGATCCAAGGCAAAATAATCCATATCCTATAATAAATATCTTTTTGATACCAAACCTATCTGCAATCTTGCCCACCAGAAGCATGGTGCTTACTATGGCAATCACATAGGCAAAAGATATCCAGCTTGCCATGCTTGTATCAATTTGAAAATATGCCGTTATTGTAGGAAGGGCTATATTGACTATATAATTGTCTACATTTACAATAAATGCAGCAAAGGCAACACATATTATCAACCATAGATGTTTATCTTTAGCAGGTTCTATGTCCTTTATGGGGAAAATGGCTCTCTTCATCTAAATTACTAAAATATCCTTCAATTTTTTTAAAAAGATGTCACATCAACTCTGAGTTTAAGAATATGTGCTATAAAAGGGCTATTTTATCACATTTGTATGTTTTATCAATGTTTAATTAAATAAAAGCAATAAAAACATATGGGGACAATATCCATGTTGTTTTTTTGTATTTAAATGTGTATTTTCTAAGTGTAAAATAAAAAAAGAGGAGGTAGATATGGCCAATGATCCCAATATAGGTTTTAAAGTCATAGCAACCATAACAGATGTTAAAGGTGATTGCAATGCAGGACATAAGGCTGGGGAAACATTCGAGATAAGCTGTCATAACCCTGGTGGTTTGTGTGGATTCTTCTATCACGATATATTTCCCACCCTCTCTACTTTCCAGTTTGGCGGAAGTATGCCCTGGTGGCATGGTGATGAGATAGATGTCCAGTGCCCTGACTCCCATAACCTTGTAACCATGAAACTAAAAAGGTTCAAAAGATAGATTCAAAATACAAGACCTTGTTTTGAAAGAACTAAAATTATAATCACTTCAAATACATTATTTTTGCTTGGTTTAAAACACAATTGACATGAAATTAAAAAAAGGGGTAAACCTTAAGTAATTCCATGGGAACAAAATCAGATCCTTTTCTAAAGAAACTTGCTTCAGGCCAAAGCGCATGTCCTCTAATAAAGATTGGGATTATGGATAACAAACACGAAGTGGAAATGGATTTAAAGGGTGCATTCACATTAAATAATGATACCCATGCCTCAGGAATCTTTTATGCAAAGACTCAGCATGGAAAAATCTCTCTCTATGATAAAAATAAAAATATTATTCTAAGTTCAAACGAGATTGTCTTCAAAAATAATGGCGATTCTTTTTTTACACTATTTCATGTAAAAATAGGTATTGATTTTCACTGGGAGAAAAGAGAGAAACAGTCATTCAGAGGGGATTTGATATTAAAAAAACGCATGGATGAAACCATTGCCGTGATAAATGAGATAAGCCTTGAAGATTACCTTGAGAGCGTAATCTCTTCTGAGATGAATAGCACTGCACCAATAGAATTTTTAAAGGCACATGCCATAATTTCAAGGAGCTGGTTTATATCTGCCATCCATAAAAAAAATAAATCTGTCAAGAAAACAAGACCATTTTCTCCACAAGAAACTGAAAATAATACAATAATCAAATGGTATGAGCAGGAAGGCCATGATATCTATGATGTATGTGCCGATGACCACTGCCAGAGATACCAGGGTATAACGAAAATCACTACAGATAACCCCTCAAAGGCAGTAAAAGAAACATATGGATTGGTCCTCACATATAAAGGAGAGATATGTGATACAAGATATTCAAAGGCATGTGGCGGCATCACAGAAGAATATAAAACAGCATGGAAGGATATGGACATACCTTATTTAAAAAGCATATCCGATGCAGAGAAGGCTTACAAACCTATTGAGGATGAAGAAGATGCCAGGCTGTGGATTTTATGGAGACCTAATGCATTCTGCAACGTGGATGATATAAATATATTAAAGACTATACTGCCAGATTTTGACCTCAAGACCCAAGGATTTTTTAGATGGAAGGTCACATATCATCGCCAGGAGCTTGAGGACATCATAAAGAAAAGATCTGGCCATGACTTAGGCACCCTTATAGACATTAAACCTATAAAACGTGGACCATCTGGTAGAGTCTTTCTCCTTGAAATAACAGGCACAAAAAAGACCATCACCATAGGAAAAGAACTCGAAATTAGAAGATGGCTCTCCCATACCCATCTATTGAGCAGTGCATTCATAGTGGAAACCAAACGCAATCCTTCTGGCGAGGCAGAGTCATTTACATTCTTTGGTGCAGGCTGGGGCCACGGAGTAGGACTCTGTCAGATAGGCGCAGGTGTTATGGCTATAAAGGGTTATACAGCACAAGAGATCTTAAGACATTATTTCCCTGATACAAAACTTGAAAAGGTCTACTAAAGGAATCTGTTTTGAAAAAAAGGCGTTTTAAAACTGCATTTATCCTCGGAGCAGGCATGGGAGTGAGGTTAAAACCTTTGACAGATACATTGCCCAAACCATTACTTGAAATAGGGGGTAGGCCTATAATAACCTATGTCATGGAGCATCTGGCAAATGCAGGTATAGAACGTTTTATAATAAATACACATCACTTATCAGATGCCTATCAAAAGGTTTTTCCTCACATGAAATGGAATGGGATACCTATTATCTTTCGTTATGAACCTGTCCTTCTTGAGACAGGAGGAGGTCTGAAAAATATTGAAGATTTGTTATCCCATGACGAAACAATCATCTGCCATAACGGTGACATAATAAGTAATCTACCTATAAAAAGACTCATAGATTACCATGATGAAAAAAGACCCGAGGCAACACTTGCATTGAGGTCATCAGGCCACAATCTCAATGTAGAGATAGACAAAGAGGGAAACGTCATTGATATGAGACACACCTTTGGAAAAAAGGGGATAAAGACCTGTCTTTTTACAGGGATCTATATTATTGAGACATCTATACTCAGATACATTGAGAAAAATAAGGTAGAATCCATTGTCCCTGTTTTTTTAAGGATGATGGCAGATAGACCCGAATCTGTTAAAGGGATAATAATAGATGAAGGCATGTGGCATGATATAGGAACGCTCGATGCCTTCTATGGACTAAAGGAAAACTTCAAGGGATTCCATGGAAGATAATATAGGATTAATGCAATTTGTAAAAGAGACATTCGGGCTATCTAATTCAATATCTCCAAGGATCTCAAGGCTTTCTGTAAGGGGTTCAGACAGGGTATTCTTCAGGGTTGAATATGGGGATGACAAAAAGGCCATTTTAATCCACTATGACCCCAAAAGGACAGAAAATACATACTATGCAGAACTGGGAAGGTTCTTAAGAGATATTGGCGTATCTGTCCCTGAGATATACAGACATGACCAAATAAAACATTTTATATTGATGGAGGACTTAGGTAGTATTGACCTGTGGTCTTTAAGGAATGAGCCCTGGAGTGTAAGGAAAGCCCTCTATGAAAAAGCCATAGAAAATATCAAACACATCCACAGCTATCCTTTGGCAGATTTTCCTCGTCATAATGTGAGGATTATGGATGGTTTCGATGAATCTCTATATAGATGGGAACACAGTTATTTTTTAGAAAACTTTGTATTTGGTATATGTAATATAAAAAGTAACAGTCTGAATAACCAAAAGATAGAAATTGAATTCAAAACCCTCATGGAAAAACTTCTTAGATCAAAACAGGTCCTTATTCACCGTGATCTTCAGTCCCAGAATATCATGATAAGAAATGGCATACCTTATTTTATAGACTTTCAGGGTATGAGAACAGGAAATCCTTTATATGATATGGCATCTCTATTAAACGACCCCTACGTGTCACTATCTAACAATGAAAAGGAATATCTCCTTGAGCAATATGAAAAAGATATGTTTTTGGAAATGGATAGGCAGTTATTTAGAGAATTATTCTGGTGCTCATCCTGCCAGAGGCTTATGCAGGCCTTGGGCGCATATGGTTTTTTGGGTTTGAAAAAAGGTATTAATCAATTCCTTGACCATGTTCCTGCAGGGGTTAAAAATCTCATGGAGTCACTGGCTAACATATCGTTTATGCCATATTTATCTCATATAGTGGAAATATGTAGGGGTATTGTAGAGAATTCTGGAACTAAAAAACGCTAAAAGGAGGGGTTATGTTTGATAAGATGATTTCAAGGCGGTCTTTTTTGACTATATCGGCCATGGCAGCCATGTTTCTCGCTATGGATAAAAAAAGGCTTTCTGGCCTTGCTGAAAAGATAAGTCCTAAAAATGATTATCCGGTTGTAGTAATCGGTGCAGGATTAGGAGGTCTATGCACTGCTGCATATCTTGTTAAAGATGGTTTCCCTGTTACTGTAATAGAACAGCATCTTATACCAGGAGGTTATGCAACATCATTCAGCCGTGGTTCAGGAGACAAATACACATTCGATGTTTCACTTCACGGCACTGCCCTTCATAATACACCTTCTGCGCAGATCCTTGATGACTTAGGTATATTAAAAAAACTAAATCTTGTCCTTGCCCCTGAATGTTATCGACTAAAAAAAGATAAACTTGACATAACAGTCCCTCAAAGAGATCCTGAGTCGTATATTCAACTCCTGAGCATGAAATTTCCCAAAGAGGCAAAAGGCATAAAATCATTTGTAAACGAGATGATAAATATTGTAGAGGATGGGGTAAAGCTTTCAAAAAACAAAGGAAAATTTATAAAGGTCCTGTTCCCTATTCAGTATAAGCATATGTGGAATGTGAGAAACAAAACACTCGAAGTGTTTTTAGGGGAACATGTAAAAGACCCTGAATTAAAAGATGCCCTTTCCGGGTTATGGGGATATTATGGTCTCCCCCCATCAAAGCTTTCTGCTTTTTACTATGCCATAGCCACAGGCGAATATCTGAAATATGGTCTATATTATATCAAAGATCGTTCTCAAAACTTAAGTGATGCGTTGGCAGATACTATAATCAAAGGAGGGGGTAAGATACTATACGGAACAGAGGCAAAGAAGATCCTCACGGAAAATAAACAGGTTAAAGGAGTTGAGATATCAGGAGATAAGACAATTCCCGCCAGGATTGTTGTGAGTAATGCCAGTGCCCCATCTACATTTTTTGAGATGCTGCCCCAGGATAGCCTGCCTAATGATTATCTAAATAAAATCAAAGGATATAAACCAAGCCTTTCTTCTTTTATAGTATGGTTAGGCCTTAACAGAGAATTGGGTGAGGCAATAAAAACATATACCATCCATGTCCCTCATGGGAATGCAGAAGAAGACTATAAGGCATGTCTCACAGGGGATATAGAAAATAGTCCCTTTAGCGTAACAATCTATGATAATTTATTCAAAGGATACTCAAAATCCGGTTGCAGCACTGTAAGTATTATAACGCTCTGCGGGTATGATTTCTGGAGTAAGTTTGAATCGTATTACAAAAAAGGGGAAAAAGACAACTACTATGAAGAAAAAGAAAGATGGACCAAGATACTTATAAAAAAAGCAGAAAAGTATGTTATCCCTGGTCTTTCATCTATGATGGATGTAGTGGAGTCTTCAACCCCTTTGACAAACTGGTATTTTACAAAAAACTATCGTGGCGCCATCTATGGGTATGATGAAACTATGGATAACAGCTTTATGAACAGGATTGAAAATAGAACGCCTGTAAAGGGTTTATATCTTGCCAGTGCATGGGGAGATCCTGGAGGTGGTTATGCCGGTGTTTTGCGTAGTGGCTTCAACACATTTTCAAAAATTTTAGAAGATTTTGCCAAATAAGAGGGGAATGCCATGGATGAATACATTCAAATATACACAACAACAGATATGATAGAAACAGCAGAAACCATAGCAAAAAGGCTTTTGGATGAAAGGCTCGCAGCATGTGTTCAGATTGTTGGCCCAATATCAAGCACATACTGGTGGCAGGGAAAGATAGAGACCTCTCAGGAATGGCTCTTAATAATCAAAACCAAAAAAGGTCTTTATAAACAAATAGAGGTCACTATAAAGTCCCTTCATCATTACCATGTGCCTGAGATTATCGCAGTCCCTATAATAGAAGGAAGCCATGCCTATCTCAAATGGCTTAAGGAAGAAGTAAAGGGGTAAGATTAAGATTTTTTTATTTGCATTATCTTTTTTGCTGGGTCTTTTTTAAGGTTATTCCAAACCTCTCAAAGGTCTTTAAGATATCCTTTTTGGACATGAATCCTATGTGACGATAAAGTTCTTTCCCTGATTTATCATAAAAGACCTGGGTAGGGATTAATCTTACATTGTATTGTCTCCCAAGAGATGGGTTTTCATGGATATCTATAACCTCTATTATGAGGCTTCCTGCATATTCAATCTGTAATTCCTTGAGTATAGGTTTCATGAGCTTACATGGCAGGCATCCTTTTGCACCGAAGTCAACGAGCTTCGGCAGTGGATTATCTGACTGGGCATAGACCATAGAGATAGTAAATATAGTAAGACTCACCAAAAATAATGCAAAAAAAAGTCTTTTAAAGGTTTTACGTTTCATAAAGTTTATCTTCTACATTAATCCTTCTATATATGTCAAGCATATCATAATTATTGACTTTACATGCACAAACAGTCTATATCTTTAAGGCTATGAAAAAGGAGATTCAAAGGCTTCAAAAAATAAGAAACATAGGGATTGCAGCCCATATTGATGCAGGAAAGACAACAGTTACAGAGAGGATACTCTATTATACTGGGAGGACCCACAAGATAGGGGAGGTTCATGAAGGCACTGCCACTATGGATTATCTCCCTCAGGAACAGGAAAGGGGTATAACCATTACCTCTGCTGTAACAACCTGCTACTGGAACAACCATGAGATCCAGATCATAGACACGCCAGGCCATGTAGACTTCACCATTGAGGTAGAGAGGTCACTGAGGGTCTTGGATGGTATGGTAGCCGTGTTCTGTGGTGTAGGAGGAGTAGAGCCCCAGTCGGAGACTGTATGGCATCAGGCCGATAAATATAAGGTTCCCAGGATAGCCTTTGTAAATAAACTGGATAGGATAGGCGCTGATTTCTTTAATGTGGCAGATATGATAATAGACAAATTCAATGCAAACCCTATCTTGCTCCAGATACCACTGGGCTCTGAGGATGGTTTTTTTGGTGTTGTAGACCTGATAAAGATGCAGGCCATTGTCTGGGATGAAGAAGACCTGGGGGCAACATATAGATATATATCAATACCAGAGGCATATTTAGATAGAGCGAATGAATATAGAGAAAAGTTATTTGAAAAACTCTCCCTACTTGATGATGGTTTCATGGAATTATACTTAGAAGGGGCTCAAATTGATGAATCATTTATCAATAAGGTCTTAAGAGAAAACACCATATCCATGCGATGTGTTCCTGTGTTGTGTGGTTCTGCCCTAAAAAATAAAGGCATTCAGCCTCTCCTCGATGCCATAATATTGTATCTTCCCTCTCCCCTTGATATCCCCCCTGTAAAAGGGAAAAATCCGGAAACTCAAGAGGAGGAATCAAGGGAGACAAGCAATTCTGAGGATCTCGCTGCCCTTGCCTTCAAGGTGGTTATGGATGAAGGAAGGAAGCTTGTCTATATAAGGATATATTCAGGGGAGATTAAGGTTGGCGAGGATATATTTAATGTCAATCTCCATAAAAGAGAAAAGATCTCCAGGATCTATAAGATTCATGCAAACCACAGAGAAAGGATAAATGAGGCAGGCGCAGGGGCAATAGTAGGTATAGTAGGCCTCAAGGAGACCTCAACAGGTCACACCCTGACAAAGAATCGCCCCATACTACTTGAGCCAATAGATATATATCAGCCTGTGATATCCATTGCTGTAGAGCCGAAAAGGAATATAGACCAGGATAAGCTAATGCTGGCGCTTGAGAGGATCTCTGAAGAAGATCCCACATTTGTTTTAAAGACCGATGAGGATTCATATCAAACAGTGGTCTCCGGTATGGGAGAGCTTCACCTTGATGTAATTGCCAGGAGGATAAGAGAAGACTTTGGTATAGATATACATGTTGGCAAGCCACAGGTTGTTTACATGGAGACTATTGAAAAATCTGTGCATATTGACCATAGTTTTGAAAAGACAATAAATAACATTAATCATAAAGGTTCTGTGTCTATTGATATATCACCTAACTCAAGAGGTGATGGCATAAGTTTCATATCATCTTTACCAGAGGATCACCCTGCAGTTATATATATCTCGGCAGCGCAAGAAGGCATATTAGAGGCATCAAGTATAGGTATCTTAAAAGGCTTCCCTTTAACTGATATAAAAGTAGTATTGCAGGATGCGTCCTTTAATAATCCTGATTTTGCCCGATTGACCATAAAGATGGCAGCTTATGAGGCATTCAGAAAAGGATGCGCCGACGCAGGGCCTGTCCTTCTCGTCCCTATCATGTCTCTTACAGTAACTACACCCAATGAGTTCTTAGGTGATATAATAAGTGATCTAAATGCAAGAAAATGTCAAATTTTGAGCCTTATTACAAAAGAGAAGATCACTATCATAAATGCCAATTCACCCCTTACGAATATGTTTGGATACTCCACTGATGTCCGCTCCCTATCCCAGGGAAGGGCTTCCTTCACCATGTTTTTCTCTCATTACGACAGGATTGACCATGGATAGAATAAGCGAGATACTTAATCTTTTAAGGGAAAAGGATGATTATGTTTCAGGTGATCATATGGCAGAGATACTTGGTATCTCAAGGACTGCTATATGGAAATATATGAAAAATCTTCACAAAGAAGGATATAATATAGATTCTGCTAAAGGCAAAGGCTATAAATTATTGAATACCCCTGACCGCCTTCTACCATGGGAAATAAAGAGGTTTACCGATTCTTCCATAATAGGTAAAGAGATAATATATAAGGACAAGGTTGATTCAACCAACACAAACGCCTTTAATCTTGCCCTATCTGGCAAACCTGAAGGCACCTGCTTTGTGGCAGAATCACAAAGGGCAGGGAAAGGCAGACTCGGCAGGGTGTGGTTATCACCGCAAGGCAAAAATATATACATTTCAGTTATACTTAGGCCTTCATGCCTTCCTTCAAAGGTCTATCCAATAACATTTCTTTCATGTCTGGCAGTCTATGACACCATAATAAAGGTAGCCAGCATAACACCTTCTCTTAAATGGCCTAATGATGTCTTGATTAACAAAAAAAAGATATGCGGAACATTGCTTGAGATTTCAGCAGAAACAGATGCCATCAAGTTTGTTATCGCAGGCATAGGCTTTAATGTAAATATGGGCGTCAATGACCTTGATGATGACATCAAAGATAAGGCGACATCCCTTTTTCTTGAGACCAATAAAGTCTTTAACAGATCTTACGTATGTGGTATTCTCCTAAACAACCTGGAAAAATATTACAAAATATTTATAAATATGGGTGGTGAGGAGATATGCAGATTATGGGAAATAAAGGCAAATCTTTTAGGAAGATATATGGAGGTTAACCAGATGGGCGAAATTTTTAGGGGCATATCAGAGGGAATAGATTCCAGCGGTGCGCTCCTATTAAATATAGATGGCAAAACAACAAGGATAATAGCCGGCGATACAGTAATTTAATCAAAAAGGGGGTTATATGCTTCTTGTCATTGATATTGGTAATACAAATATAGTCTTTGGTGTATATAATAACGGAGAACTTATAAACCACTGGAGGTTGAGCACATCATTACAAAAAACCGTTGATGAATATGCCATACTTTTAAACAGCCTTCTTTACATCGAAAAGATCAAACTAAATGAGATAGACAGTGCTATCATCTCTTGTGTTGTCCCTCCTCTTCTTATACCCTTTGAGATAGTATGCAGAAAATATATAGGGATTATGCCCATTATAGTAGAGCCAGGCATAAAGACAGGTATGCCCATACTTTATGAAAATCCCACAGAGCTTGGGGCTGACAGGATCGTAAATGCAGTGGCAGGCTATGATAAACATAAAAGGGCACTTATAATTGTAGATTTCGGAACAGCTACAACATTTGATTATATTACAGAAAAAGGTGAATATAAAGGTGGTGCCATTGTCCCTGGGATAATGATATCCCTGGAGGCACTATTTGAAAGGGCCTCTAAACTACCAAGGGTAGAACTTATAAAACCAAAGACCATAATAGGTAAACATACTGTCCATGCCATGCAGTCAGGGATTATATATGGTTACTCCAGCCTCGTTGATGGTGTAGTGAAAAAGATGAAGCAGGAGGTCAAGACCGACCCATATGTAATAGCTACAGGTGGACTTTCAAGCCTCATCTTTAAAAACTCAGAGACCATAGACGAGGTAGATGAATTTCTTACCCTAAAAGGCCTAAAAATACTCTACGAAAAAAATAGGGATTATCACAAATTCAAATAACTAAATCCCTTAAATAGATTTCTCCCAGCCCTGTCCAAAATCTGCAAGGGGCTTTATCTCATATATCTCAAAGACCACTGCAGCATATATCATCTTTGCACCTGCCTCGCCGGCAACCTTTGCAATTTGAGCCTTCATCTCCTCAAGTCTATCTCCTGATGTGTGGCATTCTTTCATCTTTACATATAGTCTTACGCCCTTCCATTCTGTGAGGGTCTTGCCTGGCTCCATAATCATAAATACTGCATAGGGATTTTCCTGAAGATATGCAAAAGTCCTATTTTTGCCAAGTCCCATGGTTATTGTCTTCTCATCGATCATCCTTGGTGAGCCAAAATATGCCACATTTACCTTACCTTCTTTATTGGATGTGCTCAGACATCCAAGCCTTGGCTGTTTATTAAAATACTCCATCAATTTCTGAGACATATTAGACCTCCTTTTTTGGAATAATCTAATTATATCATAATAAAATGTCTTTGCAAGCCTTACAAAACAAATAATGTGCTTTTATTTAAATGGATGGGATTATAAAAAGGGGTTGAATTCCGTTGATTGCCTGTCCTTTGTTAGCAGGTCTCTGTGCAATATGCTACCTATTTTATCATCTCTGAGGCTCTTTTCAAGGTCATAGGATATTTCCTCCCATAGACCACCAGGGACACCCTCCATCAAATCCACGGGGACAAATACAGTCTTTGTATCCACTGTAACCTTATCTTTATTGCATTGTCTCCAAACCCATCTCCGTGTCAATACCTCTTTATCATCTCTATAGACCACCTCGTTTTTTTCTACTATCTCCTGCTCTCCGGTTTCCATGGAAAAAAAGGGTTCATTCCCCTTAGCAAATCCAAGATATATATCCCCTTCTATTGGCTCTAAATCATGACCACCCATTGGGACAAGGTATTTAATCGATATGGAATTATATAGATCAACAACAGGGTTGATGCGGGGAAAATCACCGAGTTTTAATATTCTTCTAATAATGGCTTCTATGGAGCTGTAATATTTAGACGCTGATATTCCAAGCTTTTTAAATGCCTCTCTCCATATTTTAATATTGGGATGGTCTTGTGGCTTTTCATATGAAAAAAAAGACTTGGTATGTTCTATAACATTACCAAGTCTATCTTCACCATAACATGTATTATCGACCTTGCATACAAGGACGCCTATCTTTAATCCAGGAAAAAGCTTAAATAAACTATCCTCAACCGTGAAAAGCATCAGGTCTTCTTGGATGCTACCGATATCCTTTGAATAGCCCGCAATAGCGCAAGCTCATACATTCTATATTCTGGAGAATCTATGCTTATCTCTTTTAGCGCTGTCTCTGCCCTTTCCTTTGCTACGATTGCACGCTCTATATCTATCTCATGGGAAAGTTCGGCAGCCTCAAGAAGCATTAGGATCTTATCGTTGACTACCTCGGCAAAACCGCCGCTCGTGGCTATATAGTATGTTTTTCCATCTTTGATATACCTTACCTCGCCTATGTCAACGGTTGTCAAGAATTGTATATGTCCAGGAAGCACACCAAACTCACCGAGTTCACCTTTTGCCTCTAAGATATCTACTTTTTCTCTGACCAGAACACGCTCTGGTGTTATTATTTCAAGTTCAAGCTGGCTCACTTTTATTCTCCAACAAGTTTCTTGGCGTTTTCAACCGCCTCCTCAATGGTTCCCACCATGAAGAATGCCTGCTCAGGAAGGTCATCGTGCTTGCCTTCAACAATCTCTTTAAAACCTCTAATGGTATCCTTTAGTGTGACATATTTTCCAGGTGTCCCTGTGAATACCTCGGCAACAAAGAATGGCTGGGATAGAAATCTCTGGATCTTCCTTGCCCTTGATACTGTGAGTTTATCCTCTTCTGAAAGCTCGTCCATACCTAAGATGGCTATAATATCCTGCAATTCTTTGTATTTCTGGAGAATCCTCTGGACTTCACGGGCTACATAGTAGTGTTCCTCGCCTACTACCTTTGGATCGAGGATCCTACTGGTAGAATCAAGTGGGTCAACTGCCGGATATATACCAAGTTCTGCTATCTGTCTTGAAAGAACTGTTGTTGCGTCAAGGTGTGCAAAAGTTGTGGCAGGTGCAGGGTCTGTGAGGTCGTCGGCAGGAACATAGACTGCCTGGACAGATGTAATAGAGCCTTTAAGCGTTGAGGTGATACGCTCTTCAAGCTCACCAAGGTCTGTTGCGAGGGTTGGTTGATAACCAACAGCAGATGGCATCCTTCCAAGAAGCGCCGACACCTCTGAGTTAGCCTGTGTGAACCTGAATATATTATCTATAAATAAGAGCACATCTTGGCCCTCTTCATCCCTAAAATATTCGGCAGCAGTTAAGGCAGTAAGACCGATCCTTGCACGGGCTCCCGGGACCTCTGTCATCTGACCGTAAATTAGGGCACATTTATCAATAACCCCTGACTGTTTCATCTCGAGCCAGAGGTCATTTCCTTCCCTTGTTCTTTCACCAACGCCACCGAATACAGATATACCACCATGATGCATGGCTATATTATGTATCATCTCCATGATAACAACGGTCTTTCCAACTCCAGCACCACCGAAAAGCCCTACCTTTCCTCCCTTTGGATACGGCTCGAGAAGGTCTATGACCTTGACGCCTGTCTCAAGAAGTTCAATCTTTGTATTCTGCATGGTCAATGTTGGTGCAGGCCTGTGTATGGCATATCTCATCTTTGTGTCAAGGGGTGGTCCCTGGTCAACTGGCTCACCTATGACATTTAGAACCCTGCCAAGTATTTCTTTACCAACAGGTATGGTAATCTGAGTCCCCTTATATGTTGCCTCTTGACCCCTTATAAGACCATCTGTGGTATCCATGGCTATACAGCGAACTGTGCTGTCGCCTATATGCTGTGCAACTTCAAGTATAAGGTTTTCCTGCTTATTATTTATAGTTGGGTTTGTTATAAATATTGCCCCATAAATTGGTGGAAGGTTGTCGGACGGAAATTTTATATCTACGACCGTTCCTATGACCTGCACTATCTTACCTTTTACTTCCACGCTCATTTGTCTTCCTCCTTTATGTTCCTCTCAATGCTTCTGCGCCACCAACGATATCAAGCATTTCACTGGTAATACCTTCCTGTCTTCTCTTGTTGTAAACAAGGGTTAGGTGGCTTACCATCTCAGTGCAGTTCTTCGTTGCATTTTCCATGGCGCTCATTCTCGCAGCATGTTCTGAAGTTTGTGAATCTACTATTGCATAATAGATCTTGGTGCTAATAAATTTAGGGATAATGGCATCTACAATCTTATCTCTATTTGGTTCATAGAGATAATCTCCCTCGTATTCCTCTGTTGATGCCTTAATAGGTATGAATTCTTCAAACTTTACCACATATTTCACAGCTGATTCAAAATGAGTATAAAGAATGTAGATTTTATCGAATTCACCTTCTACATAGAGTTTTATAAGCTCAGATGCCACCTCTTCAGAAAAATCCATACCCACTAATTTAATATCTAAACGTTCCTTTATTACGTCTACCTTTCTCCTTATAAGATAATCTCTTGCCTTTCTTCCGAAGACATATACCCCAATCCTTTCATACTTTTCTTTGTTCTGTGCAATGAAGTTCTCAACTGCAAGCCCTATATTGGTATTAAAACCTCCACAAAGACCCCTATCTGATGCTATTGCCAAAATAAGGACTTTTTTTATCTCATCACGTTCTATAAGGAGTGGATGTGCATCTTTGGGAAGCTTGCCTATAACCCTTCCCACCAGATTCTCCATCTTCAGGGCATAATCTTTTATCTTTTCGTATGCATCCTGTGCCTTTCTCAGTTTGGATGCCGATACCATCTTCATGGTTCTGGTGATGGTTTGTGTGCTGTTGATACTATTGATTTTTCTTTTTATATCCCTCAGGGTTGCCATTTGACATCCTTAATATCTTAGTATGTAAAAATTTCTTTAAATTTCTTAAGTGCATCATGCAGCTTATCACTTATAGAAGAATCTATCTCCTTCTTATCTCTTATCTCATTAAGGAGGTCTTTATGTTTTTCCTCCATATAATTGAGCATATCATTTTCATATTTCTTAAGGGCACTTTCTGGATATGCATCAATATAGCCATTGGCGCTGGCAAAAAGCAGTGCAATCTGCTTTTCTACAGGCATAGGCACATACTGTCCTTGCTTCAATATCTCTGTGAGTCTTGAACCCCTTGCTAAGAGTGCCTGCGTTACCTTATCAAGGTCACTTCCAAATTTTGCAAATGCAGCAAGCTCTCTATACTGGGCAAGTTCAAGTCTTAGCCTGCCTGCTACCTGTTTCATTGCCTTGATCTGGGCATTACCTCCCACCCTTGAAACCGATATACCCACATTGATAGCAGGTCTTATACCAGCATAGAAGAGTTCAGGCTCAAGATATATCTGACCGTCTGTAATGGATATAACATTGGTTGGAATGTAAGCTGAAACGTCACCTGCCTGCGTCTCGATGATTGGCAGGGCTGTAAGTGAGCCACCTCCATGGGCATCATCCCATTTTGATGCACGCTCCAAAAGTCTTGAGTGGAGATAAAAGATATCCCCAGGATATGCCTCACGTCCTGGTGGCCTTCTAAGAAGTAGCGAAAGTTGTCTGTATGCCACAGCATGTTTTGACAGGTCATCATAAATAATTAGTGCGTGTCTGCCAGTATCTCTGAAATATTCACCCATAGAGCAACCTGCAAAAGGAGCAATATACTGTAGTGGTGCAGCATCACTTGCAGTGGCTGCTACAACTGTTGTGTAGTCCATAGCGCCATACTGTGTTAGGAGGTCTACTGTCCTTGCAACAGATGACCTTTTCTGTCCCACTGCCACATATATACAAAAAACATTACTTCCCTTTTGGTTAATAATTGTATCAATGGCTATAGCGGTTTTACCAGTTCCCCTGTCGCCGATGATCAACTCCCTCTGTCCACGTCCGATAGGTATCATGGCATCGATAGCCTTAATACCTGTTTGCAGAGGCTCTTTAACTGGCTGACGAACAACAACACCAGGGGCAATCTGTTCAATATTTCTAAATTCCTTTGCTTCTATAGGTCCTTTACCATCTATGGGATTACCCAGGGCATCCACAACCCTTCCAATGAGTGCCTCACCTACCGGAACCTGTGCAATCCTGTTTGTTCTTTTTGCTATTTCACCCTCTTTGATCTTATAGTCCTCGCCGAACACAACAGCACCAATATTATCCTCTTCCAGGTTCAAAACCATGCCGGCAATACCATATGGAAACTCGAGCAACTCACCTGCCATTGCATTTTCAAGGCCATATATCCTTGCAATACCGTCACCGATGGAGATGATTACCCCTGTCTCCTTAAGGTCTATCTCCCTCTCAAACCCTGAAATCTTCTGTTCGATAATCCTGCTTATCTCGTCTGCCTTGATCTCCATATATTTTACTCCTTCATAATATTTTCCTTAAGTGTTTCAAGCTGTCTTTTTACGCTACCATCTATTATTGTTCCTTTTAGAGATACCTTTACCCCGCCGATGAGGGATTTATCCTCTATGGCATCCAATATTACGTCTTTTTTCAGTTTTTCCTTAAGGACGGCCTCTATACGTTTTATTGTTTCTGCTTCAAGGGGATATGCAGTCCAAACTGTCCCTCTCACCCTTCCTTCCTTTTCATCCACAAGCTCACTGTAAACATCTCTTATAACTGCCAGATAATTCATCCTGTTTCTCTCAAGGAGCATCATAAATATATTAGCCAGAGGCACTGACACCTTAAATATCTTTAATACCTCAGCTAATATATCCTTCCTTTTACTCATCTCCAAAATGGGCAGTATAAGTGGCCTGCTCAGTCTCTGCTCTTTAGTAAAAAAATCCAGTATAGAGTTCAGTTCTTCAAGATACTGATTATATTTGCCGTCTTTTTCACCGACAGCGAATAAACCTCTTGCATATCTTTTGGCTATTGAACGGCTTATCAATTCATACTCCTCAATTTTTCTATAAATTCATCCACCATTTTTGAATGGTCTGCTTTGCTGAATTTCTCTTTAAGAAGATTCTCTGTTCTCTCCATTGTTAGTCTTGCGATCTCTTCCTTTATTCTTGACATAATTTCTCTTTTCTCCTGCTCGTATGTAAGCCTGGCCTGTTCCCTTATCCTTTCCGCAAACTGATTAGCTTCGTTGAGTATCTTTTGTTTCTCTTTTTCAGTGTCTTCAAGGATTTTTTTCTTAAATGCCTCAATCTCTTCACCGAGCCTGGAGAGCTTCTGTTCGTATTCAGTCTTTAGCGCCTCTGCCTCTTTTAATGCCTTACTGGCATCTTCAACCTTTTGTTTGATAGTCTTATGTCTATTGGCAAAGTATTCCTTCATGGGCTTCCCTGCAAATTTCACAAGAATACCCACAAGGACTGCAAAATTTATAAATTTGAATACCCAGTCTAACCAGGATTCTGAACCGCCTGACATTATAAACTCCTTTTCATTATTTTCTCTGCTGCCTCAGATGAAAGCCTTTCTACCTCCATCTTGAGGGAATCAAAAACCTGTCTCTGCTCTTTTTCTATATCCGCCTTCATCTTTGTGAGTTCCTCTGCAAGCTCTTCTCTTGCCTTTTCTATAATGCGCATGGAGGTTGTGTGTGCCTCTGCGATGGTTGAATCTTTTAACTGAAGTAAAGGTCTTTTCTGTTCCATGCTCTTCTCATCATATTGTTTCTCAAGGTTTTCCACATCGTCCTTAAGGGACTTGATCCTACTGAAGGTGCCATCAATGGCATCGCCTCTCTTGTTGATTACCTTTAGAACAGGTTTAAAAAGAAAAATGTTGAGAAGTATCAATAAAATAAGAAGGTTTGCAAACTGAATCAGAAGGGTGTAATTAAAATCTATCATTTTTTAACCCCACATTTACAAAAGAATTATTTCACATAGTGTTTCTATCATAAAAAAAATTTTTTTGCAATTTTTTTATTGTTAAAATTTCATTTTTTTATTTTCGCCTTAGCCGTCTTTTGATGAAAACTCCACTATTTTTGTTGTAGCCTTTTCCATGGTGATCCTTCCATTGTATATGCCGCCTTCAATTATTGATACCTTTCCTGCATATATATCACCACTTACACTGCCTTTTGCCTCTATTTCTATAAATTCATCCGCCCTGATATTACCATCAACCATGCCGCCAATGTTTGCTGTTTTAACGGCAACATCACCTTTAACCGAACCTTTTTCTCCTATCACAATGGAATCTGCCACAACAGTGCCTTCAAAAATGCCATCCACCCTTAACATCCCTTTTACATTTATCTCACCTTTAAAAGAACAACCAGGGCCTATAAGCGATGACATCTTATCTTTTTCCCGATTTTTAAACATCATTTAGCTCCTTTGAAAACCTTAAGGGGATTAAGGGGTTTGCCATCTTTGAATACACTATAATGAACATGTGGTGACTGGGCATTTCCTGTTGAACCAATATAGGCAATGACATCTCCCCTTCTGACCCTCTGACCAACTGTTACCACATTTTTACTATTATGGGAATAGAGCGTTGAAAAACCAAGACCATGCTCTATGACAACTACATTTCCATATGCACCATAGTTCCCTGAAAATGACACAAAACCATCTGCCGTTGCCTTTATGGGTGTTCCCGAGCTTGCTGTGACATCTATACCATTATGAAAATGTTCCCTTCCATCTAAGGGGTGTATCCTGTTCCCAAAATGTGATGATATATTGCCCGAAACAGGCAGGCCTCTTGGTGTTGACCTGTATTCGTCCTTTTGGCTGGCAAGATATCTTTTTATACCTTCTACAGATTCAATGGATTTAGAGATCTGTTTTTTAAGCTCAACAAAGTCTATATCATTAGTATTATAATTAAAGTTTTCAATCACCTCTTCCTTTGACTTATAAGCCAATAGCCTTTTAAGCTCAGCCTCACTTTCCTTTAGAATTGTTACAGTGCCCTTGAGGTCATCAAATTCCTTATTATAGACATCTACCCTCTTTTTCAGTCTTCCATACTCCATATAATCAATAGTTCTTGTGAATATGTAAGACATCCCTGCACCCATAAGAAAAATAGACAAAACAATGGTTAGATAGGGTATTTTGATATTCAAAGGCCTTTTGCTGTTATGGGGTATAACCATTATGGTTATAGATTGGAAAAATTTTTTAAAAAAATATCTATGGGCCTTTTTAGGCAAATTTTACCTCATATAAAAATAAGCATTATCAAGTTTTAAGAAAATTTGTTGAGCTAATATGTTAAATTTAAAATCAACATTTGTAAAGAAAAAAATGCTCCCTTTGATGATAACTTTAGATAGCAGTTTTATGTCTTAGGTGTTAAAATAATTATAATGTCTCTATATTCCATTGTTGCAGCCACATCATTTGGCATGGAATCTATAACCGCCAGAGAATTAAAAGATTTAGGTTATGAGAGTCTGTTTGTTGAAAATGGCAAGGTCACATTCTCAGGTAAAGAAGACGCTATTGCCCGATGTAATATATGGCTTAGATCAGCAGACAGAATACTGATAAAGATTAAAGAGTTTAAGGCAACTGAATTTGAGGAGCTTTTCCAGGGTGTGCGGTCTGTAGAATGGGGAGATATACTACCTTCAGACAGCAAAATTTATGTAACAGGAAAATCAGTTAACTCAAAGCTTTTCAGTGTAAAGACATGTCAATCTGTTGTAAAAAAGGCAATCATAGAGGCAATGAAAAGAAGATACAATAGATCTATATTTCCTGAGACAGGTCCTTTATACAAGATAGAGGTTGCCCTAAACAAAGATATTGCTACTGTTACAATGGACACTACTGGTCAAGGTCTCCACAAAAGGGGCTACAGACAGGAAAAAATGGAGGCACCCATTAAGGAGACCATCGCAGCAGGGATTGTCCTTTTGAGCAGGTGGTCACCACCTAAGATATTATCAGACCTATTCTGCGGCTCTGGAACCATACCTATTGAAGCTGCCCTGATAGGCAAAAATATTGCTCCAGGTTTAAGAAGACAATTTATATCAGAACAGTGGTGGCAGATTGATAAAAAGATATGGGAGGATACAAGAGAGGATGCCCTGTCAAAAATAAATAAAAAAAATTTCAAGATATGGGCATCAGATATAGATGGCAGGGCTATAAGAACAGCAAAACAAAATGCCTTAAGGGCAGGCGTAGAAGATTATATATCATTTCAAAAAATGGATTTTAATACATTTTCTCCAAAAAAAGGTGATGGCTTAATTATTTGTAACCCTCCATATGGCGAACGAATAGGTGACAAAAAAGAAGTGGAAGAGATATATAAAAGACTTGGTGCACTCTATTCAAGACTTGGCAATTGGTCTATTTTTATTCTATCTCCTCATGGAGAATTCCAGCGTCTTTTTGGCAAAAAGGCAGATAGGAACAGGAAGATCTACAATGGTAAGATCAAATGTTATCTTTATCAGTATTTAATAAAAAATATGGAGAATTAAAAAAATGAATCTTGTAAACCTCAGATGTTTTTTTAAGCAATAGGCTCTCTATTTTTTATTATAAAGTCTGAATTAAAATGGATAAGATATTTGTGATAAAAATAGGCATCTCTTTTATTGTAGGGAGCCTTTGGGTAACCGGCAGCACTGTTCTGGCAGAGAGATATAACACAAAGATAGGTGGGCTTGTAACTGGTATGCCATCCACCATCCTCATCGGTCTCTTTTTTATTGCCTGGACACAGTCTACAGAGGTGGCTGTTGAGGCAACCTCTATTGTGCCTTTTATAGGCGGGATAAACTCCCTTTTTTTATTGGCATACATAATCCTTGTCCAATATAGCTTCTGGCTTGCTATCTCTTCTGCGCTTTTTATCTGGTTTTTATTATCGTTAACGCTTGTCTTTTTTGAAATTAATGACTTTAAAGCCTCTATAATCTTCTATGCATTGTTTTTTTCCATCTCATATTATATAGTTGAAAAAATTCTTAAGATAAAATCAGAGCAGGGAAAGGGGGTATCATTTACATTTTCTATGCTTATAGTAAGGGGGTTAATAAGTGGTTTTATAATAGCCCTTACAGTATTTTTAGCAAAGGTATGTGGTCCACTTTTAGGTGGTATGTTCACCATGTTCCCTGCCATGTTTTTAGGGACACTCCTTATAACATACTTTTCACATGGACCTTCCTTTTCAACGGCTGTTATGAAGTCATCCATGCTCGGTGCAATAAGTGTTGTTGTATACGGCATTACAGCAAGGTATGTATTCATCCCCTTAGGTTTATGGATAGGAACTATAGTGTCTTTATCAGTATCATATTTATGCGCATTTATAATCCACAAAATATCAATAAGAAAAACAAAATAATACTATGACCAAACCCAAAAGTAAGAGGTAAATATGAAAAGGATTGCTCTGAAAAAAATTTCAAAAAAAGCAGGCATGCCACCAGGCAGTCTGATACACATAGGGGAACAAAAGACAGAAAAGGCAAAGATTTCAATCCTTGAGTTCGACGGTCTGCAAGTCCATGAAAAAAAAATAAAAAATATAAGGGAGTGCATGCCTATTCTGGAAAAACCAGCAATCACCTGGATAGATATCTGTGGTATTGATAAGAAAGATATAATAGAGGATATCGGAACATTATTTGAGTTGCATCCATTACTCCTTGAGGATATCATGAACACAGAACAACGCACAAAAGTAGATACCTATGGTGAATACATATTTATAGTATTAAAGGCAATCTTCTATAATGAAAACAAACAGATTGTGCCAGAGCAGATAAGCCTTGTTCTTGGAAATAACTACCTCATATCATTTCAAGAAAAAGAGATGAATCTATTCGGCCCATTAAAGGAGAGGCTAAAAAGCAAGGATTGCTATCTGAAGAACATAAGCGCTGATTATATTGCATACTCCCTAATAGATGCCATTGTAGACGGTTATTTCTCCATCCTGGAGGAGATAGGTGAGTCAATCAGTACCCTTGAAACAGAAGTGGTTTCAGACCCAGGCCCTACCTCCCTGAAAAAAATACATGATATGAAGAGGGAGACCCTTTTTTTCAGAAAATCAATATGGCCACTCAGGGATGTCATCCACGGTCTTCAAAGAGAGGAGACTCCTTTGATAAAAGCAACTACAATCGTTTATTTAAGAGATGTATATGATCACACAGTGAGGATAATAGAACACATAGAATTGATAAGGGATATGCTAACAGGTCTATTAGATATTTATTTATCCAGTGTAAGTATAAAAATGAATAATATCATGAAGGTCCTTACAATAATAGCAACCGTTTTTATGCCCCTTACTTTCATGGCAGGTGTATACGGCATGAATTTCAAATACATGCCTGAACTTGAATGGCGCTTTGGTTACCCTTTTATCCTTTTGATTATGGTTGTTATCGGGATTACCATGATACTCTACTTCAAAATAAAAAAATGGTTTTGATTACACCTTTATAAGATGATACATCCTCTCGCCAAGCCCCATCCTTTCGCCATGTTCAAGCTGAATCTTCCAATCAATGGAAGGGTATAGAGCCCTCCATTTGTCTTCTCCCTTTTTAAGGACAGTTTTTATAGCAGTATTAGGAAGGGACTCCTCATCATTAACAAAATCACAGGATGCAGCATCAATGGAAACAGGGTCTATAGATGCAAGGATTCCTATGTCACGGACAATAGGGGCATCATTGTTGGGATAACAATCACAGGCAGGGCTTATCTGCATTAGGAAGTTTATAAAAATAGACCTCTTTTCTTTACCTTTTAAGACACCTGCTGCATGCTCCACCATCTTTTTCTGAAATATATCAGGGGATTCATTCCACTGTATCTCTATTGCCTTGAAAGGACAAATAATTATACATTCTCCACAGCCAATGCATTTCTCAGGGTCAATGGATGCCTTTTTTTCAAGGACTTCTATGGCTTTTGCAGAACAATAACCAGTGCATAAACCGCATCCTTTACAGCTATCATGATTTATTTTAGGTGCTACGGTGCTGTGCTGAATAAGTTTTCCTTCCCTTGAAGCGCATCCCATACCGAGATTTTTAAGGGCACCTCCAAATCCTGACAGCTCGTGGGCCTTGAAATGTGTAATTGCTATGAGGCTGTCGGCATTTAAAATATCACCAGCAATACTCACCTCTTTCAAAACCTCACCTTCAATGGGAACCTTTATCCCGTTTGAACCCCTTATTCCATCGGCAATAATTATAGGGCAGCCTGTAGAGGCATAGTCAAAACCATTATAAATGGCTGTATTATAATGATTTATTGAATCGCTCCTTGAACCAGAATATAGTGTATTTGTATCTGTTAAAAAAGGCCTTGCACCGAGCTTTTTTACATAGTCTGCTATCCTCCTTATAAATACAGGTCTTAAATATGCTATATTTCCCTTTTCTCCAAAATGGAGTTTCAATGCCACCAGGTCTGATTTTTTAATCCTTTCCTTTGTCTTTATCCTATCAAGGAGACCTTCTATCTTATCGAGGAGGCTCCTTTTGGGGTTTGTCCTTAGATCTGTGAAGTATACCCTGGACATGTCATATCTCCTTTTTTATTTAATTTATGGAAAAATTATGTTAGAAGTTAAGGAATTTGTCAACAAAAAGGAGGCATAAGGATGTTAAATCTCTCAGAAAAGCACAATATGATCCGAATGATAGCTGAAAAAATTGCAAAGGAAAAGGTGGCGCCAAGGGCAAAAGAGATAGATGCAACAGGGGCGTTTCCCTGGGACCTTGTGGATATATACAAAAAGCATGGGTTTCTTTATCTAATGCTGCCAGAGCGTTTTGGTGGTCTTGATGGTGATATAACTTCACTATGTCTTGTTATTGAAGAACTTGCAAAGGTTTCAGGGGCATCATCCCTTATACCCCTTGCCCACAATGTAGGGCTTATGCCTATTATGGTAGCTGCCAATGAAGAGCAGAAAGAATATATTTACGATAAGATTGCTGAACCAGATAAACTCTACCTTGTGGCATTTGCATTGACTGAACCTGATGCAGGTTCTGACGCATCCCATATGAGGACCACAGCTACTAAAGACGGTGAGTATTATTACCTAAACGGCAAAAAATCCATGATCACCAACGGTGCAAATGCCCAGATCTATACGGTCTTTGCCAACACAAATCCCAAATTAAGGACAAATGGTATCTCAGCCTTCTATGTGGAAAGAGATTATCCAGGTGTAATAATAGGAAAAAGCGAAGACAAGATGGGCATGAGAGGGTCTGACATAACAGAACTTATATTCGATAATGTTCGCCTTACAAAAGACAACCTTTTAGGCAAAGAAGGCCAGGGTTGGGATATTGCCATGTCTACCCTTAACCTATCAAGACCTGCAGTTGGAGCACAGGCAGTAGGTATTGCCCAGGGCGCCCTGGATTTTGCCGTTGAATATGCATGGAAGAGGGTTCAGTTTGGCCAGAAGCTTGCTGATTTTCAAGGTATCCAGTTTATGGTGGCAGATATGGCAACGGGCGTAGAGGCAGCAAGGGCGCTTGTTTATGATGCAGCCCATCTCCTTGATATGAAGGTGTATGAAAGGGATAAGATGAGTGCCATTGGTGTAGATAAGATGTCTGCCATGGCAAAGGTATACTCTGCCGATGTGGCCATGAAGGTAACTACTGATGCAGTGCAGATCTTGGGTGGATATGGATATACAAAGGAATACCCTGTGGAAAGGATGATGAGGGATGCCAAGGCAACACAGATCTATGAAGGAACAAATCAGATACAGAGGATTGTTATAGCAAGGGATATATTTAGAAAGTTTATGCCTTGAGACCTTTGAGGCTCATTTTTGTCCATATTGATGATTAATTTAGTTTTCGAAAGAATAAAAAAAATATTTCCATTTTATAAGACCTCTGCCATATTTTGCAGGGGTCTATCCTTAATGCTTTTTAATGGATGGCAGGGCTAAGTAAAACAGGCATTATATATATTATAAAGCGGCTTTTTAAAAAATATCAGAAAGACAATGGAAACATCATTGTCTCCTCTATATCCTTCTATATCCTTCTCACTTTTATCCCCTTTACCCTGCTTTCCATCTATATCCTCGGCTTTGTCATAGATATAAGTCAGCCTTCTGTCCATCTGGAAAAATTCATAAAAAACATAGTCCCTGACCCATATAATACAATAATCATAAAAAGGGTTCTCAGAGAACTGAATATCATATCCATTTCTAAAAAACTCTCAGGCCCATTAGGTGCTATATTCCTCTTTTTATTCACCATGAAGCTATTCTCTGTCATGAGACCTGCATTTCTCATTATATTCGGTAAACCCCCAGAAGGTTTTCTAAGAGGAAAAGGAAAGGAACTGCTACTTACCTTTGTATTCTCCATAGCGCAGACCATCATGTTTTTCAGTTTTATTTTCTCTATTATCATCCAATCAAAGATAATAAAGATATTGCCCAAGTTTTTTTCAAAGATGCCTTTTATATATTTCTTCTCCCTTATTGATATGGCCGTTACATTTTTCATGTTATCCCTTCTCTATTTCTTTCTATCTCCCAGGAAGAAAAAGGGTATACTTTTAATATCTACATTGATAGGAACCATATTGTGGCATATGGGAAAGTTCCTATTTAAATACTACATACTCCATGTCATGAAATTTACTGCACTTCTTGGGACATATGGAATATTTGTTGCCTTTCTATTCTGGATATATTTCTCTGTCTTTGTCTTTATTGTATGTGCAGAACTTCAGGCAGTGCTCATGAATATTTCTACTGATGGGCAAGAGCCCAATTTTCACCCTTCCCAATAGAGACCTTAAGGGGAACAAGTAGTTTTACAGCACCTTCCATCTCTTCTCTTACCAGAGTTTCTACGAAATCTATCTCCTCTTCCTTAACCTCAAACACAAGTTCATCGTGGATCTGCATAATCATTTTAGAGGAAAGATTATCAGTCTTAAGTCTTCTGAATATATTTATCATGGCTATCTTTATTATATCTGCAGCTGTGCCTTGAATAGGTGTATTCATAGCAGCCCTCTCGCCAAGCTGTCTTATGTTGTTATCGGGATTTTTGAGTTCAGGTATGTATCTTATCCTTCCAAAAAATGTCCTCACGAAGCCATTCTTCCTTGCCTCATCCACAGCCTTTTCCATATATTCTTTAACCCCCCTGTATCTTAAAAGATAGGTATCTATATAATCCTGTGCCTCCTGTGGTGATATGCCGAGTTCCTTTGATAGACCATATCCACTCATACCGTATATGATGCCAAAATTTATTACCTTTGCTGTCCTCCTCATATCAGGAGTAACCTTATCCGGTTCTACCCCAAAGACCTCAACAGCTACCTTTGTATGGACATCTTCATCTCTGAGAAATGTTTCTATAAGTATAGGATCTTCTGATATATGGGCGAGAACCCTCAATTCTATCTGGGAATAGTCTGAAGATAAAAGTAAAAAACCTTCTTCAGGGACAAACGCCTCCCTTATCTTTCTCCCTTCATCTCCCCGCACAGGTATGTTCTGTAGATTGGGGTCACTACTACTTAACCTGCCTGTTGCCACCACCATCTGGTTAAATGATGCATGTATCCTTCCTGTGAGCGGATTAATGAGGGTTGGAAATACATCTATATATGTGCTTTTCAATTTACTTAGCGTCCTATATTCAAGAATTTTTTTAGGAATGGGGTGTATTTGAGATAGGATTTCAAGCACCTCTGTATCTGTTGAATAACCTGTTTTTGTCTTTTTCTGGGGAGGCAGCTTAAGGACATCAAACAAAACCTTTGATAATTGTTGTGGTGAATTAATATTAAACGGCTCTACACCTTCAAAGCTGAATATCTCTTTAACAATGCTGTTTAGCCTTGCATCAAACTCCCTGGAAAGTCCATGTAGGATTCCTCTATCTACCTTAACCCCACAGAGTTCCATCTCAGCCAGAACCTCTACGAGGGGCAACTCTATATTATGAAAAAGTTCCGAAAGTCCAAGGCTCTCCATTCTCTCTGTCATTACATCTTTTAAATGTGGGAGACAAGAGGCACTAACATTGCTCTCATCTAAGTATTCTTCTGCTATAGCGGAAAGACTGTAGTCCTTTCTTAAAGGGTTTATAAGATATGCAGCGAGCATAGTATCAAAAAACTTGGTCATAGGGTATACACCAAAAGAGCCCTGTTGCTTAAGAAGGCTCAGATAGCATATAAAAGGTTTAAGATTATGAAAAACCACGGTCTTTGCGGATTCTATGATACTATTGAGTTCATGTTTTTGATGGGATGAAAAAATACCCATACCATCAGAGGCAGTAAATCTCTCTATTTGAAAATCTACAGGAAATCTACCTGTGTATTCTGGAATTATCCCTATGGTATTCTTTTTAAGAGCTGAAAGGGAGATCTTTATCTCTTTCGTTTGCGAAGCTTGATCTTTTTTTAACTCATTATAAAATGAAGTAAACTCCAACTCTCTGTATATATCCCTTAGCTGGTTTTTATCCTCTAAGCCTTTCTTTATCATATCTTCATCAAGCTCTATAGGGCAATCTGTTTTTATAGTGGCAAGTGCCTTGCTCATGTATGCACTATCCTTACCGTCAAGTAGCTTTGTCCTTACGGATTGTTTCTTAATCTTATCGATATTTTTATATATATCCTCTATACCACCGAACTCCTTTACAAGCTGTAGGGCCGTCTTTTCTCCTATACCAGCTACACCAGGGATATTGTCAGATGTATCTCCTGAGAGTGCCAAAAAATCTGCGACAAGATATGGAGGGATACCAAGCTTCTCCCCCACTTCCTTTGTGCCTATTAGGATATTTTTCATTGTATCAAATATATATACCCTGTCAGAGACAAGCTGCATAATATCCTTATCACTTGTGATAATATGGATAAGGCAATCTTTTTCAGCTAAATACTTTACCATAGTCCCTATAAGGTCATCTGCCTCATAGCCATCCATCTCAAAGACAGGAAAGCCCATGGCAGTAACAATCTTTTTAACATAGGGTATCTGTATGGAGAGATTATCTGGCATAACAGGCCTCTGAGCCTTATATTCCTTAAATATCTCCTCCCTAAAAGATGGAGCCTTTGAATCAAAGACTATAGCCAGGTTATCAGGGTTATGGGTATTGATGAGCCTTCTCACCATGGCTATAAATGCATAAATGGCGTTTGTGGGAAATCCCTTTGAATTTGAAAGGTGTGGTGTTGCATAAAATGCCCTATATAGATAGGAATGACCATCTACAAGAAAAACCTTTTTGAGAGCTTTTGTTTCATTAACTACTGTCTTATTATTTTTATGAACTTCATTATTCATAACACCTACCTGTTAAATCCTATACTGGGAAATATGTCTTTATCTTGAATACACTTTTCTCCGGAAACCTGTAGATTTTAATAGAAAATTTCTTCTCAATTTCCCATAAAAAAGAATCTATCTCCTCCTTTGTCCTTACAGTTAAAGTAAACCATAGGTTTAATTCACCATCCCTTTCATAGTTGTGGGTAACGCCTGTATGTTTGTTTATCTCCTCAGCAATCGCTTCAATGATATCACGACTTGCATGGAGTCCGCATAAAACGCTCACAAAACCAAGCCTTTTTCTCTCTAATATGGGTCCTATGCGCCTTATAACACCCCTTTTTTTAAGAGACCTAATTCTCTCTAACACAACCTCTTCTTCAAGACCCAATAATTTACCTATGAATTGAAATGGTCTTTTCTCTACTGGAAATGATTCCTGTATGAAATTTAGTATTGTCCTGTCTATATCATCCAACAAAGGCCTTGGCATAAGATTCACAAAAATTATATCCAAAATTTTAGTACAAATTTGCTCATTAATATTAAAATACTTTGCTTATCTTTGTAAAACTAATATTTTTTTGATTTTTTAAAAAGATAAAAAGACATAAACAAAAAATCTTAAAGGTGTCACATTAGACCACTGAAAAAATATAGCAAAAGCCGAAAAAAATGAAAAATTTTTTTCATTTCAACAGGTAAATAAAGATTTGGATTATTAGGCCTTTTTCGTTCTCTTCTATTAAAATATAAAATTTTATTATAAAACAAAGATGTATTTAGAATTTGAGAAAATCTAAAAATCTATTTCTTAACCCTTTTTCTTTTCCTTTTCCAGTCTTCTCTTTTCCTCATCCCTTATCTCACGCCTCAGTAACTTTCCTACCTTTGATTTGGGAAGCATATCCCTGAATTCTATATATTGTGGGACCTTATATGGGGCAAGCCTATCTCTACACCATCTTATAAGTTCTGTGCTCCCAACCCCTTTGGCATCCTCTTTTAATACAACAATAGCCTTGATACGTTCCCCTACCTTAGGATCAGGTATACCAACAACGCATGCACCTATGACTGTTGGATGGTCTTGTAAGGCAGCTTCTACCTCTGATGCAGAGACCCTATATGCCTTATATTTTATAACATCGGCAGTCCTTTCCATAAATTGTAGCTGGCCATCCTCTGTCATGGATACAAAATCACCCATACGATAATAAATAGAGCCGTTTAGATTTACAAAAGAACGGGCTGTCTCCTCTGGCTTTTTCCAGTATTGTTTAATAGTATAGGGTGAAGTGATGAGAAGCTCACCCACTTCACCCTGGGGGAGTGGTTGAAGGGTTTCCTGATCTGCTACAACGCACTTTCTTGTCTTTAATGGGGTTCCAATTGTCTTAGGCCCTGGTTCACGATCAAGGAGGCTGTATGTGACATGTCCTATCTCTGTGGAGCCATAGACTTGATAAAGAGGTATATGATAACGTTCTTTCCAAGTCTTGAAGACCTCAACTGGAAGGGCATCTCCACCACAATAACAGTATCTCAATGAACCAAGATTATACTGGTCAAGTCTATCATTCTCCAGGATCATCCTGTATAAAGCAGGGACCCCAAGCATCCATTTTATATTATACCTCTCTATGGCAGCTAAAACTGCATCCACCTCTGGAGTAGGCATCAACACCACAGTATTTCCAAAATTAAAACCAAAGGCTATTGCAAAACCCTTTGCCATTATATGAAAAAGAGGGTTGATCATAAGGACACTATCCTTTCCCTCATCCACATGATCATCTATTACATCTTCCATAATATCATTTATATATGATACCTCGCCTGCATGATTTCCAGGGACACCTTTGGGAAACCCAGTTGTGCCACCTGTATACATAATGTATGCCAGGTCATTGTAAGCATCTATATCCACCTTGGGGGGCTTTAAAAGGCTCTTATAGAGTATCTGATTAAAAGGTATAACCTCTTTAGTCTTTTCCACAACACCTCTTGGTACCTTATCAAACATATAGCCTATGAATCTTTTCCACGGTGGTAGTAGGTCTACAAGATTTGTCACTATAACCTTGTCAAGCCCTGTCTCCCTCATTACCTCCTTGACATAGCCAAAATTAGTATCAAGACATATTATTGCCTTTACGTCAGCATCCTTAACCATATATGAAATCTCATAGGCAGTATAAATAGGCGATACAGGGACAATAACAGCCCCTATCTTATTGATGGCAAAGTTGGCTATTATCCATTGGGGACAATTTGGGATATAAAGTAGGACTTTGTCCTGTTTTTTTATTCCCACAATATTCATTAGGCCATAAGCAAACTTATCAATGAGTGTTGAGAGCCTTCCATAGGTAAATCTTTCCCCTAAATATACCAGGGCAGTATGGTCTGAATAGCGTTCTGCCATCTCCTCAAAACGGGTAAATGTGTATTCATTTTCAAATTCTCTCATATATAATCCCTCTTATACACCGAAATACGCTGATTTGACATCAGGGTTGTCCATCAATTCCTCTTTTGTCCCGGAAAGAACACTGGAACCATTCTCCATGATATACCCATAATCGATAATAGGTAGAACCGGCCTGGCATATTGTTCTGTAATGATTATACTTATACCCTTTGTATCCCTTATCTCCCTTGTGCCATCTATTACTATCTTTTGATATGCAGGGCTTAAACCCAGAAGTGGTTCATCAAGGAGGAGTATCTTAGGGTTGGCCATAAGAGCCCTGCCTATGGCGAGCATCTGCTGTTCACCACCGCTTAAGAACCCACCCTGTCGATTTAGGTGATCCTTCAGCCTTGGAAATAAATTCAATACATAATCAATGTTCTCATTTGCCTGTCTCCTCGTGGAGAGATAGGCACCTATTTTAAGATTTTCGAGGACCGAACTCTCCGGGAAGATCCTCCTCCTCTCAGGACAGAGTATAATGCCTTTTTTTGCCCGCCTATGGGGCTTTAGCTCAGTCATATTCTCGCCATCAAGAAAAATACTACCAAATACACTGATACGCTCCCCCCCTCTCATCTCCTCTTTTTTCTTTATGTCAAGGATGATCCCTGAGAGGGCATACATAAGGGTGCTCTTCCCTGCACTATTAGATCCGAAAACACCGATGATTTTGCCCTCTTCACATTGAAGACTCACATTGTTAAGGGCAAGCATATTTTCATAAAAAACCATCATTTCACGAGCTTCAAACATGGTATTATACCTCTTCACTTCCTAAATAGGCCTCTTTTACCCTTTTGTCCTCTATCACCTCGCTGTAGACACCTTCGGCAATCTTTTCGCCAAAATTCAGTGCCATAACCCTGTCAGCCACCCTGAACAATTCTCTTAGGCGATGTTCAACCATGATAAGGGTAATACCATCCATTTTGAGCTTCTCAATAAGAGGAAGCATACTTGCAATCTCACTCATGCTCAGCCCTGAAAACACCTCATCACAGAATATGATCTCAGGTCTCAAGGCAATACACCTGGCAAGCTCAAGCCTCTTTTGATATCCTGTAGGCAATGTGGATGCAAGCTTATAGGGGACCCTGGAGTCCCTTTCAAAACCAATCTCCTCAAGGATATCCACTGCCACTGTATCCCTGTCTCCGTGTTTTCCCCCTCCTCGCCATCCACCTGTCTTCCTTGCCCTGGGAGACCATAAAGGCACAATAAGGTTTTTAAAGGCAGGCAAAGAATAATAAGGTCTCATTATCTGGAATGTCCTTGCAATACCCATATGGGCAATCTTGTGAGGGGGCATATTTGTTATATCATGGCCTCTAAAGGATACGTGACCTGCATTAGGCCTTATAAAACCTGTTATGCAGTTTATAAGGGTTGTCTTACCAGAACCATTAGGTCCTATAATTCCGTATATCTCACCGGCACGGACTTCAAAACTCACATCTATAAGTGCCTTTAAACCACCGAAAGACTTACTGATCCCCTTAACTGATATAATAATATTGTCATTCATACCTTTACCCATCTTTCAAATTGGTGATACTTCCTCTGTAAATAGACCATGAGTCCCTCACTCTTTAACACAATGAAGGCAGTCAGGGCTGCACAGTAAATGACGATTCTGAACGTCCCGAAAAACCTTAAAAATTCTGACAATGGCACAAGGATAAAACTGCCTATCACAGCACCTACAAGGGTTCCTCCTCCACCTATGACTACAGAGGCAATGGGGATTATGGAAAAGTCAAGTGCAAAAAGCGATAGTCCTGCCCACATGTAAAGGTGTGCAATATAGGCACCACCAAAACAGCACATAAATGATGCAATAAAAACAGCAAGGGTCTTCATATATGTTATACTTATTCCTGATGCCTTCACAGCCTGGTCGTTATCTTTAACCCCTCTTATAACAAGCCCTATATCTTGATTAACGAACCTCCTCATGCCAAACAAAAAAAGGAGCATAACAATTATGACTATATATTGCTCTGCATATTCATGGGGAAAACTATCCACACCTGTTATCCCATTTGTGCCGCCCAGGATATTGAGAGCTTCTATTACACGGGTGGCAAGGAGAGGATACATGAGTGTTACTATGGCAAAATACACACCCCTCAGAGGCAAACATGGAAGCACAGTAATGGTACAGAAAATAGCCCCCAGTATAGTGGCAAGGGGTATGGATAGATATATGGGCAGATGAAGATAAACATTAAATATGGCAGTAAAATAACCACCTACACCTACGAAGAATGCACCCCCTAAACATACAAGCCCCACATAGTTGGCAAGAAAATCAAAGGCAAGTGCAAGGAGCGAATAAACAAACATGATGTTTATTACCCTCTTCCAGTATGGAGCAAGCTCAAGAAATAAAGGCAAGACAAGGACTCCCACAATAAGTAAGAGTCTTGGGCCCATGAGATACAAAATCTCCCTATATGAGGAGATAGCATATATACCTTCAGTTCTTACCTTTATACCCCTATCTATCCTCTCTTTTCGCATCATATCCATGGTCTATACCCTCTCTTCAAGTTCTTTCTGTTTACCAAATATCCCGGATGGTTTAATCAGGAGTGTTACAATTATAGCTATGAGGGCCACAACCATCTGATAATGGGATGACAGAAAGGCCTCTGTCAATATCTGGGCAAAACCTATAATAAATGAGGCGAGTATTGTTCCTGCCCAACTCCCCAGACCCCCTATTACACATACAGCTATGGCAAAGATAAGGACATTATATCCTGCCTCCACGATGATATTTCCTAAAGGTAAGAGAACAACTGCAGCAAATCCAGCAAGCCCTGAACCTATGGCAAGGGATATTATGGCTGTCATATCAGAGTCAATACCGAGCATCATGGCAGCCCTCTCATCCTGGGCAATACCCCTTAGTGCAAGTCCTATCTTGTTAAAATGGGTAAATAAATAAAGGAGGATGAATGTGCAGATACCTACACCTACCACAATGAGCCTCTGGTGATCAATATTTACCCCGAATATACTTACTGTCCCTGATGAGAAAGTAGGAAGCGTGAATGTCATGCCCCTTAATCCACCCCACCTTAGTCCCTCAAGGATTGCAAGACCTATGGCATATGTCGCTATTATCTCCGATATCTCCATGCCCCTTATCTTTATCAAGATAAACCTATATATCAATGCACCTATAATGCATGTAATGGCTATGGAGATAAAGATCGCAAAGGGGTATGGAAACCCCTCAAACTTGTTCATAAAAAGCCAAGTGACGTATCCTGTAGTGATATATAAGGCGCCATGGGCAAAATTCGGAAGCCTGCTGATGCTGTATACAAGGGTAAAACCAAGTGAAATAAGGGAAAGGGTTATGCTATTTATAATGCCATAGACTATGATCTCCATGGCGCCTCCTTATCTATTTCATCCAAGGAGGAAGCATGACTTTGCCATCAGCTACCTTTGGTGGAAAGACCTGGACCCTCTTGCCTGCCTGCCACTGGATAATCCCTGTTACAGCACCTTCTTTTGGATCAAAAGAAGGGATGATCTGATGGGTCTTTTTATCAAAACGCATACGGCCATATACACCCATAATATCCAGGTCTTCCAGGGCCTTTATAACCTTATCAGAATCAGTACTCCCTGCCTTTTCTATTGCCTCCTTTAATTGATAGACAGCCATATAACTTGATGATGTGCCGTAACCTTCAGGTTCAATGCCCCATCTCTTCTTATATGCCTCTACAAATTTCATTGTCCATGGGGTTATCTTTGCAGGTGCATTACCACCATTTACAAGATTAACGATAAGATACTCGCCCTTTCCACCTGTTGCCTTCCAGAAACCAGGCTGCTCAGCGGCATTAACAAAACCTATGGGAAGGCTTTTTAGCTTCATATCACTCCATTGTTTAAGAAGTATGGCACTTTCAGGCATATCCATCCATAGAAAAAGGATCTGAGCACCTTTTTTACCTGAATCTGAAAGCCCAACTGAGTAATCGGTTGTCCCTGTAGGATATATCTTCATATCTATGACATTCCAGTTCTTTTCTGTAAGGGCTTTTTTCATATATTCTCCACCTGCCCTCGCATGTGCCACATCCTGAACCATTATATAAGCCTTATCAAAACCATGTGCCTTCCTCAGGTCCTCAAGCATGGTAACAAATTCATTCATCATAACACCCACATGGCTTGAGTTTCTAAAACAGTATTTATATTTTTCATAGTTATCGCTTACCTTTTTATGATAGGCAGGCGTGAGGACCCCTGTTGTCAGGATGCTTATCCTCTTATGTTTACTTAGAAGATCCATGGCAGCTAAGGCAGCCTCAGAACGCACAGGACCACCTATGATAAAATCTGCCTTCTTCTCAAGGATGAGTTTCTCCACAGCCAGAAGCGCTTCGCTCACCGGCACCCCTGGTTCAAGATCCCTGGTATCTATCACTTCTATCTTAAATGGCCTTTTCTTACCAGCAACATTCACACCGCCTTTGGCGTTTATTTCTTCGGCAGCAAGCTTTATACCCCTCTCTGCATCCCATCCATACAAAAATGCAGTAGCAAGGGGTGCACCTATTACAATAGGTTTTTCAGAAGCAACGACTGAACCTGAGATTAAAAAAACAAAAAATAAAAGACAAAGAAAAAAATAGACTAACCTCTTCATAATACCCCCCTTTTTTTAACCTGGACTTTTTCACAGGCATTTTTGATTAAAATTAGCAATTATTGTGCCACTTATAATTGGTTGAAAACAATCTGTTTTTACAATATGTTTTTAAATCCACAGCATTTAACGTTTTCATTTGTTAAAATGACTCTTTCAAACTTTGAAAATTTTTTTCAAATAAATCAGCTATTTCTTGTGCATATTATTTTGATCTTTTAATAAGATCTATCTCTTTAAGTTGTTTTATCTCTTTTTTAAGATATGATACAGACACATTAAGGATATTGCTTGCCTTTTCAAAATCCCAATTCACTGCGTCCAACACCTTCAGGATGTATTCTCTCCTTATCTCATCCAAGGTCTTGACTTCACAGTTCTTCATAAAATTATTTTTGCAAATAAAATGCCATTGATATTTTTTATTTCAGGGCATCAAATTTATCTCTTTTAAGATATACATTACAATTATATAAAATCTTTTTATATTTCTTTAAATTGAATAATTTGATATAATTTGACCATGTCAGCGGTAATAGAAATCATAAGAAAAATTGAGCAGGTTCATCCAGAGCTAAGGGAAGTATTTGTAATGCTTCTTGAAGAGATGGAGAGGCTTAAAGATATAGTTACGAAAAAGGAATTTAATGAACTCAAGGCAGTTGTTCAAGAACTGGCTGAGGCGCAGAAGAGGACTGAGCAGAGGGTAAATGAACTGGCTGAGGCGCAGAAGAGGACTGAACAGAGGGTAAATGAACTGGCTGAGGCGCAGAAGAGGACTGAACAGAGGGTAAATGAACTGGCTGAGGCGCAGAAGAGGACTGAGCAGAGGGTAAATGAGCTGGCTGAGGCGCAGAAGAGGACTGAACAGAGGGTAAATGAGCTGGCTGAGGCGCAGAAGAGGACTGAGCAGAGGGTAAATGAGCTGGCTGAGGCGCAGAAGAGGACTGAAGAAGAAATAAGAAAACTAACAATCGGACAAAGGCATTTAAGAGAACTAATAGGTGGCCTTACCCATACTGTTGGGTATCGTCTCGAAGATGAATCTTATAAGGCACTGCCCAGGCTAATCAAAGAAGACTTTGATGTGGAAATAGTCGGCAGACTCAAGAGAGATTTTATAGAAATAGGTAAAGATAGGTATATAGAGGTTAATATATGGGGGGAAGGAAGGAAAAACAGCAAAGAATATGTAATAATCGGAGATGCCAAGAGCCAGCTTAAAAAGCGCGATATTGATGAATTTATTAAAAGAATAAACTATATAAAGGCGTTTGTTCCAAAAGAGCAGATCAATCTTATTGTTACCTACATAGCCCCTCCTCAGATACAAAGATATGCAAAAGAAAAAAATATAAAAATATACTTTTCCTATGAATTTTAAATCTTTTCAAAAATTTAAATAATTCAAAAGACTAATTAAATTTGGATATTTCTATTTAACAGGGCTTTTTTCAAATTAAGCCATGAGACCTTTTATAAGATCTCATGTATTTTTTCTATATCTCTTTACCTTCAGCTATACCATATTCCTTTATTTTCTGGCGCAATGTGGGTCGGGAAATGCCAAGGATCTCGCAAGTCTTGCCCAAGTGCCATCTTGTGCTCTCCAATATTTTTACAATATACCCCCTTTCTATCTCTTGTAGGGTCATTTCGCCTTTTATTTCAGTCTTATTGTTATGTTCTTTAAAATGGTTCTTTTTACCCAACATGGGCGCTATAAGGTCTAATGTTATCACCTCTCCCCTTGTATTCACAAATGCATGGGTTAGTATATTTTCAAGTTCCCTTACATTTCCCGGCCAATCATAATCCATCATTCTTTCTATTGTTTGATTCTCGATCCTTTTAGGGTTACTCTTTAACTCATAGGCTATCTTTTTTAAAAGATAATCCGCAATAAGTGGAATATCTGATTTTCTCTCCCTCAGTGCTGGGACCTTTATTCTAGTTACACTTAATCTATAAAATAGGTCCTCCCTGAATGTCCCATCCTGAACCATCCTCCATAGGTCCCTGTTGGTAGCTGCAATGACCCTCGCCTTTGATCTTATCTGTTTATCTCCACCTATCCTTTCAAACTCTTTTTCCTGAAGGAATCTTAATAACTTTGGCTGAAGTTCAATAGGAATCTCTCCAACCTCATCAAGAAAGATGGTTCCTTCACCGGCAAGTTCGAGCTTCCCTCTTTTTGTGACTACAGCACCGGTAAAAGACCCTTTTTCATGGCCAAACAGCTCACTCTCTAAAAGCGTCCCCACTATTGCAGAGCAATTAATGATGCGAAACGGTTCGTTTTTATAAGGGCTGTGATAATGGATTGCCCGTGCTATTAATTCCTTACCCGTCCCGGTCTCCCCCTCTATAAGGACAGTAACCCTGTTTTCAGAGAGTATGCCAATTGCCTTGAACACCTCTTTCATTATGTTACTCTTGCCAACAATCCTTCGTTCTTCAAGATCAAATATTGTATCTATTGAAGGCTCATTCTTTAATTCACTATCATAAGAAATAGACCTGAATGCCTTATTTATTGCCTTTTCTAACTCCTCTACATCTATTGGCTTGGGTATATATTCGAATGCACCTGATTTTACAGCTTTAATGGTGGTCTCCATATCATGGAAGGCAGTAATGATAATGATATTTCTGTTCTTTATCTTAATTTTTTCAATTAGATCTATTCCGTTCATATCAGGGAGTCTTACATCCAAAATTATCAATTCAGGATTAAAAGTTTTGCTTTTGAATATACCTTCTGCAGCATTTGTTGCGCATTCAACGTTATATCCTTTTTCAGATAAAAACATCTCCAGGGACTCAAGGAGAGATATCTCGTCATCTATTATAAGTATCCTATGTTTTTTCATGCCCCATCTATACAAGGTAATGTTATGGTAAAGACTACGCCATTTGGTTTTCTTAATTTTACATCCACAGAGCCTCTATGCGCCTCTATGATCCTCTTAGCATTTGTAAGTCCTAATCCGGTCCCCTTTTTTTTCATACTGAAAAAAGGGTCAAATATATAAGGTATGTTCTCCTGAGGAATACCTGACCCATTATCGCTAATAATTACCTTAATATTTCTTCCCTGTGAAGTAAGTTTAGTCTCAATCTCTAATATGCCCTTCTTTGGGAGCGCCTCAATGGAATTAATAAGTATATTAATGATGGCCTGTTCCATCCTCTCATAATCCATAGACATAAGAGGCAGTGTTGTTGTATATCTCTTTTTTATTCTTATTGCCTTTTCCTTGAACTTTACATCAAGGACATCAAGACATGAATTGATAATCTGGTTAATTGAAGTAATTACGAGATTTAATTTTATAGGTTTTGCAAAATCAAGCATCTCATCCAGTATTCGCTCAAGTCTTGATAATTCCTGAATAATAATCTCCATTCTTCTTTTATCATTACCCCTAAAATCTGTATTTTTTGTGATTATTTGGATATTCATCTTTACAGATGAGAGGGGGTTTCTTATCTCATGTGCCAGAGATGTGGTAAGTTTTCCTACGTTTGCTAAACGTTCTGATTCCCTTATACGGCGTTCTGCCTCCATACGTTCTGTAATATCCCTGCAAATGCCGGCAACTGCGAAGTTACCACGATAAATAATACCCTTAACCTTATTTTCTGTAGGAAAGATATTACCGTCTTTATGCCTTCTCATATACATATACAGGTCTTTCGAGTCCTTTCCTTCAAGCCTCCTTTCGTATAATTTTTTCACCATGGGCAGGGATTTAGGCGCTACGAAGTCAGAATAGGGTCTACCTATGACCTCATCTGTATTGTATCCATGGAGATCACAGAATGCCTTATTGGCAAATACAATTATCCCATCTTGATTTACAAAATAACCATCATTTATATCCTCTACAAGGACACGATACTTTGCCTCTGACTCCACAAGCTCTTTTGTTCTCTTTTCTATTTCAATCTCAAGGTTCTGAGCGTGTTCTTTGATCTGCTTTTCATGAAGGGATTGAAAATAATCGCTAAACCTAGTAATGGTATAAAAAAGACATGTATTAAGCCTCTCTATTGCGTTTTTTAATGCCACATCATCAAGCTCCTTTATCAGGAGAGGGACAAGAATGACCCTATATAGCTCGTAGGCGTTCTGCACCTCTGAAAGGGCAAATCCTCCTTCAAGCCTGATCTTTGTTATCCAGTGTATATGCTCATTGATCTTTGAAAGGTCATTTTCTACAACAGCAGCGCTACTGGCATCAAATGCCCTTGAAACAGTCACTTTAAGTTCTTCCAAGGGTCTTTCTCTATATCTTTTACTTACATTATTATGAAGCTGAATGATCCAATCATCTATTACCTGTTCACGATACTTCTTTAAAATACCTTTTAAATCCACAATATTGAAATTTTACTTTTTAAAAAAAACATAGTCAAGCTTTGTTGGTTATATTTACCGCATTGAAATTTTATTATTTTTTTCTACTTATATATGGTAAAATTAAGAACTTTACATTAAAGAGTGAAACAATAATATGGATGAGCAAGATACATTATTCAGTAAATGGCTCAATGAATTTAAATCCTTAACGCTCAATGCCTTGGAAGCAATTGAGCCTGAAGAATTTATAGATGCTCTCCTTAAGAGGGATGCGATAATAAAAAAGATCATAGAAAAAAACATTGAACTTGACCCTGAGGAGGCAACATACTATCTAAAACTTGAGGAAAAAATTTTAGAGAGGCTTGAGGAGGAAAGAAAGATTATTATAAAGGATCTATCTGATATGGGAGATAAAAAGAGGGCAATAAGGCAATATACACCTAAGTTCCCCTTCCCACCTATGCCTGCCTTTTTTGATAAAAAAGGTTAAAATTTTTTCTTAAGTTTTAAAAAATATATCCGATAAAGTCTACAGGTGAAAATATGACTATATCGGATTTTCAAATTAACAGTGTTATTAAAAGCTATACAAAAAATATGAAGTTTAGGGTCAAGGTCTTTGACTCAGACAAGGCACCCAATAACATTGTTCATGAAGACCGGGTTCTCATTTCTGATGATGGAAAAAAGATGCTCATGGAGAGAATTGGCGAGAGCATGGCGGAGAGACTGAGAAGGCATGATAACGAAGGAAATGATATTCAAGATTTTAATAGTAGATGATAATGCAGAGATCAGAGAAATTGTCAAAGAATATCTCACTAATAATGATTGTATAATTGAAGGTGCAAATAACGGCAAAGAGGCATTAGAAAAATATAGCTCCAACCCCTATGATATCATTATAACAGACCTAAAGATGCCAGAATTATCAGGCATCGATCTAATAAAACATATAAAACAAAAAACAGATGTAACAGAGTTTATTATAATAACAGGGTATGCATCCCTTGATACTGCCATGGAGGCAGTAAGATTAGGTGCTTTCGATTACATTGTAAAGCCATTCAGGATGGAGGAACTAAAGGTTGCTGTAAAAAACGCAAAAGAAAAGATTTTACTTAAAAAAACCAATCAGGAACTCCTTGAAAAACTAAAAAATTTTTATACTGAATTAGATAGATATAGCAAACAGGATAAAGACTCGGCAGCGCTAAAAAATGAGGAAAAAGATTTTGGGACTGAAAGACTGGTTAAGGAGATTAAAAACCTTGAAAGTTTGATCAAGTCCCGCCTTATGATTGAATAAATTTTATAAAGGACTCATTATTATGCTCGAAGGAAAACATGTCCTTGTTGTTGATGACAACCTTGATATAGTTGTTGCCCTGTCTGATTTCCTTGAACTAAATGGTTGTAATGTCATATCCGCCACTACAGGTAAAGAGGCCATAGAACTCGTAAAACATGAAAAGATAGAAATTGCCATACTTGATGTAAAACTCCCTGATATTAATGGTGTTGCACTCTTAGATGCCATAAAGAAAGAAAATCCTACCATTGCTGTTATCATGATGACAGGTTACAGTACTCATAAGGACATTATAGATGCCATGAGAAAAGGCGCATCTGATTTTCTCCTCAAGCCATTTGAATATGATAACCTCATAATGGTCATGATAAGGGCATTAAGGGAAAGAACACTTTTGATAGAGAAGGAAAGTCTATTTAAAAATCTGGAAGACAAGAAAAAGATAGAACTTTTGAATAGAGAACTGCAGGCCAAGATCCAGGAACTAACAACCATGTATAATATCTCTAATCAATTTAATAAATTAAACCTCTATGATGATGTCTATGAAAGGATGGTCAACATTGCATATGATGTAACTGGGGCAAGTCTATGCAGATTCTATATATATGATGATAACAATAAGGAGACGATCCTATTTAAAGAAAAAAGGGATATGGAAGAAGACTCTGGGGATGACAAAATACTCTTCACAACAGATTTGGCTTGGGTTTATAATAACCCCAAAAGATGCTTAGTAAAAGACGATGCCTTACTTATCCCTGTTATGATAAAAGGGGAATTGATAGGGTTCTTAACAGTAAAAAAGAAAAAAATAGGATTAGAGCAAAATGTCTTTCAACAGGAAAGCGATCTGTTCTTTCTAAAGCTCATATGCGAGAAGGCTTCATCACAGATAGAAAACAGAATTTTATATGAGAGCCTTTTTGATAATATATTCAAGACTCATATGTCCCTTATAACTGCCATAAACAAAAGAGATTCATATACAGAAAATCATTGCAAGAGAGTGACTGAGATGAGCCTTGCCCTTGCGGACAGGATAGGCTTAATTAATGTGGAAAAGGATGCACTGAGGGTTGTTGCCCCTATCCATGACCTTGGTAAGATAGGGGTGCCTGATACTATACTCCTCAAACCTGCAAAACTTACAGATGAAGAGTATGCCATAATGAAGAATCACTCTAATCTTGGTCAGGAAATCTTAAGCCAATTCGAGATATTATCAAGGGAGTCTATCATAATTAGAAATCACCACGAAAGATTTGATGGAAAAGGTTACCCTGATAAGTTATCTGGTGAAAATATCCCTGTATGCGCTCGAATATTATCTGTATGCGATACCTTTGATGCCATGACAACAAATAGGCCCTATCGCAGGGCAGCAAGTATAAAAGAGGCATTGCAAGAGATAGAGAGATGTTCTGGGAGCCAGTTTGATCCTGCTATTGCTGAAGAATTTATAAAGATGATATTAAACGGCGATTATGGAAAAAAATGACAATAGAGAATACTACCGCATAGAGGATAGAATTTCCATAAAATTTAGAAAAATAAGTGAAGAGGAATTTAATCTCATTGAACATAGCATAAGATATGCACCTGCAAATAGCTTCATAAGTCAAGATGAAATACCTATTATTAAAGAATTAGAGGCAGATGAACAGAAAAAAAAAGACCCCCTTTTTACCTATATAAAAATTATAGAAAGGAAACTTGATACAATCCTTGAGTATTTAAGCGAGAACATAGACAGCTCAAAACAATATATTACCAGATATCTTAAAGTGAATATAAGTGGCTCAGGCATAAGGTTTATTACTGATGTTGACATTAATGAGGGTGATTATGTGGAGTTGATTATTATCCTGCCGATCTTCCCCCACTCAAGGATCTCAATATTATGCAAAGTCTTAAGAAGCATTAAATACGAACAAGATAATAGGACCCTAAATGATATTGCCCTGCAATACATTACTATAAATGAAAACAACAGGGATATGCTGATAAAGTATATTTTTATGAAGGAAAGGGAGATGCTCCGCAATAAGAGAGAATCTGCCGGATAATGTCTTATGGATATTACAACTATTCTTGGTCTTGCAATAGGTATAGGTGCAGTCCTGATAGCCTTTATAATGGAAGGTGGGCACCTTTCTTCACTGATACAGGCGCCTGCCATGATATTGGTCATATTCGGGACAATAGGGGCTACCATCATAACTACCCCCTTTGTTCAGCTAAAGGCGCTTCCTAAGCTTTTAAATATTGTCTTGGTGGAAAAAAAACTTGATTTTCACAGGCTTATTGACTTAATATGCGACCTTGCTGTTAAATCAAGAAAAAACGGTCTGCTGAGCCTGGAGAATGAATTACCAAAGATTAAGGATAGCTTTCTCAAAAAGGCAATCCAGCTTGCCATAGACGGTTTTGAAACGAATAAAATCAGGGAAATCTTGGAGATAGAGATGTCATACATAGAGGAAAGACACAGGGTAGGTGCCATGTTCTTTCAGAAACTCGGCGGCTTCTCTCCTACTCTGGGCATAATAGGCACTGTCCTTGGTCTTATTCATGCCTTAGGCAGCATGGAAAACAGCGCAAACATGGCGTCATCCATTGCCACTGCCTTTATTGCCACACTTTGGGGTGTAGCATTGGCTAATCTCATATATCTACCTATATCTGATAAACTAAAGGCAAAACACCAGGATGAGGCATTATACCTTGATATTATAACAGAAGGTATCATTTCCCTTACAATGGGTGACAATCCCCGTATCATAAGGATAAAACTTATGTCCTTCTTGCTACCAAAAAAATCAAGAGGCGAGTTAGAATAATATGAGAAGATCAAAAAATAATCACCAAGACCATGAAAACCTCGAGAGATGGCTTCTTACTTATGCAGATCTCATAACCCTCCTCCTCGCCTTTTTTATTATGATGTATACATTCTCTAAACAGGATGCCCAAAAATATGAAGAAGTATCAGCTTACCTGAAGGCTATCTTTTCAGGCGGAGCAGGCATAAAACAGAAAGGTGCCCTTACAGGAACACAGAATGTAGAACTTTTAACAGGAAAGGCTTTGTTAGAGGCTTTAAAGGAGAAGATAAATAATGAACTCGAGGCAATAGCAGGAGAAAGCGAACTTAAAAACAGTATAAACATCTTCACGGATGAAAGGGGTGTTGTAATAAGAATCATGGATAGGGCATTTTTTGATGAAGGAAAGGCTGACCTAAAAAAAGGTGCAAGAGATGCCCTTGACAAAATATCTTATGTTATAAAAGGTATAAAAAACCACATCAGAATAGAAGGTCATACCGACAATACACCCATAAGCAAGGGAGAGTTCAAATCAAACTGGGAGCTATCCGTAAGAAGGGCAACAGAGGTTGTAAGATATCTTATTGAAAAAGGGCCTATTTTACCAGAGAGGATCTCTGCAGCCGGTTATGCTGAATTCAGGCCTTTAGTGAATAATGATACACCGGAAAATAAGGCATTGAATAGAAGGGTAGAGATTATAATAGAAAAGACGGCCATGTAGAATACTTTTTATTTAAAAGTCTTATTTATTGCCTCTATGAGCCTTTTGTCGTTGTATGGCTTATCGAGAAATCCATTTACATGGTATTCTTTTAAAGCCTTTTTCTGTTTATCATTCATAAAACCGCTTGATATGATTATCTTTACATCTTTGTCTATATCCCTTATTTCCTTTAAAACCTCATCGCCCTTTTTTCCAGGCATTATCATGTCAAGGATTATCAAATCTATTTTTTCCTTAATATTTCTATAAATATCAACTGCCTCATAACCATCCTTTGCCTCAATAACATGTGCACCGTATGTTTTAAGTATACCTCTAAGGAAATCCCTGATGAATTCTTCATCATCAACAATGAGTATATTTAAACCTGGTTTAAGGCTAAATTCTGGCACCTTGTTTTCCCTGGAAATCCCTTCACGTGTCTTAATTGAATCAATGATGGGAAGATGGACAATAACACGTGTCCCTTCATTAGGACTACTTTCTATCTCAATAAAACCTTTATGGTTATCCACTATTCTCTTCGCCATATAGAGACCCATGCCAAGTCTCTTTTTATCCTTTTTTGTGGTAAAATATGGCTCAAAGGCTTTATTGATGGCATCTCTATCCATGCCATGACCATTATCACGGATCTCCACGAACACAAAACTTTTTTTATCTTTAATATGTTTAATACCTATTGTGATGATGATATTTCCTTTTCCCTCTATGGCATCCTTGGCATTTATGAGCAAATTAAGGAAAAGATTCTGTATCTCTGTTTCATCGCCCCTAATAGGAGGTATGTTTTCAGTTGCCTGTTTTATCAGTTCTATGTCCCTGTAACTCTCTTTAAATAAAAAAACCAGATCATCTAAGATGGCATTGATATCAACTATGCCTTCTCTCTTTGTCCTCCTCCTGGAGAAATCCATGAGATTACGGGATAGACTCGATGCCCTTTGGGCTGACTTTTCTATGGCAAGTGTATATTTTTGTAGTCTGCTGTCTTGCTCTAAAAAATTTTTCATCAATGATGTATAACCTATTATCCCGGTTAATATATTATTAAAATCATGAGCCAGACCCCCTGCAAGAAGGCCAATGTTTTCCATACATTTTATCTGGTATTCATATTCGTTCTCGATAATTTCATCAGATGTATCATGGAGGATTAGGCATTTCAATCCCATGCCGGCTGTATTTTTCTCTATAAGAGGGTAGCACTTAAGATTAAATGTCCTGTATCTGTTTTCCGAAAAATACTCTAACCTGCCCTCTACTTTGGATGTGCTATCCAGTATATAATTATTTATCTGAAAGAAATTATCAATGCCTTCGCCGATTAAGAGACGATTTTCAGCACCAAACTCTTCCTCTGCCTTTTTATTTGCATAGCGTATAGATCCATTATAATCTATTAAAAATATAGGCTCTGGAAAAAGGTCAAGTGCATTTTTATAAAAGTGCCTGCTCATATCCGACTCTTCTTTAGAGGGTGCCTGCCAATTGATGAGAATAAATTTATTAAATATGTTGCAAAGCATCTTTATTTCTCTTAAAAAAGAATCGGGCAACACCTTTTTATGCTCGGAAGCCAATATGAGATAGCCTATTCTTTCTTCATTTAAATCTACCAGAGGATATATATATAAAGTGCCGTATCCAAAATAATCATTTAAAAGAAATGGTGAAATGGCATTTCCATGGGCATCTTTTATGGCATCAATATCAATCTTATCAGGGTCATTCTGTATACTAAAAAAACCATAACGCCTATCCTCCATGGCGTCTATTTCAATCCTGCATACATCAAAGGGCAAGCCTTCTACAAAAATGGCAGGCATCTCCTTAACGAGATCTTTTTTGTTATCTACGGCGATGAGAAGGCGAAAGATAACAGAATAATTATTTACAGCCCTTTCATAAAAATCCCACTGGTAACCCATAAGCTCTGACTTTTTATTACTATCTTCCATCTTTATGGATATTTATAATCTCCATATTTTTTTCCATCTCCTTCATGATATTATTCTTTTCTTTTAGGAGTATGGTCATCTCGGGGACCTCTTTTGACTCTTTCATATAATAAAAATTATCTGCAATCTTATTAATCTTAATGAGGGTGCTAAATTTTTCTTCTCCATAATCAGGGTTATGATGATTTTTTATAACAGAACAAATTTCCTCTGGGAGTCTCCATTTTTTTGCAATTATATAGCCTATCTCCTGATGGTCGGTGCCATATTCTTCGCGCTCCATATTCCAAATGGAAATACCTTTTTCATACGCTGCACTGGCCATCTCCATATAATTTTCTAATTCTCCATATAAAATAATTTTGCCTATATCATGGAGGAGAGAAGCCATATATGCCTTTTTTGGGTTATATTCTAAGCTTTTCTCTGCAAAGATCCTTGCAGATGATGCCACATAAAGAGAGTGCTTCCAGTACTCTAAGAGGTCTCGGAATTTTAGCTTTAATGTCCTTAACATATTTTCTACTAAAAGCAGACATAACAGGATGTTTTTTGCTTCATCGAACCCTATCTTTATTAATGCATGATTTATGTCATGGGTTATTGTCCCTCTATTATAATATGCAGAATTGGATATGCTGAGAATCTTGGCGCTTATGCCAGGGTCGAGTTCTACTATTTTAAGTATATCTGTTGTGGATGAATTAGGATTTGTTGCAACCTCGATAGTTTTGTCGACTATGCATTCTAATGATGGGGCTATTTTTAATTCAGAAGCCTTTGAGAGAAGTCTTTGTCTTAACACCTTTTTCCTCTTTATTTAAGAAAACCAAAGTCAATAAAAGATAAATACTATTTTGGTATACAGTTTAACATATTATTTATCGTTATAAAACAGAAATATCTTAAGCAAGAATAAATGGAAGCAAAAAAATCTTCAGTGTTTATTACAGAAATCTGGGCTATTGACACAAATTACCTGTATATGTAATATGAATGATATGAAGGATATAAAACCAAAGGATTTTAGGGCTATGGTAAGGGAAGGGAGATGGCAATTCCCTACGGCAGGGATTGCCATGGGATATGCCCAGATGAATCTTGTCATTCTTCCAGAGATATATGCCTTTGATTTTCTCCTTTTCTGTCAGAGAAACCCAAAACCCTGCCCTGTCATAGAGATCATTGAAAAAGGACAATATTTAACCTATCTTTCAGCTTTTGAGGCAGATATAAGGACTGATGTCCCTGGATATAATATTTATATTGACGGTAATCTCAAAGAAACAAGGTGGGGGATCAAAGATATCTGGTCATCAGACTTTGTAACATTTTTAATAGGATGCAGTTTTTCCTTTGAAGATGCCCTTGTAAGGGCAGGTATTCCCATAAGACACATAGAAGAGAAGAAAAACGTCCCTATGTTTAAAACAAACATAGAGTGCAGACCTGGAGGTATCTTCCAAGGCAAAATGGTGGTAACCATGAGGCCAATACAAAAAGAAAAGGTCTTTAAGGCTATTCAGGTTACCTCACGCTATGCGTCTGTCCACGGAGGTCCTATCCACATGGGCGACCCCGAACAAATAGGGATAAAAGATCTAAACTCCCCTGATTTTGGCGACCCAGTAGCAGTAAGGGAAGATGAAGTGCCTGTGTTCTGGGCATGCGGCGTCACCCCTCAACTGGCCATCATGAATGCCCGACCTCATATCTGTATAACCCATAAGCCAGGGCACATGTTTGTCTCAGACCTTTTAAATGAAGAATTGGCAATATTCTAAAAAAATAATATCATTCCTTGACAACCCAATCCTCACTGCTATACTTAATAAAAAAGAAACTAAATAGTTACTTTTGAAGACCTATAAAGCCGACAAAGGTAAATCTTTGGGATTAATTAGTAAAAAAGTTTCACTTTTTTTCATTAGTCAATTCAAGGAGGCGTATCATGGAAGAGGTCGAGCCTGTAAAATTAAGGATATTGACCATAAGGGATTTAGATGCAGTAACAGAGATTGATTATTCTCTCCTGGGCAAAAGAAGAAAGGCATACTGGGCAACAAGACTTGAATATGCAGAGACATCAGGTGTTCCATCCCTTGCAGCAGAGGTAAATGGTGAGCTCATAGGATTTATACTTGGTAGTGCCAGCGGCTGGGAATACGGTATACCTGAAAATGTCGCATGGATCGATACCCTTGGTGTTAAAAAAGAATATCAGAGAAAAGGGATTGCAAGGCTCCTCTTCAATGAAATGCTCTCTATGTTTAAGAAGGTAGGGGTAGACACAATATATGTATTTGTCAACTGGAAGGACCAGGAATTATTACAGTTTTTCGAGAGAATGGGCTTTAAAAAAGGCGATATGATTAATCTGGAGTTAAAGATATAAATAATATTAAAACTTCTAAATTTCTATTATTGTGATGGTTTATCTTATCTATTTAAGAATATAAAAACAATTTAATTCAAGCACATGTAAACAAGAAATATGTGTTATATAATGTCACTATATATGATGGAATACAAAATATCTTTATATTTTTTGAGGTGATCATGGTAGATTTTGAACAGGGAACAAGACAGATGGACATACCTGAGATATTATACCGTCTTTTTTATCCAAGAAGGGAATATGTAGAAGATAGTAAAACACCTTTGGCAAAAAACCATTTTATCCAGGTCGATGAAGGCATCAAAATAGGCTGCAGATTTTTCCCTTCTCACGAGAATGGCCCCAATATACTCTATTTTCACGGCAACGGCGAGACCGTCTTTGATTATGACTATGTTGCACCTTTATATCAAAAAAGGGGCATCAACATATTTGTAGCAGACTACAGGGGCTATGGAGCAAGTGATGGTGAACCAACCTGCACCGGCATCATAAAAGATAGCCATCATATTTTCAAAGGATTCAAGGCATTTCTTTCTGAACAGGGATATTCAGGTAAACTCTTTGTCATGGGAAGGTCTCTCGGTAGTGCACCTGCCATAGAGGTTGCATTTCATTATCAGGATGAACTAATAGGACTCATAGTGGAGAGCGGTTTTGCAGTGGCACAAAATCAGTTTATGCGTCTGGGTGTTAATTATCTATTCAAAGATATAAAAAACCCTGTAGGTTTTGGTAATGATATAAAAATAAAAGAGATCGCCATACCTACCCTTATAATTCACGGTGAAGAGGATTATATAATACCTGCCACTGAAGGAAAAACCCTATATGAACTATCCGGTGCAAAACAAAAGTATAGCCTTTTTATCCCTGATGCTGGGCATAATGACCTTATGATGATGGGCATGCAAGAATATATGAAGGCTATAGAGCAATTTACAAAAACAGACCTTTAAAAACCCCCTTGTTTATACCCTGCATGATCTTGTGGCCATACTAAGAAGCATTTCACTGAAATCCTTATCCTTCAATAGATCTTCAATGGTGATGTGCATACGATAACGCCATCTATGATAGGGGTCTGCAGGATTGTTTATCTGTTCATTATGGGGGTCTCCTCGTCTTCTCAATGTATCACTCATGGAGAGGAGGTCCTGAATAGGAAATACGGCAAGCATGGAAGGTGACTCAAGATGCTGTAATATAATATCCCTTACTATATCTGATGTGCATTCTTCAGGAGGCGGACCTTGTTTCTTCAGTATATGATTATAAAATCGAGCGGCCTTTTCTCTCTCTTCTTCCCACCAGCCCCTTATTGTAGACATATCATGGCTCGATGTGGTGCAAACGGTTAGGTATTGATATTCCCAGGGGCATCCGAACTCCCTGCCTGTCTCTTTAGGCATCCTCTGGATCCGAAGCCCCAATAAACAAAGCTCTTCCATAACAGGCTGGACACAATCAGGTATCATACCCAGGTCTTCACCGCAGATAAGCATATTTGATGCCTCTTTCAGCATGGGAAGTTTTTTCATGGCGCTATTACGCCATAGCTCATCCTGACGATGATAAAAATAATCATTATACAGGGCAATAAGTCTATCCTGTTGCCATCTCTCAAGGTATTTAAAAGAGGAGGTATGCATCATATTTATCCTAAAATGAAATCCTCTACCCATTTCATCCTTAAACAGTATGAAATTAGACAAAAGCTTGAATAAGCCTTCTCTTATGAGCCCTTTTTGCCATGGTTTAACTTTTTCTGCCATATCATGAGTTTCAAGAAATAGATCTATCTTTGCCTGATCAGAAAAATCCTCCTTAATCGTAAATAATCCATCGCCTCTGGGTTCGAGGCATACCTCCATTACATAGTCTTTCAGTTCATCAAATACCTCGCCTATGATATCAACGGTTATATAGGGTTCGCAAAGCCTGGAAAGATCTTTGAATCCCTCTCTTTCTAACTCATCTTTTGTGATAGGCAATACCGGATTAAACCTGCCCATAAGACCTGAATACATGCCCTTTGGGATCTCCCATATCCTAAAGAATCCAAGAACATGGTCAAGCCTCACCAATTGAAAGTATTGGGACATCTTTCTAAGGCGATTCTTCCACCATAGGTAATCATCTTCGGCCATCCTATCCCAATTATATGTAGGAAATCCCCAATTCTGACCTTGGTCGGAAAATGGGTCTGGCGGAGCGCCAGCAGACCTATCCATATGGAATATATGAGGATAAATCCAGCACTCATGACTATCAGGGTGAACTCCTATGGGGATATCACCTTTTAATGCCACCCCCCTATTCTTTGCATAAATGGATGCCTCCATTAATTGACAATGGAGATGATACTGGAGAAAATAGCAAAAACATACATCCTCATAAAATTCAGAGCCAGGAGATATAAGAACTTCTATTGTCTCAGGTTTTATGTCCTTATAACCATTCCATGCCATAAAATGACTTGTAGAGTATCTATCCCTTAAGGCGCAAAAAAGTGCATAAGATTTTAACCAGAAGGCATTTTCATGAAAAAAATCCTGAAAGTCTTTTGATTTGAAAAAATCATCTTTAAGTCTGCCAAATAGCCTTCTGGCAAGCTCTATCTTTATTTTCATTACCTCTTCGTATTCAAGGTGTTCAAAGCTATTTAGCCTCTTTTTTTCCTCATGGATTACACTTTTTATATCTTCCGGTATATCACCTATGGCTTCTATATTTAGATATAAAGGGTGTAGGGCATACACAGATATACATGAATATGGATATGCATCCATCCACCCATACTGCCTTGTTGTATCATTTACAGGTAAAATTTGGATTACTTTAAGGCCAGATTGAACTGCCCAATCTACAAGGAGTTTTAGGTCATTAAATTCACCGGTGCCGAGGCTATTTTCACTCCTTAGAGAAAAAACAGGGACGGCTACACCTGTGCCTCTCCATAGTTTCCCTGAACGAAAAATATTGTCATTCACTACAAAAAAATCACCGTCTGTCAGTTCAAAATGCCTGTTTGCGCCTTCCTCCCACTTAATCGTTAAGCCCTTTTCATCTTTTATGATATATTTATATTCCCCATGTCTTACATGGCTATCTATGGAGACCTCGGCCAACCAAACACCGTTTTCTATCTTCTCCATGCCGATTGCCTTATAGGTATCCCAATCTCCAAATTCAGGTATATTGCCCACGATGAAGACAGCCTCATCTCCCTGCAACCAAGGTGCAAACACCTTAAAAATCATATGCATCTCAGATGTCTTCTTCTTTCCGTCTATTTTTTTTGATTTTTTCTCAACAATATCTTTTATTTCATTGCTTTTATAAACAACTTGGGTGAAAAAGGATGTAAACAACAAAGTGGATGGTTCTGATGGACTTATCCATGAATCCATTATAATGACATTATGATAGCCATTTTCTTTCCATGCCTTCGTTGATAGACTTCTATTGCCTGCACCGTCTTTAACAGATGTGCCTTTTGAATCCATGATGATATATGAATAGTGAACATAATCTAAATCATCTTGTAGTATGGTAATATCCTTGACCCATACATAATCCTCTATATATTCCATCTTTAACTTTGATGTTCCGTTCACGTGGGACGTAAATACTAAATAGACCTCCTGGCCCCAAACTGTCTGGCAGAATAGTTTAAATATGACCTTCACCCTTTGTCTTTGACCTCCTGAATAAGCCTCCTTCTGATCTCCCTCCGTCTCTCTTTCGGGATTATTAACTTCACCTTTGTGCCCTCATTCAATCTTGAGGCAACCTCGATTGTCCCTTTATGACCATTAACAATCCGTTTTGCCATAGTCAACCCAAGTCCAAGATTATTAAATTTTGTGGTAAAAAATGGGTCAAATATAAAGGGCAATGATTCAGGGCTAATCCCTTCCCCGCTATCTTGAATTGTTATAGTTACATTATGTTCATCCACTCTTAATGAAACTATTATATCACCCATGTCTTTTATGGCCTCTATACTGTTCTGGATAATACATGTTACTGCATGAATAATTAAATCAGGATCACAGAAAAGGTCTTCATCGGGAATTATAATTGGGTCAGGAAAAATAATCCTGTAGGCTCCATCTTGTCTTATGTATAAATTTCCCAATCCTTTAAAGATATCCTTTAAATTTATTTTAGAAAATTTAATATAATGGACCTTTGATAATTCAACTATTCGATCTATAAAATATTCAAGTCTTTTTGATTCTTTATGTATTATCTCACTGTATTTGGCGTATTCCTCAAGAGATACATGACCTTTTACCAATCTTAAGGCAAAACCACTTATGGAGACAATTGGATTTCTTATCTGATGTGATAATTGATCTGTTATCTTTTCAAGCTCAGTAATCCTTGGTGGGCTATGACATTCCCTTTCCATTTTTTTAAGAAGAGATATATCCTGAACAGCGAATATTATAAGTTCATGCCCCACACTATCGTCCTTAAACAAAGATGTGGAGACATGGACAAATAGGGTCTCTCCGTTTCCACGCTTAAGTAATGCCTCACCATCAAAACCGCTGTCATTTAATGTCAAATGCAATATATTTCTTAAAAAAATATCTATGTCATCATGGAGAAACAACAACTGAATGTCTTTACCTATTAAATCTCTGTCTTCATAGCCAAGCATCCTTAAGGCAATCTTGTTTGTAAACCGTATCAAACCCTCTCTATTGGTGAGTATTATCCCTGTTCTTATAAAATCAATAAGGGTTCTACTGAGATTCTCTGATAGATATATGGAATCTGCTTCGGCCATACTATTCTATTTTAATATACCCACTTATTTTTTTCAGTATTTTTATTTACTGTTGAAAAAAAATCCCCTATATGAAACAATAGAACATGATAAAGGTTTTTATTTTAGGCATGCTGATTTTATTTTTTATATCAAGCTGCTGAATACCATGATTACAGACAGTTGTCTGTAAGCCAAAATAGTAAAAAATTTCACATGCTCGCCTTTTTAAAACAAAATCTTGCTTGACAAAAAAACAGGTGGATTATATATTTAAATTGAACGTTGAAAAATATCTTGCCCTTTTAAAAATAAAAAGGGCTTTTTTATATTCTGGAGATGATGATGAGCGTAAAAAATTTCAGTGAAATTAAACACTTGGTAGACATGGGCATGGAAAAAGGTTATCTCACACCAGATGAGATAAACGATGTCCTACCCCAAAACATATTCTCCCCTGAAGATATAGAGGATATTTTTGACTTTCTTTCAGAATCAAATATCGACATAGTGGAGACAATAAAGGAAAAAGTAGAACCACATGAAGAGACAACCCATGAATGGACAGAAACAGAGAAATTTCCATCTGAAAGGACAGACAACATTATCTGGTCATACCTAAAAGATATAGGTAGAGTATCTCTTTTAACCTCTGAAGAGGAGTACACTATAGCAAAAAAAATAGAGAATGGGGAAAAAAAGATAAGAAACCTCCTTTTTGATCTACCCCAGGCAATAAAAGAATTACAGGAAATAGGCATACAACTTAAAAAAGAAAATATCAACATAATAGATATCATCAAAAATATAGATGAAATAAACTATACTGATAAGGATGAAGAAAAATACAGGAAGAGGACTATAACATTAATCAATAATGTTAAAAATCTCTATGAAAAGAGAGAAGAGCTTAAAAAAAATATCTTAAAGTCTGAGGGTGGTCAGAAAAAACAATACGAAAAAAGATTAAAAGCCCTTGAGGAAAAAATAGATGAGAACCTGTTGAATCTAAGTCTCAATAAAAAGGTACTCGAAGATATAATCAGAAAGGTAGCCAGACAAATTGATTTTCTTGAGGAAAAAGAGTCAGAAGCCATAAAGAAAAAATTAAGTGAAATAGCAGTTATAGAAAATGGACTCAAGGCTGTCAAGAATAGATTGATACAGGCAAACCTAAGACTTGTTATAAATATTGCCAAAAAATACCTTAACAGAGGGCTCTCATTCCTCGACCTTATCCAGGAAGGCAATATGGGTCTTATGAAGGCAGCAGAAAAATACGATTATCAAAAGGGATATAAATTCTCTACATATTCTACTTGGTGGATAAGGCAGGCTATAACAAGGGCTATTGCAGATTATGCAAGGACCATAAGGGTTCCTGTTCATGTCCTGGAGACCATGAACAAGATAACAAAGGTGACCATATCACTGTTCCAGGAACTGGGTAGAGAGCCAAGCCTTGAAGAGATATCCAATAAAGCAGGACTACCTGTTGAAAAGGTCCGGAAGATAATGAAGGTCTCCAATGAACCTATATCCATTGAAACCCCCATAGGGGACGATGAATCTAAGCTTGGTGACTTTATAGCAGACCCAAAATCGCCATCACCTTTCACAGAGCTTGTATCCATTTCCCTTAAAGAAGAGATATCTAAGGTTCTGTCCACATTAACTCCCCGTGAAGAAAAGGTAATCAGGATGAGGCTTGGTATCGGAGAAAAAACAGACTATACCCTTGAAGAAGTGGGTGAGGTTTTTGGTCTTACAAGGGAAAGGATAAGGCAGATAGAGGCAAAGGCGCTGAGAAAACTAAAACACCCCTCAAGGCGCAAAAGACTGGAGAGCTTTCTCGAATAAATTATCATTCCCGTAAAATAATAAAGCAAGAGAGCTTTTAAAAAAACTCTCTTGCTTAGCCACTTTTAAAGATTCAGAGCAGAATGCCCTTATGAAAGCCTGAAGAACCTTATGGTCTCATCCAGTTTTGTTGCAATCTGAGAAAGGCTTACTGCTGCCTGGGCTGTCTCATGGGAGCTTGCAGTGGTATCCCTTGATGCATTGGCTATATCCACTATCTCTTTGCTTATCTCCTCAGAGGTAGCAGACATCTCCTCTGTTGCCGATGCAATCTGCTGAACCATTAGCTGAAGTTCATCTGAACTCTTAACGATTGCCTTTAAGGCATCCCCTGCCTGTGCAGTGAGTGATACACCTGATTGAACCTTGACCGTGGCAGTATCCATAATCTCCACTGCCTTTCCAACCTCATTCTGAATTGCCTTTATCATATCCTCTATCTCTGATGTAGCCTGAGCTGTCCTCTCTGCAAGCTTTCTCACCTCATCGGCAACAACTGCAAAACCCCTGCCCTGTTCACCTGCACGGGCTGCCTCAATAGCTGCGTTTAATGCCAGGAGATTTGTCTGGTCTGCAATATCGTTTATGACGCTTACAATCTCACCAATGTGGGCTGACCTTTCGCCAAGGGATTTTACAAACCTTGCAGACTCATTGACGGTCTCATCTATCTCTTTAACCTCGCCTACTGACCTCTCCACTATCATGTTACCTTGTTGTGCAGTATCCACAGCCTTTTTGGCAGAATCGGCAATATTTGCCGTGTTCTTTGCAATATCCACTACGGTCTGGGACATCTCCTCTGATGAAGTGGCAACAGAATTTGCCCTGTTAGATGAACTCTCTGCTGTCCTTGACATCTCCTCTGCAATGGATGAAAGTTGCGTTGCCGATGATGTAAGGGAGTGAACACTGCTTATTATCTCATTAAATACCTTTTTTAGATTTGTATTTAAGGCATCCATTGCCCTGGCAATAACACCAAGTTCATCACCCCTTTTAATGGCATTTTCGGATATGGAGAAGGTAAAATCACCCTGTGACATGAGTTCAAGTTGCTCTGCTGCCTTTTCAACTGGTGCCTTTATACTCCTTGTGATCTTTATGGACATGAATATGCCTATAATGATGGAAACAACACCAACAATGATGATTACCAGAAGTAGCTTTTTACTCACCGATAACAGTTTACTTACCTTTTCCTCGAGTTGCTTTTCCTGATTTTTAATAAGGGCATTTGTTGTTTCTACGAGAAGCTTTGTGTTTTGTCTTGTTTCATTGAGATATAAAATCTGAGCCTCCTGTTTTTTGCCATCGTTTACAAGCTCTATAATCTTATTGTTTGTCTCGGCACCGCTTTTTACAACTTCTTTAAAACGATTAAAGAGATCCTTCTCCTCCTGGGTCTCTAATAGCTTTCCGAGTTTTTCTACTGCCTCCTTATATTTAGGCCTTAATATGAGTATGCTATTTTTTTCTTCCTCCACTATTTCGGCACTTGCAAAAGGCAAAACAGCAATAGACCTGGTTATACTATCTATGGCATCTTTCATGTCATTGGCATATTGTATCTTTAGTTCATCTACTTTGATAATCCTTAATAACATGGAATTTGTCATCTGTGAATTGAAAATAGCTACAGCACAAATGATTACCATGAGAACTATAGTTACACCAAAACCAACCCCTAATTTCTTTCCTATCTTGACATTGTCAAACTTCATATGGCCTCCGCTTAAAAAAATTTTGAATTCAATTTAAAGACAAGACAGAATCATTTATTTATAGTATTATTATCGAATAAATGCAACAGGACTTAAGTATAATTGTGAATAAAAGAACAAAAAAAGATATAAGCCAGCCTATTCATTGGGCTGGCTTATAAAATCAATGATTTATTCTAAAAATTACAGGGGTCTCTCAAGATTTATAATCTTAGAAGGACTAAATTTATTGGCACTAAAAAAGTGGATCAGTTTTGCATCATCCCAGTCCACAAGGGTATTAACCTTTTCAACACCGAGCTTTTTTAGGTGAGCCAGATACTCATTGATCAATAACTCTCCTATGCCTCTTCGCTGAAAATCAGGGTCAACACCTATTGTATCCAGGGTTGCCTTTTCCTGGGATATACCAAACTCACCGATATAAAGTTCTCCCATTACAAATCCAGCAACTTTTCCATCTTCTGTCTCGGCTACCATAGAAGTAGGGACATAATCCTTGGACTGGACGAATTTTTCAAATTTTATCTTATAGTATTCAGGCCTGTTTAGTCCAAGGACCTTGTTGTCAATCCTGACGACAGCATCAAAATCTTCAGCCCTCATAAACCTAATGTTGATCTTTACCTCACCCATAGGACCCTCCTTTCTATTTTTTATATATATGAAAGTGTAGCACCTAAGTGAGTTTATGCAACCTCTTTTTCTTTACCCTTTCTAACTATAGTCCTCTGGTCTTCTGGTATTGGAGGCGGAACAGGCTGTCCCACTATCTTTGTCACTGCCCCAAACCTGGGAGGACATGCGTTAAAACATGTTCCACACTTGATACACTTATCCTGATCTATAATGTGCACCATATTCTTTTTGCTGTCTATTGCCTCAACAGGACATCTCCTGGCACAGGTCATACATGCCTGACATTTAGCAGGGTCTATCCAATAAGATACGGTCTCTGTGAATAGTTTCTCTACCTCTTCTTTAGTGAAGTAATCTTTAAAAGCATCAGGATCTTCATGGGGATTCTCCAATCTTTTGGAGAGCTTTTCATTCATAACAACTTTAATATAAGGAACAAGCTTCATTACCTCTTCAATCTTTGCCTTCATCTGTTCTTCATGGATGCCTTCTGCCTTACCAAGGGGGCCTATACCTTTAATTGTTTTTGTGAAGTCATTCACAGATTCCACAAAGACATTGGCTTCTGCACCGGACATAAATTGAAGCCTCAGCCTATTGGGATTGATGCCTATATACTCCAACAGTCTCTTGGCCAACAAAACCATATTCTGGGTATGATAGTTGCCGTGGGTTACATAATTACATTCGTTCAAATGGCATGCCCCTATAAAAACCCCATCTATTCCGTTAGAGAAAGCCTTGAGCACAAAGGAAAGGTCTACTCTTCCGGAACACATAACCCTAATAAGCCTTATTTCATTTGTATATTGCAGTCTGGAAACTCCAGCCAGGTCAGCAGCCCCGTAAGCTCACCAGTTGCAAGCAAAGCCAATTATTCTTGGTTTAAATTTAAGTGCTGCGCTCATTCTCTCTCATCTCCTTTTATTAAAATCCAAAATTTTTTAAAGCTCATGGACCTATGCATCTTCACCTACCGCCTTTAATTCTCCTGTTGATATTTCCTCTATCACTGCGTCTATCTCTGCTACTAACTCATCGTCTGTATAATGTTTTAATCTTATGGCACCTGTAGGACATTTCGAGTTGCACAGTCCATCACCCTTACACAGAACAGGGTTAATGAAAGCCTTTTTGCCCTGTCTTGTATCCCTCAATTCAAGGGCACCGTAAGTGCATACATTTACACATGCACCACAACCCATGCACCTCTTCTCCTCTACCTCACACACTGAACCTGAAGCTGTAACCACATCGTTGGATAGGAGTGTCAATACCCTGCCTGCTGCACCAAATGATTGATTAATAGTCTCCTGCATAAACTTAGGATAATGTGCAAGGCCGCAGAGATAAACACCGTCTGTGGCAAATTCCACTGGTCTCAATTTTACATGTGCCTCTTTAAAGAACCCGTCAAGGCTCAAGGTGACCTTAAAGAGATTGGCAATATCTTTAGTGGATTCCGATGGTATGATGGCTGCAGCAAGGGATACGATATCTGCATCAAGTTCAAGCTTTTTATTAAGGATGTAATCTGTGGCCGTAACCTTGAGAACAGGTCTTCCATCTTCTGCCTCACCTGGCTCAACAACAGGCTTATCATCAGGCTCATAGCGTATGAACCTTACCTCTTTTGCTGCTGCCTCACGATAATAATCTTCATTAAATCCATATGTCCTCATATCCCTGAAGAGTATATAGATATCTGCATCTGGGTTTTTCTCCTTGAGCATGAGGGCATTTTTTACAGAGCCGCTACAGCAAATCCTGCTGCAATAATTTCTATCTTCGTTTCTACACCCAACGCACTGTATCATTACAATGCTCTGGGCATTCATCACCTTCTCATCTTCCTTGACTATCTTTTCCTCAAGTTCAAGGTTGGTAAGGACCCTCTCATCCTCACCATATAGATATTCAGTTGGTTTATATACATCTGCGCCTATTGCTATAACAACAGCGCCATGTTTTATTTCGGTTATTCCTCTATTTGATTTAATGGTTGTCACAAAGTTGCCTATATACCCTGTAGCCTCTATGATTTCTGCCTCTGTATAGACATGGATAATGGGGTGCTGATTGACCTTGCTTATGAGATCCTTTAGATATGCCTGGACATCGAGTCCCTGGAGGGTTCTATAAACCTTTCTTGAATTTCCTCCAAGCTCTTTTTCCTTTTCGATGATAAACACCTCATGACCCTGATTTGCAATAGATAGGGCGCAGTTCATGCCTGCTACACCGCCACCTACGATAAGCGCCCTTTTATCAACAGGAAGGTCAAATTCCTGTAATGGCTCTAAATGACATGCCCTTGCCACAGACATCCTGATGAGGTCATGGGCCTTCTTTGTTGCCTCTTCCTTTTCCTTGGAGTGAACCCATGAATTGTGTTCCCTGATGTTTGCCATTTCATAGTAATACTGGTTGATACCTGCTTCTCTCAATGTATCTCTAAATAGGGGCTCCAGTGTCCTTGGTGAGCATGCAGCAACAACGACCCTGTTGAGTCCTTTTTCCTTTATCATATCTGTAATCTCTTTGGCAGAGTTGGTGGCACATGAGAATAGCTGTTCCTGGGCATAGACAACATTAGGAAGGGTCTTACAGTATTCTACTGTTTCTGGGACATTCACTACCCTGCCTATGTTGGCACCGCAATGGCACACGAATACACCAACCCTGGGTTCCTGCTGGGAGAGATCCTGTTCAGGGGGATAGATCCTCTCTTTTGCCAGGTTTCCCCTCCTGTATTTCAATAATTCACCTACCTGTGAACCTGCACCGCTGGCGCTGAATACTGACTCAGGGATGTCTATAGGACCCTGTAATGCACCGCTTACAAATATGCCGGGTCTGTTTGTCTCCATGGGATTTGTCTGATTGAGCTTGCAGAAATGATGGTCATTAAGCTCTATGCCGAATTTCTTCACCAGATCCTGAACCTCCAAAGGAGGGTTCATACCCACAGAGAGAACCACCATATCAAATTCTTCCTCTTTCACACCCTCATCTGGGGTGGAGTAACGGATTGTCACATTCTTTGTGATTGGGTCTTCTTTTACTATGGAGACATAACTTCTGAAAAACCTTATGCCTGGCAACGCCTCTGTCCTCTGGAAATAACGCTCAAAATCCTTTCCATAGGACCTTATATCATTATGGAATATGGTGCATCTTGCATCTGCATCATGGTCTTTTGTAAGGATAACCTGTTTCTGGGTATATGTGCAGCAGACTGCCGAACAATAGCTGTTGCCTCCCTCTATAACCTGCCTTGAACCCACGCACTGAACCCATGCAATATTGTGGGGGTGTTTCTTATCAGATGAACGGAGTATCTCGCCTTGATAAGGGCCTGTGGAACATAGAAGCCTTTCATAATCCATACTGGTTACCACGTTCTGGAACTCCCTGTAGTGGTATTCCTTCATAACCTTAGGATCAAAGGGTTCAAAACCCGGGGAGAGTATTATTGCCCCTACCTTTATATCCATCTTCTTTGGCTTTTGTGTAAAGTCTATGGCATTATTCTTACAAACTGCCTCGCATATCTTGCATTTGTCTTCTTTGAGGTATAGACAACTCTCATCAATATAAGCAATAAGTGGGATTGCCTGGGCAAAATAGATATGAACTGCCTTATTAAGGGAGATATCTTGGTTATACTGATCTGGATACTGGACAGGACAGTATTCAACACATACCGTGCAACCTGTGCATTTGTCTTCTTTTATATATCTTGGTTTCCTTACCAGTGTTACATGAAAATCACCTACCTCACCTTCTACCTCGTGGACCTCTGTATAGGTGAGAACCTCTATATTTGGATGCCGGCCGACCTCGACCAGTTTAGGTGCGAGAATTCACATGGAGCAGTCATTGGTGGGAAAGGTCTTATCAAGCTGTGCCATATGGCCACCGATACTCGGCGCCTTTTCCACCAGGTAAACCTTGAAGCCTGCAGATGCCAGGTCAAGGGATGCCTGGATGCCGCTTATGCCACCCCCGACAACCATGACATCTCCAAAATTGCTCTCACCGAGCATTTTTCTTAGATGTTGAATGTTTTCTTTTAGCGATATTACGTTTTCCACTTTCTATCACCTCATTAAAATTTTTCGTCTGTCCCTGCCTTGGCCTCTGATTAAGCGAATACTTACTAATTATCTCGGAAGCCAAGCCTCTCAGGATGAGAGTATACAGAAAGACGATTGCCACGCACACGACCTACAAGGGCAATGCCCAACTCATCAGCAAGCCTAACTGCAGTCCCTGTAGGTGAATGACGAGACACAATAATAGGAACACCCATCCTTGCTGCCTTTAAAAGCATCTCTGAAGAGATCCTCCCTGTACTCAAAAGCACACAATCCCTTGTTGAGATACCTTTAAAAATACATTCACCCTGGATCTTATCTACTGTATTGTGTCTGCCAATATCCTCTGCCATAATAAGCAGCTTGTTTCTGTCTGCAAGGGCTGAGGCATGAACCCCGCCACTTGTCTGATATAAATCCATATGTTCCTGAAGCTGCCTTGTAAGTGCCATTATCTCTTTTGGTGTTAACTCAAAATCAGATTCTACCCTCTGACCATATGTTATAAAGGATGGTCCGCCTCCACATCCTGATGTGAGTCTCTTTCTCTTTGGTAATTCATAATCATCCCTCGTCAATCTCACATCTACCTCTGATTCAGCATCGCATACGCGCATCATAGTTATATCAGCCATCCCTGTTATTATCCCTTCAGAATATAAAAAGCCAATCACCAAAAAATTCAGTTTTAACGGCGTGCATAGTATGGTTACAAATTCCTTAAGGTTTATATATATCGTAAGTTCTCTCTCTATGGGCACGCTGGCTATTGTCTTAGACCAACCAGAATCTGTATAACGGATACACTCTGTCTCCAGAGCTATCTCTTTTGTAGGTTTTACATCGACAGTATCCTGCATGTCTGTTCTATTTTTTATGTAACTTCCTGCAATATCTCCGTTAAATCTTTTACAGTAATATCATCGGCATGGTTCATGACAAGCCTGCTGTCCTCAAGGGCAGTTATACAATATGGGCATGCTGTTGCCAGAACCTTTGCACCTGTATCAATGGCCTGCTCAACCCTTATATTGGAAAACCTTTCATGCTTTTCTGTCTCTGCCCATACTCTTCCACCTCCCATACCACAGCACAGGCTTTCTTCCTTTGCCTCAGGGAGTTCAGAAAACTCAACTCCAGGGATGCTTTTCAATACTTCTCTTGGGTCATCATATACGCCGTTGTGTCTGCCAAGATAACACGGGTCATGATACGCCACCTTTTCGCTTAATTCCTTTGATATGCTCAGTCTCCCATCTTTGAGGAGTTCATTAAGATACTGGGATATATGAACTACTTCAAAATTTACATTAAACATGGGGTATTCATTTTTGAAGGTGTGATAACAGTGCGGTGATGATACAAGTATCTTTTTTACTCCATGGTCTATAAATGTCTTGATGTTCTCTTTGGCAAGTTTTCTGAACAACTCTTCATTCCCTGTCTTTCTTATGCTCTCTCCGCAACAGTTTTCCTTTTCCCCTAATATACCGAAGTCTACCTTTGCCTTTTTAAGGAGATTTACAGTTGCCTGGGCTACCTTTTTTAACCTTGGGTCATAGCTGCAATAACAGCAAGGAAAATAAAGGACCTCCATACCTTCTTTATATTGCTTTACATTGAGACCCTCTGCCCAGCTTGCCCTGGTTTTTCTGTCTTCATTAAAGGGATTCCCTTGGGATGCAAGGGCTGTCCCTATTGCCCTGTAAGGTTTAACAGACCCAGCATATACGCCATAACCTGTTGCCATTCTACGAAGAGCTACCATATCATCTATTTGACGGACATCCCTGGGGCATTTTTGAGGACATTTACCGCAGGTGGTGCATCGCCATATCTCTTCCTTTTCTATTTCACTGAGACCAAAGGTAGCCTCTCTTATAAGTTTACGCATGCTGAATTTTCTTACCTTATTCCATGGGCATACTGTATCGCATTTACCACATTGATAACAGTACTTGACAGCCTGCCCGCCTTTTTCCTTTACCTCATCTATTACTTCTTTAAAGGGTGCTAAAGTTTCCACGATATCTAAGCCCTCTTATTATTCATTATTTTAATTTCTGTTTTAATTTTTTTCAATCCTTTTGTGAGATCCTTACCACTGTGTCCATTACCTTCTCGAGACCGTATTTATCGATCAAGGATTGAATTCCAACATCTACTTCCTCCTGCTTTATCTCTTCGTCTACCTCTTCTTCCCTCTCCTCATATATAAGGGCATCGTTGAGACACCACTGAACGCAAAGAGGTTTTTCAAGGGGTGGCTCGCTCTCGCACATGTCGCATTTCAACGGAAGACCAGAATCAGGTTCCTTGAAGGCATCCCTCGAAGGACATGCAGCCCTGCAGAATCCACACTCGTCATATTCTTTGCCGTCTATGATATATTTATCTCTACCCATACATTCTGCTGCTGTGTATTCACCGGCATAAACAGGGACATATACATCCCTCATGGGGTCTCTTATCATACGGATTCTTGACCTTGCAGGGTTGTTGCTGCTGTATTTCGGCGCTGCATGAAAGGCAGAACATATAACCTCACATGCCCTGCAACCATTACATTTATCCAGATCCACTTTGATTGTTTTTATTTTTTTCTTAATCTTGGCCATCTTTTATTATCCCTCTCTGTTTTAAGTCTTCGGCAACATAGCCCAGATCTAATTCTTCAAGTGATTCTTTTGTTGGAATACCATCATTATCCCATCCCTTGAACTTATAGTATGCATCAAGGAGTTGTTTTTCCAGTTCAGGGAATCTCTTCTTCCAGTGGTCCTGAGGAGGCTGTTCGTCTGCTCTTCTTAAGCCCTTTCTCACATTGATTGCCCTTACAAGGCTCCTGTTCCTTTTGTATATCTTCTTTAAGCCTTCCTCATCAAGGTCAAACCCTACTGCTGCAGATATCAGTTTTGGATAATTGTGTATATGGTATGGAGGCTTAAGTGGGAATGATGAGAGCCCTGCACATATACCAAGGGCATCATCGATATAATGCATCATCTCCTGCCAGTCCACTATGTCCACAGACATATCAACAGTAGGATAGTATGGATTGGAACGTTCTCCCCTGATCTCCCAATCGAGAAGATACTGTTTAAATTTTTCGTCAGGCACCTGTATCCAGTCTTTTATAAAGTTCAACCTCTCCTCCATGGTGGGGAAGGGTGACTGGGGGAACTGACCTTCTATCTGTGTTATATTTATCTTTTCTCCTGTGGCATACATCAAAAAGTAAACAGGGTTTAACATACCGAGTTTCAATGGAAGCTGTTCATGCTTTTTAATGTTGTTATGGGCATATTCCTCTGCGCCCTTACCTATCCTCTTTGCTGCCCAGTATGTTCCGTCTGCGAGAATATCGCCTATACCCTCACGACGGACAATCCTGTCGAGTAACCAGAAGAACCTCCCTTCATTATCCTTAGGGCAGCCTTCAAAGTCAGCGTCTGTGAGGATCCCTGCCTCATACAATTCTACTGCAAATGCCATGGTCTGTGGTGTTGAAAAACCATCAACTCCATATTCAGTTGCCTTTTGTGCAATCCTGAATCCGAAATCAAGGTCTTCTACAAATGCTGCCATGGCGTAGGTTAGTTTAGAGAAACACTTCATCATGTATGTGGATAACCCTGGGACAGTAATGATGGCACCACACTTCATGGGACAGTTATAACAGCTTATAAGTCTCTTACGGACGCTCAACTGTGTCTCTGCCCATTTCTTCTCTATCTCTGCATTCCAGAAATCCTTTCTCCTTACACGTGCATTACCCCAGACAAAGTTTTCTGTGTGCCATTTTTCATCCACATGGAGCATCTCCTGTGGTGAGCCTAATCCCTGAAGGATTGTCATAACCCCTGGCACAGGATTGGCATTTCTATATTTAATGTATTCGAGAACCTCATTACAAAGATCAATGAATTCTTGTGGTCTTGCAAGGTTTATATCCTTTGTTCCCCTAACTGCTATAGCCTTGACATTCTTGCTTCCCATGACAGCACCGAGTCCAAGACGACTGGCACTTGAGCGTCCCTGCTCTATAGATGCCATTGACACCCTGTTTTCACCGGCAAGACCTATTGCTGCCACGTGGGCATTAGGTTGATTGAGCTCCTTTTTTATCTCCTCCTGGGTCTGAACAGCACCCATCCCATGGAGATGGGTTGCATCCCTTATCTCTACCTTGTCATTGTGTATCCAGATATACACTAAATGAGGCGCCTTACCTTTGAGGATTACCTTATCATAACCTGCATATTTTAATTCAGGCGCCCAGAATCCACCCATCATAGAGTAACCCATAAGGAGTGTCTGTGGGGAATATGCGGTTATAATAGTCCTGTTTGCACCTGGCGCCGGTGTTCCGCAAAAAAGACCTGTGCTGAATATAAGCGGCATATCAGGTGATAAGGGGTCGATTTCCGGGTCAACCCTGCTCCAGAGGAGCTTTGCGTTTGTCCCGAGCCCCCCTAAATGTAGCTCGGTGTCCTTTGGATCTGTCTCAACCCTTTCTATGTTACCTGTGGACAGATCAATCTCTAAATTATATCCTGTCTCTGCATATCTCATTGCTTTGCCCCTTTAAAAAAACTTTACAGCATCCATTGGTGCTGCTTTTTAGCCATTGAATCAATAAAAAAATCATAAACAACCTTATAAACCTATAACGTTAACAAAATTTACCGATTCAAAACATGATTGTCAAGGGAAAAATGAAATAATTCACAAGCAATTGTCTATAAAAATTTTACTTCCGAGTTTTTTTTCTGATTGTATTGTTATTATTCATATTTTTATCTTGACATGAACTCATACAAAAATATAATATTAGACTTATAAAATTTTTCACAAACAATAATCTTTATTTTCAGTGAGGTGTCTATGAAATTAGAGGGAAAAAATGCTGTAGTTACAGGTGGCGGCAGAGGTGTTGGAAGGGCAATCAGTCTTGCCTTTGCACAAGAAGGGGCTAATGTAGTGGTAAATTATGCCGGTAATCAGAAGGCTGCCGATGAGGTAGTAGAGATGATCAAGGGAATGGGCAGAAAGGCTGTTGCTGTAAAAGGCGATGTAGGCATTGAAGAGGATGCAACAAGGATTATAGAGACATGTGTCCAAAACTTCGGTTCTATTGACATCCTTGTGAACAATGCAGGCATTTCAAAGCCGTCAATGCTCCACAAAATGACCGTTGATGTCTGGGATCAGGTTGTAAATGTCCAGATGAGAGGTCCATGGCTCTGCATAAAGGCTGCATCAAAATATTTCATGCAACAGAACTATGGCAGAATAGTAAATGTGACTTCAGTGGCAGGTATGGTGGGAACAATAGGCCAGATCAACTATGCAGCAGCAAAAGGCGGGGTTGTAACCCTTACAAAGTCAGCGGCAAGAGAACTTGCAAAGTTTAACGTAACCTGTAACTGTATCTCCCTCGGGATTGTTACCACAGAGATGACATCCACACTTCAGAACGATGAAAAGCTAAGAGAGATATATACGAGAAGGATACTACTCGGTAGATACGCAGAACCAGAAGACGTTGCACCAGCCTTCGTATTTTTTGCCTCAGATGATGCTCGCTATATCACAGGACAGGTCCTACCTGTAGATGGCGGATACGGTATGACGTAAAAAACGAAACGAAGGTAAGATTATAAAATCCATAAGGAGGTGTTTAATGGCAGAAGTACCAAAAACAATAAAACAATGGCAGATGGTTCAACCAACCACATTCAACAAAGAGACAAAAGAGAAGATCCCGGGAAAGCTTGAGATGGCAGAGATACCTGTTCCTGAACTCAAAGAGGGGGAGGTTCTTGTAGAGATCGCCGGCTGCGGCGTATGCCATACAGACCTCGGTTATTTCTTTGATGGTGTCCCAACAGTGAGCAAACCACCTTTAGCCCTTGGCCATGAGATATCAGGGACAGTTATTGCAGGTGACCCTGCATGGATAGGCAAAGAGGTTATAATTCCGGCGGTTATGCCATGCAGAAAGTGTATACTTTGCAAAACAGGACGTGGTAATAGATGCCTTTTCCAGAAGATGCCAGGAAACTCCATAGGCGTATACGGTGGATTTGCAAGCCATATACCTGTGCCTACCATTGACCTGTGTGTAATTCCTGATAAAAAAGGATTCGCCCTCGAACAGCTTGCTGTTGTGGCAGATGCAGTAACAACACCATATCAGGCATGCAAAAGGGCAGACCTTCAGCCAGGTGATAACGTGATTATCCTCGGTGCTACTGGTGGTGTGGGTGTGTATATGGCACAGACAGCAAAGGCCCTGGGCGCAAAGACTGTAATAGGCATTGCAAGAAACCCTGAGAAACTCCAGAGGGCATTAAGCTATGGCTGTGATGCTGTAATAAGCACCATAGACAAAGACAATAAGACCATAGTAGGCGAGTGGAGAAACTTCTGCAAGGCCAACGGCTTAGATAATACAGGTTGGAAGATCTTTGAGGTAACAGGCACAAAGGCAGGTCAGGATCTTGCCCTTGACCTTCTCTCATTCGTAGGCAAACTCATCCTCGTAGGGTTCGGCATGTCCAAGAGCGAATACATGTTCTCAAAGCTTATGGCATTTGATGCCGAGGTTATAGGGACATGGGGATGTCTGCCTGAGTATTACCCCATCGTGCTCGATATGGTCCTTTCAAGAAGGATCCAGTTAGAGCCTTTTGTGGAAGTAAGGCCCATGAGCACAATAGCAGCAACCTTTGAAGAAATACACAAAGCAGGCTCACCTGCTAAAAGAGTTGTATTAAAGCCGGATTTTTAAACCGGTGAACGAAAACTATATTTAAGGAGGAAGACTATGGGTTTAGAATGGATGCCAAGAGAACACGGATTAAAGGATCACTCAAGACACGGGACACAGTGGTGGGGTAAAGATGCACCCTGTACTGTCTATGAGAAGAAACCCTTAAAAGACCCCAAGGGCAATGTAGTGCCAGGCCTTTATGTAGCATGGGTAACACTCAACAACCCTGCCCAGTTTAACAGCTATACCACAGAGATGGTAAAGGGTGTTATTGCAGGTTTTGAGAATTCATCCACAGACCGTGAGGTAGTGGCAGTTGTCTTCACAGGCACAGGGCCATTTGCATTCTGCACAGGCGGCAACACAAAAGAATATTCTGAATATTACAGCATGAGACCAGAGGAATATGGCGCATACATGGAACTCTTCAACAACATGGTGGATTCCATACTCATGTGCAAGAAACCGGTTATCTGCCGTGTAAACGGTATGAGGGTTGCCGGTGGCCAGGAGATAGGAACCGCATGTGACCTTACCTTAGCATCAGACATTGCCATATTTGGCCAGGCAGGTCCTCGTCATGGTTCAGCACCTGTTGGTGGTGCATCTGACTTCCTTCCTGCATATCTGAGCATTGAAGATGCCATGTGGTCATGTGTATCATGCGAGATGTGGAGCGCTTACAAGATGTGGTGGAAGGGCCTTATAACAAAGGCATTCCCTGTCCTCAAAAATGAAAAGGGCGAATGGGTAAGGAACCCACAGGTCATTACAGACACATTTATTAAAAATGGCGAGATAGTATACGGCGAAAATAAAACAGGTGATGAGTTCAAACAGGCAAGGGCATGGGTCCAGGAAAAACAGAAAGCTGGAGAAGTAGACTTCTCACTTATGGATGCAGAGATCGATAGGATAGTCTGGCAATTTGCGAACCTCTTCCCTGGCTGTCTCATGAAGTCAGTAGATGGCATCAGGCAGAAAAAGAAATTCTTCTGGGATACCATGAAGAACGACCACAGATACTGGCTGGCAACAAACATGATGGGCGAGGCATTCCTCGGTTTCGGTGCATTCAACACCAAGAAGATCACCGGTTGGGATACCATCGACTTCATCAAGAACCGTCAGCTCATCGCTCAGGGCAGACTCGTGGATCAGTCCTTTATGGAAGAGGTCCTTGGAAAGCCTCAGGCAAAGTAGAAACTTCGATTCTCCAAGGGGGGAGAAATCCCCCCTTTTTTTATTAAATGAAAAGGAAGACAAAAGGGCTCAAGAAGCCATTCGAATATTTAGAGCCTATCAAGCCATAGGAGGTTCAAAATGGGTTATAATCTAATAGTTTATGAGAAAAAGGATAAGGTGGCAAAGATAACACTAAATGTGCCACCATCAAACTGGCTCACTATCTCCATGATGAAGGAGATAAACGATGCCCTTGGAGATGTAAAGAAAGATCCAACAATCCAGATGCTCATCTTTGATCATGCAGGAGAGAAGGCATTCTGTGACGGCGTAGATGTGGCAGACCATACAGAGGACAAGGTAGATGAAATGATAGAGGTCTTCCACAGGATGTTCCGCAATCTTGCAGAGATGGATATATTGACAGTAGCAGTGGTAAACGGTCGTTCCCTTGGTGGCGGGTGTGAACTCATGTCTTTCTGTGACATAGTTGTGGCATCAGAAAAGGCACGTATTGGTCAGCCTGAGATAGCAGTAGGTGTATATCCCCCTGTTGCAGCAGCATGGTTCCCAAAGATCATAGGGCTACAGAAGACCTATGAACTTCTCCTCACAGGTAAGGTTATAAGCGCAAAAGAGGCACAGACAATAGGCCTTGTAACAGCAGTTCTCCCTGTGGAAAACTTCAAGGAAGAGGTGGATAAATACCTTGCTGATTACCTCAACAAGAGCAGGCCTGTAGCCATATGGACAAAGAGGGCAATAAAGGCAGGGCTAAGCCTTGATTTCATCCAGGCTTTAAAGGCGTCTGAGATTATATACCTGAAGGGTTGTATGTCTACAGAAGATGCCAAAGAGGGCATTACAGCATTTATGGAAAAGAGAAAGGCTGTTTGGAAGGATAAATAGTTAATATGCTTTATGCACCTAAGGAAGAGATATATTCAAGGATAAAAAAATTAAGGCACTTAATGGAAAATGCCTCGCTGGACGGGGCATTTTTCCATTATAAAGTAGACTACTATTATCTATCAGGGACTATGCAGGATGCCCTTTTGTTTGTCCCCTTAGATGATGAACCTATACTTTTTGTAAAAAGAGAGTTATCCAGGGCAAAAAGGGAATCACCCCTTGAGAGGATTGTATCCATACGTTCCATAAAAGAGATTATCCATCACATAAAACCCATGAAGCGCATTGGTATGCAGCTCGATGTGATCCCTTACAATGATGTGATAAAATTTAGAGAGCTTGTAGGTGATGGAGAGTATATCAATTCCTCTCCCCTGACACGAGAATTGAGAAAGGTAAAATCACCCTTTGAGATAAACCTTATGGAGCGAGCCGCTGCCATTCAGAAGATGGTATATGAATATGTCCCACAGGTCCTGGAAGAAGGAATGACAGAGATTGAACTGGGCGGCATACTCGAGGCATATGCCAAGGCATTGGGGCATGAGGGCCTGCTGAGGGTAAGGTCTCTAAACTATGAGGCATATACCTGGCACATATTAAGTGGTAGGACAGGCAGTATTGTAAGCCAGTCTGATTCACCCATGGGCGGTCTTGGATTGTCCCCTGCATTCCCTGTAGGTGCAAGCATGAAAAAGATAAAGAGGAATGAACCCATCCTTATTGACTTCGGTATATGCTACCACGGTTATCAGGCAGACCAGACAAGGATGTTTGCCATAGGCTCTATGCCAAAAATCTTTGCAGATGGATACGAAGCTTGCAGGGAGATTCTATATAGTGTTCTTGAAAAGGTTTTAGAAGGTCTAACAAGCAGAGAACTTTTTGAATATTCGAAAAACCTTGCTGATAAACTTGGTTATGGTGATTATTATCTTGGTTATAAGCCCCACAAGGTAAGATTCCTTGCCCATGGTATTGGTATTGAACTTTCTGAGCTACCTTTTATCGCCGCAACCCACGATTATATCATAAATGACGGTGCAGTCTTTGCTATTGAGCCAAAGATGGTATTTCCAAAGCAAGGCTCATGTGGTATTGAAAACACTGTTTATATAGAAAACGGCAGATACAGAATTCTCACCCATACAGATGAAAATATCATTATTGTATGAAGATCCTTTTTTCCACAGGATGCATATATTACCTGCCTATAAGAGAGATATTTATCCTTGCCAAAGAGGCAGGGTTTGATGGCTGTGACCTGGTAATAGACTGGCATTTTAATAAACCCGAATATCTTTATACTGTTAAGGAGTGCTGTCAGATCCTACCTGTATACTCCATACATGCACCCTTTCTGAAAATCGACACATGGGGCAGTAAGACAAACGCCATAATCCAGACAGTAAGGATTGCCCAGGAGTTGAATGCCGGTATTATAAATTTCCATCCTCCTTCATGGTTTTCCGCAGAACTCATCTTTTTCAAATCCTTTAGAAAGATAGAAGATTTCCAGAAATCTTTGGGCGCAGAAGGCATAAGGCTTACCATAGAAAATATGCCCATGGTAGGGAAAAAACTCATGCTCACCCCTTATATACTCAATGATTATAAGGATCTTATAGAATACGGGTTAAAGAGGAATCTTGATTTTACCTTTGACACCACACATTTAGGGACATTTGGCATTGACCCTGTAGTGGGTTTTCTGAGTTTCTTCAAGACAGGGAGGCTTAGAAATATCCACATAAGTGACTATAATGAAACTGAAAGTCACCTCATACTTGGCAGGGGAAACATGCCTGTGGCAAAGTTTTTAAACACCTTAAGGAGACTCAATTATAATGGTATGATTACCCTTGAGGTATCCACAGGAGAACTGCCCAGGGCAAGGGAGTGGATGATAAAGATGATGAAATACCAGCTTTCCATACTTAAATTCCATCTGGGTCTGGATAACCATGGCTAAAAAGACTGTTTATGTTTGCAGAAACTGCGGATATGAAACCTATAAATGGATGGGCAGGTGTCCTCGATGCTCTGGATGGGATACCATAGATGAGGTCAAAGAGGAAAAAGAAAAGATTTCAGCCCATGAGGTTCCTGTCATCATTACAAATGAGGATATCCCTGATGAGAGGATAGTATTGGGTATAGAGGAGATGGATAGGATATTAGGCGGTGGCATGACAAAAGGTTCGTCCATCCTTCTGGGCGGAGACCCTGGAATAGGCAAGACAACCCTCTGTTTTGAGGTAGCATCCAGGATGATAGAATTAGGTTTCAGCGCACTGTATGTATCAGGAGAGGAATCATTAAGGCAGCTTTCTGCCCGGAAGAAAAGGCTCAATCTAAAAAACCCTTTCCCCATATTAGCCACCAATAGACTCGACGACATCTCTGCTGCCATGATTGCCAAGAGGTATGATTTGGTCATAATTGACTCCATACAATCTATTTATAATTCAAGGCTGTCCATGCTTCCGGGAAGCACAAGCCAGATAAGGGATGTATCATCAAGACTCATCATGGAGATGAAGGCCAACGATACTGCCCATATATTCATTGGCCATGTGACAAAAGAGGGTGTCATAGCAGGGCCAAAGGTTTTAGAGCATATGGTAGATACGGTCCTTTATTTTGAAGGCGATAAGATGCTCCCCTACAGGATGCTCAGGGTTACAAAGAACAGATTTGGACCTGTAGATGAGGTAGGTATATTTCAGATGAAAGCCCATGGACTTGTAAGCGTTGAAAATCCTTCAGAATTTTTTGTTTCAGAGAGGGGGAGTATGGGAAAGGGCAGCGCCTTGTTTCCGTATGTAACAGGCACAAGACCTATTATGCTTGAGGTTCAGGCAATTACTCCCAAGACAAGCTTCTCCATTCCCAGGCGACTATCACTGGGTTATGATATAAACAGGTTATTTATTATCCTTGCGGTCCTTGAAAAGACCACAGGTAAGCCTTTCTTTGACAGGGATGTCTATGTAAATATAACAGGCGGTATTAAGGCAGGTGAACCAGGAGCAGATCTGGCTGTGGCAGCATCTATACTTTCAAGTCTCCTTGATATCCACATAGGTAGTGATACGGCCATCTTTGGAGAGATAGGCCTCACCGGAGAGATAAGGAAGATCGTAAATATGGACTTGAGGCTCAAAGAATGTAGCAGGCTGGGTATAAAGAGGGTATTCTGCCCAAAAGGTATAGATGACATCCATGATGTAGATATCATCCCATTAAAAAACGTCAGGGCATTTTACGAGCACCTTATTTAGGGTCTTGCCAGGTCTCTTTTAAGGCATGGCAAATGTCTTGCCCTTGGGTCTTATGGTCAGGACAGGACAGGGTGATTTCCTCACCACCTTCTCTGCTACACTTCCTATGAGGATATGTTCAATTCCGCTTCTACCGTGCGTCCCCATGACAACAAGGGATATGGACTCCTCTTTTATATAATCGATGATCTCCACAAAAGCAACCCCTGTCTTTATCACCTTCTTAAAAGGTATATCTATCTTTTTTGCAATCTTTTCAAAGTCCTTCTCTATCTCTTTTTCTATGCTCCTCTCTATTGCCACAAGATTCTCAGGGGTCATAAAGGACTCATAGGGCGTAAAATAATTGAGATTGGGGATTACATGGAGGAGATGCAATTCTGCATCGAATCTTTTTGCAATCTCAACGGCAAACATGATTATATCATTGGTGAACTCAGAGAAATCAACAGGGCATAAAATCTTTTTTATCATAATAACCTCCCTTTTAATTTTCTTTTAATCCCTTTTTCTATATGGCGCGCCATCAATAATCAAAATATACGTTCAATGCCTTCACAGGGCAGACCCGAACGCAAAGTTCACAGGCAACACATCTCTCATAATCAAATTCTACCTTCATGGTTTCACGATTGAGATACAGGGCAGATGGGGCGCAAACACTTGTGCATACACCACAGTGGACACACCTTTCATCATCCCTTTTTATATCCTGTTCTATAGGCTCTATATCACATCCTGAATTGACAAGATATTCTATGCCTCTCTCATAATCATCATCTGTGCCTTCTAATTCCACTACCATAATAGAATCTGCCTTAGGTAAAACATTTGCCCTTAAGATATTGAACACCAGATTAAAATCCTTTGCTAACTTATAAACTATGGGCTTATCGATCATATTCTTTTTAAACCTTATGATTATCCTCTTTTTCATAGATTCCTCGCCTTTACGTTTTTCATTGTTTTGGGTTGAACCAATTCTATATCACCCCAGGCTCCCAATTTATCCCCCATAACTATAAGTATACCCCTTATTTGCTTAAATGTCTTTGCCTTTTCTATGGCAAAAGATATGTCCTCATTTTTTTTTACAATATTACCTATAAAGGTTGCAAGACCATCGCAGAATAGGGATGACTCTCCCACAATACATACTGCATCAGCTTTACCCAGGCTTAAAGAGTGACCCACTGTGCCTGAGGACGTGCAGATACCGTATGGTCTGTTGTGGGGTGAAACCCTTATACCAAGCCTTTCACTAAAAGGCGAATCCTGGGCATAAATAAGCACATTCCTATATTTATTTGTCTTAAGAAATATATCACCGCCATTCTCTATTATAAACTCATCAGAATGCTTCTCTATATCCCTGCCTATAAATTCTGCTATGGCACCGGCAACGCATGCCATAGGTCCTACGCCGATACAGGCAGATGCCTCTATCATCTCTTTGACAATATCAGGAGCAAACCTGTCATATTCAATAGGGCTTAAGCTTTCAAGGAATTCAGGTCTTTGTTTTATATAGTTCTCGATTTTATATCTCAGTGATATGGCTCTTTCCTCTATAAAGGATTTTAGATTTCCTTTGGTGCAACAGAAAAGGTCTGTCTCCTTACATACGACCTCAAAACATTCCAGATCATCAGGCCTTGATATACCTCTATAAAATCTCTCCTCATACATTGGTCATTCAGCAATATAACAGCTTAGGCATGAACCTGTCAATTTATTAAGGCTTCTCAAAGGGTTAAATTTTTATTGACATAATTCAAAATTTGTAATATAATTAAAATTGTAATCATTACAATATGGATACATTAATAGACAGACTCCAAAAAAACAACATACAACCCTCTTTTCAGCGTATCAAGATTCTGGAGATACTGGATAAAAAAAGAGAACATATGAATGTGAATTTAATCTACGAAGAGGTGAGCAAAGAGATACCCACCATATCAAAGACCACCATATATAATAGTCTTAAGACCTTTGTTGAAAAAGGTATTATCCAATGTCTTACCATTGTCCCTGAAGAGATAAGATATGACTTTGAAACAGCACCTCACCATCATCTCCTATGCAAAAGATGCGGTAGAATTTTTGATGTAAGTGTAAGCTGTATCTATGCAGAGACCAAAGAGATCGAGGGTCACGCCATAGAAGAGGTCCATGGGTATTTCAAAGGTGTATGTAAAGAGTGTCTTTCCCTGGAGAGAGACCAAAATAATAAAATAGGGAGGTAGATTATGGCCGAGAGGTTAGAGGTTTACAAATGTGATGTATGCGGAAACATTGTAGAGGTTCTGATGGGAGGAAAAGGGGAGCTTGTGTGTTGCAACCAGCCTATGAAGCTTATGAAGGAGAATACAGTAGATGCATCTCTGGAAAAACATGTCCCTGTCATTGAGAAAGGTGCCAACGGCATTACGGTAAAGGTAGGAAGTGCACCCCATCCCATGGAAGAAAAACACTATATCCAGTGGATTGAACTTATTGTAGACGGCAAGGTATATCGTCAGTTTTTGGCACCTGGCGGCAAGGCAGAGGCATTCTTCCCCATAACAGGTGAAAAGGTAACTGCACGGGAATACTGCAATCTCCATGGGCTATGGAAGGCTTAAAACTCTAAAACAAGGATATATTAAGTCTGGCGGTGATGCAATCAAACCATGGTTAACTCTAAAATTAAAATTTTCCATTGAGGGGCAGGAATCATTGATTCCTGCTTTTTTTGTAAAATTTTCTTGACATAATTTTTTCGATTTATTAGAAATTTGAATAATAGGGGGGTTTCATGATAAATTTGGATATCTTTTCATCAATCCAGGTAAACCCCCCCGTATAGCAGATTCATGCTAAGTAATTTTTTAAAAAAGATTTATAACAAATAAATGAAAGATCACGCTGATGTGTGGTCTCAGGAGATGGACATGACTGAAAAAATGCGTTCTTTATTTGAGAAATACGAAAGGTCGCCTGATCAGCTAATCCCCATACTCCAGGAGGTTCAAAGGGAATATGGGTATGTATCACCGGAATCCGTAAAGATGATATCAAAATACCTGAAGGTAACAGAGAATCAGATTTACGGTGTATCTTCCTTTTATGCCCAGTTTCGCTTTACTCCTCCAGGTCGCCATTCTATTAAGGTATGTCTTGGGACTGCCTGTCACGTAAAAGGAGGGGCAACCCTTTTAGAGATGTTAGAAAGAGAACTCGATATAAGATGTGGAGAGACTACTACTGACAGGCGTTTTGACCTTGACAGGGTTGCCTGTCTGGGATGTTGCGCCTTATCCCCTGTTGTCCAGATAGATAAGGAAATATCCAGTCGTATGACTGTAACAAAACTATCGGAGCTATTGAAAAAATATGAATAAACTAAAAAAGAAGATAACCACGGCAAAGGATAAATGGAAAGAATTACAGGAGAATAAATATCCTGTAATCTATGTGGGTGCGGCCTCATGTGGAAGGGCAGCAGGCGCCCTGGAGCTCGTTTCAGAGATAGAGAAATTCGTTGAAGAAAATAACATAACAGCAAAGGTTATACAGGTTGGATGTATTGGACCTTGTTATCTTGAGCCTCTTGTGGACATCAAGATGCCTGGCCAGCCCAGGATAAGTTATTCCAATGTGAACCAGAAGGTCCTTGCCAATATCCTAAAAAGTCATCTCATAGATGGTCAACCTTATGCAAGGGCATCTATAGGCAACTTCAGCAAAGAAAAATTCATGGATATCCCGCCATTCTTTGAACAACCCATGTTAAAACCACAGGTGAGGATAGTTTTAAGGAACTGCGGTATTATCGACCCTGAAGAGATAGACCACTATCTGGCTACAGATGGCTATCAGGGTATCATGAATGCCCTGAAGATGACTCCAGAAGATGTTATAGGGGTTGTCCGTCAGGCAGGATTAAGGGGCAGAGGAGGAGCAGGCTTTCCCACCTTTAAGAAGTGGACCGTATGTAGAAATGCCCCAGGAGAACAAAAGTATCTCATATGCAATGCCGATGAGGGTGACCCTGGTGCATTTATGAACAGATCCCTCATTGAATCTGACCCCCACGCTGTTCTTGAAGGTATGCTTATAGCAGGTTATGCCATAGGTGCCAGCAAGGGCATAGTATACATAAGGGCTGAATACCCCCTTGCCATAGAGAGACTCAAAAAAGCCATAGCCCAGATGAAGGAATATGGACTCCTTGGCAAGAACATCCTCGGTTCAAAATTCAGCTTTGACATCAAAATAAAAGAAGGTGCCGGTGCCTTTGTATGTGGAGAAGAAACAGCCCTTATTGCATCCATAGAAGGCAAAAGAGGCATGCCACGTTCAAGACCGCCGTTCCCTGCCATTTCCGGGCTTTTCGGTTGCCCAACCATAATCAATAATGTAGAGACACTGGGCACACTGCCCAATATCTTAAGAAATGGTGCAGAGTGGTATACCAGATATGGCAAGGAAGGAAATAGGGGCACAAAGACATTCTCCCTTGTGGGAAAGATAAGGAGGTCAGGACTTATTGAGGTTCAACTGGGGACTACATTGAGGGAGATCATATTTGAAATTGGCGGAGGCGTTCAGAAGAATTTCAAGGCAATCCAGACAGGTGGCCCATCAGGCGGTTGCCTATCAGAAGAATTCCTTGACCTCCCTGTAGACTATGAATCCCTGGCATCTGCAGGTTCTATTATGGGTTCTGGTGGACTTATTGTCATGGATGAGGATACATGTGTTGTGGATGTGGCAAAGTATTTCCTTGATTTTACCCAGAAGGAATCCTGTGGAAAATGCATACCGTGTAGGGTGGGAACAAAACATATGGTGGAGATTCTGGATAAGATTACCCATGGAGAAGGCAGCCCTGATGACCTTTTAACATTGAGAAACCTTGGGGATACCATAAAAAAGGGTGCCCTCTGCGGTCTTGGTCAGACAGCGCCAAACCCTGTGCTTACCACACTAAGGTATTTCAGAAACGAGTATCTTGAACATATAAAAGAAGGCCGTTGCCGTGCTGTGGTGTGTAAAGACCTGATTGAATACAGGGTGATAAAGGAAAAATGCACAGGTTGTCAGTCCTGCGTAAGGGTATGTCCCACCGGCGCCATATCAGGCCCAAGGTCAGAACCCCATAACCTTGATCCTACAAAATGTATAAAGTGTCGTTCCTGCTATGAAATCTGCCGTTTTGATGCCATTGCCGGCGATGCAATTGTTATTCGCACAGCGGAGAAGAGATCATGACAAAAGAAAAGACAGTAAATATTACCATTGACAACCAAAGATTAGAGGTAAAGGCAGGGCTTACCATACTCCAGGCAGCAAGACTAAATAACATATACATACCTTCCCTTTGTGCCATGGAGCACCTGCCATCATATGGTGCGTGCCGCTTATGTATTGTAGAGGTAGATGGAATAAGGGGTTTTCCCACCTCATGCACTACCCCGGTAGATGAAGGAATGGTTATAAGGACAGACACACAGGAGCTAAGGAACTTGAGACAGGAGATACTTAAATTACTTTTGAGTGAACATCCTGCAAGCTGCCTTTTCTGTTCCGAAAAAGATGAATGTATGGAATTTCAGGGAACCATAAGAAAGGTAGGATATACAACAGGATGCCGTTATTGTCCTAATGACCATAGATGTGAACTCCAGACCATAACAGAGAAGATAGGCCTAACTGAGACTTCCTATCCTGTATATTACCGCAATTTTCCCATAGAAAAATATGACCCTTTCTATGACCGGGATTATAACCTCTGTATACTCTGCGGCAGGTGCATCCGTGTTTGTAATGATATAAGGCTAAACGGCACATTAAGCTTTAAACAGAGGGGCCAGTTGACAACCATAGGTCCGGCCTTTGATAGGAGTCATATTGAGGCAGGTTGTGAGTTCTGTGGTGCCTGTGTCAATGTATGCCCTACCGGCACATTAAGTGTAAAAACAGGAAAATGGTATGGCGCACCTGAAAAAGAAATCAAAACCACGTGTAATTTCTGCTCTATAGGTTGCGTTCTTAAACTTCAGACAAAGAATAATACTGTTATAGATAGTGTCCCTGATTATGATTCTCCTATAGACAAGGGTATTATATGTGTTAAGGGTAGATTCTGTATAACAGAATACGTCCATAGCCCCACAAGATATGATTCGCCCATGGAGATGACCCCTGTGGGTTATAATAATATAGATTGGGAACAGGCATTGAATATGGCTTCCGAAAAGATAGGTAGTTCAAAACCAGATGAATCGATGTTTATTGTATCACCTTACATGCTCAATGAAGACCTGTTCGTTGCCCAGGAGTTCGCCAGAAAGACCATAGGGACAGATAATATCATATCAGCACCTCTTCTTTACCTAAGTGACGATTTTGTTCCATACTGGAATATGACCTGCCGCTCATTTGGCATAGATGCCATAAAAGATGCCCATGCAATCATTACCATAGGTTTTAATTCCCTTTACGATTATTCACCCATTGGGATAGAGATAAAAAAGTCAGCACGTAATGGTGCATGTGTTGTCACCATAAACCACAAAGAAACAAACCTTGATATGCTATCCCACTCTTCAATACAGGCAGAACCATCCTTATGGCATGATATATTAGATGCATTGATTGGAGATAAAAGAAAGGCAATCAGTAAAACCGCAGAAGAGGTATTTAAGAAAGAACATATAGATATAGAAGAGATAAGGAAATTATTCTCTTCAGCCAAGAGCAGGATAATAGTCCTTGGACACCAAAGCATCAACCATCCCAAAAGGTCAGACCTTTTCCATAAGATAGAGGATGCCATAGAGAAAAAATCCTGGGGCATAATAATGGCAAATCCATATACAAACCTTATGGGCATGTTGCTTATGGGTGCATTTCCAGGAATAAGGCCAAAGGATATATTATTAGAAGACCCTCGAGACGGTTTTTTAAATCTGAAATCAGGGATCTTTAACCCTGACCTAAATAAGAAGAAAAAACTGATCTATGTTTTAGGTGATGTCCCTGCTGATTTGTTGCCTGATTGTGATTATCTCATATACCAGAATGCCATCCCCGGAAGGTTTAGCAGGCAACCAGACCTTATCCTGCCTACCACCATTTTTCCCGAATCAGAGGGAACTATTCTAAATTCAGAACATCTTTTCATGCCTGTCAATAAGGTAATAGAGCCCCATATGGATTCAAAACAAGACTGGTGGATACTCCAGGCAATCTCTGAGAGGATGAAAAAGGGCAAATTAAAATACAAAAACCTGCAATCCATCCAGACAGAGATAAAAAAACTGATAAAGGGTTATCCAAATAACAAAAAGAGGATAGAATTTAAAAGGCTCGGCATATCAGGGGTAACCAAGACAAAGGTAGATAAATACTTCCCCATCCCTGATTTTACAAGGGCTACACACAGAGGTATAGCGCTTTCGGATGTTGTTTCAGGTATGAAGGTTATTGAAAGGAGCATAGATGAATAAGATTATAGAACGTAAGATGATAGTGCCTAATATGCACCTTATCGAGATTGAGGCACCGGATATTGCAAAGAAGGTGAGGCCTGGACAGTTTGTCATTGTAAGGCATGATGAAGAAGGAGAAAGGATACCCCTATCGGTGGCTGACTGGGATTTGGAAAAGGGGACTATAACCATAATATTTATGGAGGTAGGGGCATCAACAGGTAACCTGGCATCTCTCAATAGCGGTGACTCGGTAGCCACTTGTGTTGGACCGTTGGGTAACTATACAGAGATAAAACCATACGGGACTGTCATGTGCATAGCCGGTTGCTATGGCATAGGAAGTATTTACCCTGTTGCAAGGGCGTTAAAAAACACAGGCAACAGGATACTTACCGTCCTTGAGGCAAGGAGTTCATATCTCTTATACTGGGTTGATAGGTATGTCTCTTTATCCGATAAGATATTTACCATTACCCGTGATGGCAGTATTGGTTATAAAGGACACATGAAGAGACTCCCGGATATACTGAACAGTCTCCCTGCCTTCCCTGACATGATCATCGTCAATGGCTGCACATATCTCATGGCACATACATCTCATGTAACCAAGGAGATGGGGATTCCCACCATTGTAAATCTAAACCCCATTATGATAGATGGGACAGGCATGTGCGGTGTATGTCGTGTAACAGTGGGAGGCAATATGAAATTCGCATGTGTGGATGGGCCAGAGTTCAACGGTCATGATGTGGATTGGAAAGAGTTTCTTGCCAGGAGAAAGGCATATATGGAGGAAGAGACTCTATTTTTCAGGCGTAGCGAACCAAAACCAAAATTCCATAAAGAAGGGAAGTGTCAGGTATGAGCCAAGAAAAGATGGAAAGGTCCTCAAAGATAGATTTAGATCGCACTGATATGCCAAAGCAACCCTCTGAAATAAGGAGGCACAACTTTAATGAGGTTGCCCTGGGCTATACAGAAGAGCATGCCATAAAAGAGGCAAAGAGATGTCTCCAGTGCAAAAAACCCCGTTGTAAAACAGGATGTCCTGTAGAGATAGACATACCTGACTTTATATCATGTATTGTAAAAGGTGATTTTGCAGCAGGCATTAAAAAGATAAAGGAAAAAAACTGTCTACCAGCAGTGTGTGGAAGGGTCTGTCCACAGGAGACCCAATGTGAATCCAAGTGCATATTGGCAAACAAAAAAGGGGAGATAGCCATAGGAAGGCTTGAGAGGTTCCTGGCAGACTGGGAGGCAAAACAGGGAAAGATAGATATACCGAAAAAGGCAAAACCAACAGGTAAAAAGGTGGCAGTTGTAGGTTCAGGGCCTGCTGGTATAACTGTGGCAGGAGACCTGATACTTTTAGGCCATGAGGTCACCATCTTTGAGGCACTTCACAGGGCAGGCGGGGTATTGACCTATGGTATACCTGAGTTCAGACTCCCTAAGGCCATTGTAGCCAGAGAGGTGGAATACATAAAGATGCTGGGCGTAAAGGTCATCACAGACTTTGTGGTAGGCAAAACCCGCTCTATAGATGAGCTCCTGGAAGAGTTTGATGCAGTATTTATCGGCACAGGCGCAGGCCTGCCGTGGTTCATGAATATACCGGGAGAAAACCTAAATGGTGTGTATTCTGCCAATGAATATCTTACCAGAATGAATCTCATGCAAGGCTATAAATTCCCCATGTCTTCAACACCTGTGAGAAAACACTTAAAGGTAGCTGTGGTGGGTGGTGGCAATGTTGCCATGGACTCTGCAAGGACAGCGCTCCGTATGGGTGCCGATGAGGTAAGGATCATATATAGGCGCTCTCATGCAGAGCTACCAGCAAGGCTCGAGGAGAGCGAAAACGCCGAGGAAGAAGGTGTAATATTCAATATGCTTACACTCCCTGTGAGATATATAGGCGATGAGAGGGGATGGCTGAAGGAGATAGAATGCATCAAGATGGAACTTGGAGAACCAGATGCATCAGGAAGAAGAAGGCCTATTGAGATACCTAATTCAAACTTTAGAATACCCATGGATGCAGTGGTCTGCGCCATAGGGAATAGTCCTAATCCCCTTGTGCCTTCCACAACACCTGGTCTTGAAACAACAAGGCATGGAACACTTGTGGCAGATCCTGAGACAGGCAAAACAACAAGAGACAGGGTTTGGGCAGGAGGAGACATCGTAACAGGTGCTGCCACGGTCATACTTGCCATGGGCGCAGGGAGAAAAGCAGCAACGTCGATACACGAATATTTAATGTCTAAATAGATGCCCATAATTTGACCGTTGAAAATATAATAAAAGTTCTATAAAAACTCCCCTGAGGAAGAGGCCTTTAGGTCTCTTTTTATTTTCTATTGACACACGAAAAATTATATGGATAGGATAAGATAAAAACCTCTTAAAAAGAGAAAGGAGATATTATGCCCGAGGTAGATGAATCAGAGAAGGAAAAACAATTCTATGTGGATATACCGGCAAAGAGTGAGGCTTTTTTTCTCAAAGGCTGCAACAATCTTGACTGGGGTATGAAGAACCGACTATCAAGGATCTTTAATCCCAAATCAGGGAAAACACTCATGCTTGCCATCGATCATGGATATTTTCAAGGTCCGACCACAGGTCTTGAACGGGTAGATGTGACCATACTACCGCTTTTACCCTATGCAGATACCCTAATGCTCACAAGGGGCATATTGAGGGCTATCATCCCACCTACCTTTGATAAGGGTATAGTTTTAAGGTCAAGCGGGGGACCCAGTATCTTGAATGAGCTATCCAATGAAGAGATAGCCATAGATATAGACGAGGCAATAAGACTCAATGCCTCTGCCATGGCGGTCCAAGTATTTATCGGCGGTAAGTTCGAGACCAAATCGGTTCATAACATGACACGTCTGGTAGATATGGGGAATAGATACGGTATACCTGTCCTCGGAGTAACAGCGGTGGGAAAGGATATGGCAAGGGATGCAAAGTATATGCGCCTTGCTTCAAGGATTTTGGCTGAACTGGGCGTTACCTATGTAAAGACATATTATGTAGAAGAGGGATTTGATACTGTGGTGGCATCATGCCCTGTCCCCATTGTTATAGCAGGGGGCAAAAAACTTCCTGAACTCGATGCCCTCACCATGGCATATAATGCCATCCAGGATGGTGCGCTGGGTGTTGATATGGGGAGAAACATCTTTCAATCAGATGACCCTGTAGCTATGATAAAGGCGTTGAGGATGGTAGTCCATGATGGAGAGAAACCAAAATCAGCATATGAATTCTATCTTGAGGAGAAAAACAAGGGTCAAACAAAAAAGAAAAGGACAAAAAGATAGATGCTTGTGGGGATGTATTACCATAATAAAAAGGTAGAGGTAGAAGAGCTCCCTATCCCTGTTTTAGGCCAGGATGACATCCTCATCAAGGTCATGGCCAGTGGCATTTGTGGAAGCGATGTCTTGGAATGGTATAGGATAAAAAAGGCACCCCTTGTCTTGGGTCACGAGGTAGCAGGAGAGGTAGTTGATGTAGGTGGCTTTATAAAACATCTTAAAAAAGGTGACCGTGTATTTGCTACACATCATGTCCCGTGTGAGGAATGTTACTTTTGCAGGAGGGGTCACGAGACTGCCTGTGAGGTATTTCAGACAAAAAATAATTTTTCACCAGGAGGATTCTCAGAATATCTCAGGGTTTCAGGCAAAAGTGTCCATACAGGGGTCTTAAAACTACCTCATGATGTATCATATGAAGAAGGGTCATTTATTGAACCCCTGGGCACTGTAGTTAGAGGCCTCAAGGCCATTGACCTGCAAAAGGATGATACAGTTGTAGTTCTTGGTTGTGGGATCGCAGGACTCCTTATGATAAAACTCGCCAAGGCCTATGGGGCAGGAAAGATCATTGCCACAGATATAGATGATTTCAGGCTTGATGCAGCCAGGAGGTTCGGTGCAGCAATCACCTTAAAACCCCATGAGGATATAAAAGGTAGATTGTTAGAAATAAATGATGGAAGGCTTGCAGATAAGGTAATCGTATGTGCAGGGGTCCTCTCTGCAGCCAGACAGTCCATTGGTCTTGTGGAAAGAGGCGGGACAATACTATTTTTTGCAGTCCCTAATCCCGGTGAGGTGGTGGATATAGACTTTACACCCTTTTGGAGAAATGACATAACCATAAAGACATGTTATGGTGCATCACCCAAAGACAATACAAAGGCATTGGAACTCATAAGGGAGAAGATAGTAGATGTAGAGGACCTTATAACCCACAGGCTTAGCCTTTCTGAGATAGGTAAAGGTTTTGAAATAGCATCAAAAGGTAAGGATTGCCTCAAGGTTATAATAAAACCCTTTACGTAAAATGATTATATTTCATAATGGCAAAACCAGTAGATAAAAAAGAGACAATTGTTATAGTAAAAGGTAAAAGAAAGGGTATAGCATCACCCATCAAAACCTTTATAAAAAAAATTATGCCTTTTGGAAGGATTATACAGGCAAATGATATAAACGAAGGGATCAACCTGTTTCCCAAAGACCACCCTGGATTGATAATAACGGATACAGATTCATTCTCTAATATTTTGAATAAAATTAAACTCGAAGAAAAGACAGACTCCTGTATGGATACCAAAGAACAGCTAAAAGTATGTCAACAGCGCTATCAGGAGCTATTAAACAATATGAAGATCGGGGTTGTCATATATGAAACCCCAGATAACGGCGAGACCTTTTATGTAAAAGAATTCAACAAAGGTGCAGAGTTCATAGAAAAGGTAAAAGGCTCTGAAATAATAGGAAAGAAAATTGATGAGGTATTCCCTGGTGTGCACCAATTCGGTCTCACAGAGGTCATAAAAAGGGTTTACAAAACAGGCTCGCCAGAACATCATCCCATAGGTTTATATAGTGACGAAAGGATAAAGGGATGGCGTGACAATTATGTTTATAGACTACCATCAGGAGAAGTAGTTACTATTTATACAGACGAGACAGATAGAAAACAGGCAGAGCAGGCCCTACAGAAAAGTGAGGAAAGGTATAGGAATATATTTGAGAATATATCAGAGGGTATCTTTCAGACAACACCAGAAGGCCGTTATATCTTGGTAAATCCTGCCCTTGCTCGAATGTATGGGTTTAAAACACCTGAAGACATGATAAATACCATCAAAGATATAAAACACCATTATATTAATCCATCGGACAGGGATAGATTCAAAAGGCTCATAGAAAGTCATGGTTATGTGAAAGGTTTTGAAGCAAACCAGTATCACAGGAATGGTTCTATTATATGGATCTCCATAAATGCTCATGTGGTAAGAGATGAAAAGGGCAACATCCTATATTACGAAGGGACTGCAAAAGACATAACCATGAGAAAGAGGGCGCAGAAAGAACTACTGGAACAGCAGGAACAGCTAAGGGCGCTATCAATGAGACTTGTAGAACTGGAAGAGACAGAAAGGAGGAGGATTTCCCAAGAACTCCATGACAGTGTTGGCCAAAACCTTACGGCATTAAGCATAAACCTTAATATTATAGCCTCTCAACTAAAAAACATTTCCCAGGACACCATTACTTCACGCCTCAATGACTCTCTTGTAATCCTTGAACAGACCACCGAGAAGATCCGTGATGTCATGTCAGACCTAAGACCTTCTGTTCTTGATGACTATGGACTATTGGCAGGGCTCAGGTGGTATGGAAGGCTCTTTAGTTTAAGAACAGGTATAGATATTTGGATCCATGGGGAAGATTTGGCAGAGAGACCTGGCATATCTATAGAAAACGCACTCTTTAGGATATCCCAGGAGGCATTAACAAACATAGCAAAGCACTCTGGCGCCACAGAGGTAAATATCCATCTCCATATGAATAATGGCATATTACAACTGTCCATAGAAGACAATGGCAGGGGTTTTGATATGGAAGATGTAATGCACTATAATAAAAGTGTGAGGGAAAAGAGAGCTAAGTGGGGTTTAACGACCATGAAGGAGAGGGCATTATCTGTTAGAGGGAATATACAAATTGAGTCCCAAAAAGGAAAGGGAACAAAGGTTATTGTTAGTGTCCCGATTTAAGGTTTAAGGGGTTTTCTCTTGTAATTTTAATAATTCAAAGGGGAAAATATAATTCCATGTCAAAAATAGAGTCAGGAAAGATTACGGTTTTTATTGCTGATGACCATGCTGTCTTAAGAGAAGGCTTAAGGCTTCTTATGGAGTCCAAAGAGAATATAGAGGTTATGGGCGATGCCGAAAACGGCAGAGAGGCAGTCCGTAAGATCAAGACCTTAAAACCTCATGTAGTTATAATGGATATCGCCATGCCAGAGTTAGACGGGATAGAGGCAACAAGACAGATATGTGAGGCATCGCCGTCAACCCGCGTAATCATTCTTTCCATGCATTCATCCCCTGAATATGTCCACAGGTCTATAGAGGCAGGGGCAACAGGTTATATCCTCAAGGAATCAGCAGCAGCAGAGATAATAAATGCTGTGATAACAGTAAACTCTGGAAAACGATATTTGAGCAAAAAGATATCTGAACAGGTAATAGATGAGTATTTCAAACAGAGAAAGACCGGTGAAAAAGAAAGCATTCTTAATCAATTAAGCCCCAGGGAAATGGAGATATTAAAGCTTGTAGTAGAAGGCAAGTCAAGCTCTGAGATAGCAAATATTATTTTTATCTCGCCTAAAACAGTGGAAACCTATAGAAGCAGGATAATGCAAAAACTCGGTATTAGCGACATAACAGGGCTTGTCAAGTTTGCCATAAGGCACGGCATCACATCTCTTGAATGATTTTCAAACTTTGGATTACTTAGGCTCAGATAAAAGCATCTTTATGGTTTTTATAAGCTCACTATTCATTACCCTCTTCGAGATATAGGCGCTTGCACCTGCAAGGCTTGCATCTTTTTTATAGACCTCGTCCTCATAGATGGAAAGTATTGCCACCTGGGTGTGGGGGTCTATCTTTTTTATCTGTCTTGTTGCCTCAATACCATTTATACCAGGGAGACTTATATCCATAATAACCACTGAGGGCAAAATATCTTTAGCCAGCTCTACTGCCTCTTCACCTGTTTTTACATCTATAATTCTACATTCTGGAAATTTGGAACATAGCAAATCATTGAGGGATTTTCTTACAAAGTCATGGTCTTCTACAATTAGGATGTTTTCACCCAAAAGATACTCCTGTTTATGAAGGGAAGGCGAGACGTTTAAATCCTACTTTTTTAAGAAGGGGGGTTTGGTGGGGGTAAGATATGGCGTCTCGCCCGGTGAGTATTGTCATAATCAGGTGTAATAATATCATGTGCTAAATTTAGCAATCTTTTTTATTTCTGTAAGTAAGGAGATTTTGAATTTTTATGTCAGGAAAATTTGATAAAAGAGACCTTTAATCTAAGGCACATCCGTAAGACACCTAACAAAAAATTTTATTTTTGAAAAAGGGCTGCCGTATTGACAGCCCTTGTGTGTTTTTATGCCTTGTATATCTCAAATGAGAGCTGACCATCTTCGTATTTTATAGGCCTTACAGATACATCCATCCCTACCTTTATATCCTCAGGTTTTAGGTCCCCTGCAAGCCTTGCAAAGAGCTTTAATCCACCGTCATATTCCACTACACCCATGGTATAAGGGCAATCCTTCTCAAAACCATATGGTGCATAATAGGCAATGGTATATGTCTCGAGCTTGCCAGTTTTAGGCACTTCAAACCAATCCATATCCTTTGAAAGACATGCAGCACAATCAGACCTTGGCGGAAAATACTTTGCTCCGCACTGTTTGCATACAGTCCCCTCTACCTTGCCCTCTGCAAGGAGATCAACGAATTTCCCTGTCTTGGTCATCCCTGTAAAGCTTTTTCTTCCGAATTTCTCAAAACCCATATTTCACCTCCCGAATATAGTTACATTTCCATAGAGTCCAACACCACCCACATTGTGGACAAGACCGATATCTGGTTCACCAGGCACCTGCATAGGTCCTGCCTCACCACGCAGTTGGAGAACTATTGTCCTTATCTGTGAACCTCCTGTTGCACCGATGGGATGTCCTTTGGAAAGTAGTCCACCGTCTACATTCACAGGTATTTTTCCTTCCTTGTAGGTCGCCTTTTCCCTTATAAGCTGTTTACCTTCACCCATAGGTGCAAAACCAAGGCCTTCATACGCCATGATCTCGGCAATGGTAAAGCAGTCATGGACTTCAGCTACCTTGACATCGCTGGGTTTGATGCCTGCCATCTTATATGCCTGCTCTGCTGCCTTATAGCCTACACTGAGACCCTTGGAAAAATCAGGCCTTGCTGCCATGTTCACTGCCTCTGAGGCAGCGCCTATGCCGAGTATCCAAACAGGCTTCTTAGAGAATGCCTTTGCCTTCTCTGCATTGGCAAGTATTATACATGAGCTTCCATCGGCATTTGCGCATGCATCGCCTACCCTTAGTGGCCATGCAACAGGTGCCGCCATCCTTGCATCAGGGTTGTTCGGATCAAAATCAGCTGCCTTAACACCCTTTCTATATACTGCCCTCTCATTTATCTGGCCATAGGTCCCTGATTTTATCCTCACATTCATTAGGTCGTCATGGGTTAAACCGTTCTTTGCCATATAAGCCTGTGCATAAAGGGCATAGTATGCAGGCATCATAGTTCCAAAAGGCGCCTCCCACTGTATATCAGCACCACGACCCATCCTCTCCTGAGATTCAGCAGATGTAATCTCTGACATCTTCTGGAAACCAAGGACTACAACAACATCGTGAAGACCTGCCTTTATCATGCTGTATGCCACTTTTACGCCAGTGCTGCTGGATGAACATACTGTCTCCACGTAAAATGTAGGCTGGGGTATCAATCCCAGATACTCTGCCAGGACGCCAGCAGGGGATCTCTGCTTATCATATTCAGGGGCTGAACAAAACACAGAGGCATCCACATCTTTGTTGGTTATGCCTGCATCCTGCATTGCCTCTCTGAATGCCTCAAAAGCCAATTCCCTGATGGAGCCTTCATATCCTCTTACAAAATTACTCTGGCCCACACCGATCACTGCAACATCTTTTGCCATAAATCCCTCCTTCACAAATGATTTTTTTGTTTTTTTGCACGCTGATACAAATAAACAAAGTGATTATGTTCTCTCATGTCTCTGGAAAAGACATGGGTTCCATCGTTTTTTGCCACAAAATAAAGATAGTCCACATTAGCTGGGTTGAGGGCTGCATTAATGGATGCATTGCCGGGGCTACATATAGGACCCTTTGGCAGACCCTTGAACCTATAAGTATTGTATGGCGTATATATGGCTATATCCCTCTTTGTAATGGCTTCGTTAAACCTGCCTGTTCCATATATAATAGTAGGGTCACAATCCAGTGACATGCCTTTTTTAAGTCTATTATGGAATACGGCAGAGATAACCGGTTTTTCATCCTTTATTTTTGCCTCTTTTTCTATCAAAGAGGCCATGGTCAAGGTCTTATGTATATCAAGACCTAATTCTGCCATCATCCTTTTCATCTCTTCTTTTTCAAAGAGATTGATCATCTTCTTGGCAATGAGGCCAACGAATTTCTCGGGCTCTATCTCCTTGCTATAAAAATATGTATCAGGTGCAAGATAGCCTTCCAAGGAATCAGCCTTAATGCCCAGGGAGTTTAAATATTCAGGGTCTCTTGTCAATCTTATGAATGTCTCACCTTTCATTATACCTGATTTTTCTATGCTCTCAGCTATATTATAAATATTGTTACCCTCTATTATCCTCAATACATATATCTTTCTTTCGCCGTTTCCCATCTTTCTTACAATCTCTATGGTGGACATGGCCTTGGAAAGCTCATATTCTCCGGCAATAAGTTTTCCTTTATAAAGGAGTGAGCAAAAAAGAAAAAGATACCTAAAATTTATAACACCCTTTTCTTTGAGTATGGTTGATACATTGTTAAGGCTTGTTCCGTTTTTGATGACTATATTCACCCTTTCTGTATCCAGACTATTTGGCACACTGGCAAATATGATCGCCTGGGTTATAATAAAAAAGATAATAGACAGTATTATGATGAATCTATACTGATTTCTTTGCATCAAGATACCCTTGGAGTATTATCTGGGCTGCCATAATGTCAAGGAAAGGCTTTCTATTCTTTTGCTTAACCGAAGCCATATCAAAAACCCTGTGTGCCTCATTGGTGCTGAATCTTTCATCCCATAAAACCACTTGGACATCTGTCTTGGTCTTTAAAAAATTTACAAAATCAATGACACCCTGTGCCCTCTTTCCTATGGCACCGTTTAAGTCCTTTGGGATTCCCACCACGAGTTCACCAACCTCATACTCATCCATTATCCTCTTTATCTCTTCTGCATCATCCCTCAAAGATACACGCCTATAGACTTTTAATCCCTGCGCTATAGACAAAGTGGGGTCAGACAAAGAAATACCTATCTTTTTATCACCCACATCAAGACACAGAATACGCATTTTTGTCTTTGTATTATAACAGTTTATATCCAAGTTTCAAGAATAAAATTTCACAAACAAGGTATTATACCTATTGTGAAACATAACCCTATATTCTACTCACCTTAAAAAAAGGGCATCATGTCATTTTTTGCGTATTATCAAAGGATTGGATGGGATATCATTAAAAATTTTTATCAAAATGGTGAATGATCGAATATTACCACATCGCCCGTAACTGGCGATCGATAAATAAGTTTCCTTACCCTGCCGTGTAAGGCATGGGCTAATTTTAAATAGAGCCAGACTGGACCTGGCCCTGTCAACACCACATCATTTCCCTCCCCTGCCTTCTGGAGGGTTTTATTAATATATATATTAATATCCTGGAGTTTTGCGTTTGTATCAAATAATTCTGATATATCAATTATAATCATCAGTTTTTCTCCCTAAAAATTTCTTCAGCTTCCTTATAATCCGCTCTTCCCAGGAAGGCTAATAATACCTTTCTTTTATCATTCATCTTATCCATTGAGCTATCCTGCTTTTTAAATTTTTTAAATCTGTACTATCACAGTAGAACAATTTGTTTGCAGCAAGGCGTCGCTTTTGTGTGTCCGTAAGCCTCTGGTAAGAAACCAGCATGCCTTTACCATATACACCACCGGCAGCATCTCGAAGGCTTTCAAGCTTATATATTGGGTCACTTGTGGAGACTTCCTTATCAATTCCTTCAAAACGTTCAGTTTTACATTCTATTAGAAATAACCTGTTATTATGAATAAATACTACATCATACTCATTTTTTGGCGGTTTAGATGGGACAACATCCCACATCACCTCAACACCCATGCGCACATCAACAACTGAAAGAGACTTGATTGTTCTATAAACATATTCCTCAAGCCATCCACCAGATGCAAACTCTACATCATCTATATTTAGGAATTTGATTAAACCATTATTAAATTCGAAAATGTTATTTTCTGCGAAGAGTTTTATGATCTTTTGAAAATTCTCATTTTCAAGGTCATTTTGTTTTATTTCTATCTCAATAGGAAATGTCCCTGCGCTTCTCCATGGAGCAACATAACTGTTTAAAATCTTTATTGCATCCTGATAAATATCGAATATCTTTATAAGCTCATCAATCACAGGACTATGACGTTTAATTTCTATATTTGTTTTCTCGTTCAGTATTTTCTGTCCATAAGCACGAAGATATGTGTGGACTTTTAATACATCTTTAAAGTTAATCTGTTTTGGTTGTGGCGATAAAGCCTGAATCCAACCATTTTGGGTATCCACATAAATGATTTTCAAACCATTTTCTCTGAAAACTTCAAATGCAGCAAACGCCATGATCTTGGTCCCACCTGTGGCATTTAATATGATTTCTTCATCATTGTTATATTTTGAAAGGATGGAAATACATGTTTCACGGGCAGCATTTAGATCATACGGCGCTATGGGGTATTTATCAACTTGAATACCCCATTCTTTGATAACATTTTCCAGACGTTCGGATTGAAGTTTCATATCCGGGCTTACAAGGAGAATAACCTTTTTTGGTCTAATTTCCTCCATTCGTAGCGGTATTAGGTTTGGTATAGGTTGTGCTGACACAAGGCACACATGTGTGTAAGTCATCTTTTCACCCTTATACACTTGTTGATAAAATATCTCTTAATGATTAAAATCATCTTTTGCTAAAATCTCCTTGACAAAGCGCCTCTATACCACATACGAAAATCGCATATATTGGAGGTGATATTTATGCGTGCTACATTAAACATACCCGATGACCTCATTGCTCAAGTGCAAAAACTCTCTGGTGAAAAAACCAAAACAAAGGCTATAATCACTGCCATGGGATATTATGTAAAGGAAAAGAAGATCAAAATGCTTCTTGAATTGAGAGGTAAGATTAAGATTGATGACGTAACAGAAGAACTTGAAAAAGCTGAGATAATGGAGATGGAAGAAAATGATAAAAGATGGCGTAAGCTGATACATCTGTTTTAATTGACTTTTAAAAGGATATTAAACCCAACGCCGATGCTGTTGCCCCTTCTGGCAATAAAACGACTGTATGTTATAGGCATAATTATGGCTAAGCTATTGCAATGCGTAAAAAGTGAAAAAGGAGAACAATATATCGGCCAACTTATTGATGGTATTGATATAATTGAATTGACGAATGGCTTATGGATAAAGGCCTGACGTTTGTCGTGCTCACTAAGAAGAAAAGGCATCAGTCTGCAACTCACAGATATTGCAATCGCCGCTATTGCATTAGAATATAATCTTCCCATATTCACCATTGACAAGCCTTTTGACAACATACCAGGGATAAATCTTTACAGGCTTTAAATTTCATATGACATTTAATACTATCCTGACTCCTTCAACCATCTTTTTATCATATCGGTATTTTTATCATCATATTTGAGTGTCAATGATCCATTTTTAATTCTATATTGAGTAACATTCTGTTCAAATCCTCCATGGGCAAAATAGTTTCTTTTTTTCGGTTCAGTATCCATAGCATTTTTATTAGGGTTTAGAAGATAAAATAGCTGCCTCCATTCATTTTTGTAATCTTCAACGATTTCTTTATTTGCTTTGTCGATTAAATCAATTTCATTTCCAAGAATAACATCATTTAATCCAAGACCGAACGTATCATATACATTTTTAAAGGATGTCCTTAATTCATCTAATTTTATGCCATGGTTATTATGTTGTTTTATGCCATTTTTCTCAAGAAGATTGGCTATCCCGTAGTAAAAACCAAAGGTTAAAAGAACTTTTAAGTAATCATCCTTTTTAAAACCAGGTGAAGATTCAAAACTGTCATATAGCTTTTTTTGGGTTTTCTCTATAAAATCCTTCATGATTTCCAATATCGTATCTTTTTCTATGTATCCGAATTGATAGATGGCAAGAGGTGTATTGTTTTTTATGGCAGAATAGGTGATTAAAAAAGATTCGAGGATTTCCTGTAGTTTCCTCTTTTCTTCTCTTTCGTTCTTATAGATAGCCCTTGAAAGATTAAAGTTTTCAATGTCTTTATTGCTTATCGCTGATGAATAAAATGCCTTTGTCCTTACGGGATCAAAGTGAATTGTATAAGAGATGTTTTCGTTAGGCAAAATTGGGTCAGAAAAGGCTATGATAACTTCAGGGACTTTATCTCTATTATATATCCCTGCAAGCTGCATCAACACGCCCAAGTATCTTGCTGCTTCCAGGAGCGCAGTAATATATATATTGAGACCACTCGATATATCTATAAAGAATCCCACTTTTCCATCTTGATTTGATGATTTTATGTGCTGAATGTATCGCATAACCATATCAAATAAGATTTCAAGTAAAATATCTGTATAATGGGAGGAAAATTTAACCTGTTGTTTGTTTGTAGTATATGTTCCCAATGAATGAATAATGAAAAAATAGTCAGCTTGTTTGGAATGAGGATGCTCGACAAATAATTGATGAGGGTTATTTAAATAATCGTGAGGATTATTAAGGGCGTGTTCAATTCCATTTTTAAATGTCTCTGAAATAGATGAGATAAAATCCCTGTTTTTCAAGATGAATTGATTAAAAGGCAAGCTTACAGGGTAGACTAACACAATGGAGGATTTTTTATACCCCTCTCCATAATAATCCCTTATAGCAAAGGAAGACAGTGAGGTTTTGAAGGTTTTATCATTGACAATAAAATCAAGCCCCTTGAAAGCATTTACATCCAGCCTTCCGATCTGATATATAAAATAATTAACCATTGGGTTTTCATAAACCTCCTTTAAACATGCCTAAATAATTTACTCATGTTTTATAAACTTAACTATCCTAAAGGCATTTCCCATAGGCTCCACAACAATAGAACCTTTTATTTTTTTATCCTTCTTTAATTTTGGCCATAATTCTTCAGGGATGAATTTGTCATCAATATGATCAATAAAGGCCTTCTTACCTTCTACAGTTGTTGAAAGCAAGCGATTACCTGGATTATAAGTAAGAGTTACATTTGGGATGGTTCTTTTTTCAGGTTCTTTTTTTTCTACGGGTTTTGCAGTTTGATTTATATCTTGTTCTGTTATTTGTTGCTCAAAAGTATCAATTGTTGATGATATGTTTTCTTGCTCACTATAAAGAGGCTCTTTAAGATTAAAAGGTAATACCTCCAGCATTGCCCAACCAAACGGAGTGAGTCCATTATTTTCTTTTGGGCGAGGGAATTCTGAGGCAAGCCATAAAGTGGTTGAGTGATCTAAAATTTTTTTTGCCTGCCTAATGTGTATCTTTCTGTAACCTTCTATAGTTACAGCTTCTGCACCGGAATGCCTCCCAAGTCGAATAAGATAGTATGTTTTGCCAAAACCTTCCAAATAAGAATCTAATGATAACTGCTTAAAACCACATTTTTTTATTGATACATTTTCCTGTTCATATAGCTTGCTGTAATGCTGATGAATAGCTTTAAACAAAGTTGCTTGGTCAATGGGCGTTTTTATGCCTGATGTTTTTTCGGGTTTATCGATATTTATAACTCCTTCAAAAACAACACCGCTTTCGATAACCTCGAATATCTGCAAGGGGCCACTTGATGCCCTTGTTGCCCTGTCGCTTATTTCTTTCTTCTTATTAACTCCATATGCAAGGATTTGCGCGGATTCCCTTATTGTATCCTCTTTACTGTCGCTTATTTCTTTCTTCTTATTAACTCCATATACTATCTTTGTTTGCACTTGTTCAACCGGTTGGAGATCTGACACTTTTACCATCCTTAAGGGATCTGTATCGAATTTGCCCATGAGGAGTTCTATTTCGATATTTTTTAAATTCTGCATTGCATTTTTTTTGGTATTGTTAGCGGCGAGGTAGTTCAGATAAGCTGTTCTTATAGCACCTTTAATAGAAGTCCCCGGGATATATGGTTTATTTGTCTGAGGGTTATATGCGGTTCTATTTATGGTAAATTGATTGATAATCTCCTTTTGATTATAGCTTGATTTTTTAAGCATATCTCTGTAATGTTCAAGAAGGCCTGCTGCTATATCTACTCTCCTGCCTGGTATCCCCTGGTTAAAGGCCTGTTTGACAAATTTGAAAATAGGAAGAAGAGCTTCTTCTGAACAAATTTGTATAAATTTACTTCTTTGTTCTGGTGTTAATTTTTTAATAAAATCTGCAGGATCAAAGTGTATGAGTTTTTTTTGGTTTTCATCTATCACAAAGCTTGTTGGCTCATATGCATCATCGCAACCAATATGAATAGGTGATAAAACACGTAGTCTTATTTTTAATGGTTTTTCCATTTTATGCCTCCATGCTTACAGGTATATAGAGAGAATAGCCCTGCGCAACTGAATCTTTCATAACCTTGGATACACCTTTTAATGCCTTACCAATATATGGTTTTTTCAAGATTTCTTTAATATCTCTGGGGATAAACACTGCCCCTTCATCTGCCATGAGCACTGGGTTTTTAAATGGATTTGTCGATTTTGCAAGAACATCTCCATGTCTACCGAATTTTGTAAAAGGATTAAAATAGAATTCTATGAACGAATCATTTTGAGGCACACAAGGAGATAGGGAATAACAGGCATTTGGTGTAGGGCTCCCTAATTTAAAAAGATCAATTTCTTGAACAGATAGAATTCTAAATTTTCCAAGCCCTGTAGATGCATCTCTACCAAAACCGGCATCCCCTATGCGCTGAAAAGCAGTTTCAAGTTGTTCTGATCTAATATCTTCTCTAATTCCTGCATAAATTATTAACATAACATTTTCATTGAAGACGATTTGTTCACTACTAAAGGGGGCGAATCTACCTTCACCTGTAGTGTTTGTTAACCTGTTAATTGTATTATGAGGTTGGGTAATACTTTTAAAAATGGAAGTTCCCTTTAAATTTTTATTGCTAAAATTTGCCTGTATAATATTATACAGGTCACTTTCTGAGATATATTTGGAACCTTTTAAATTCAATATTTTTTCTGAATCTCTCAACAATAACCATTTTTGTGATTTTAATACCTTCCTGTTGGCAATAATATCTTTAGTTTCTTTGTCTTTAAAGATAAATAGCTTTGAAATGGGTAAATCTGGCCTTTTAAAAATTCTATATGTTTCTTCCTTTTCTGAAACTTTAAAGAATGCTGAAGACACTACAATAAAGGGGTCTTTATCATAATCAGCGATTAATTCTGATATTGTTTTTCCAAAGAGAGAATCATCATAAAATGCTTGCCAGCAAATATGGCCAAATATAGTATCACCTTTTAATGGAGTCCCAAACCCAGACAAGGGTTTTAATGTTAGTTCAAATATCTTCATTTTTAGCCTCTAACTAATTTTTTTATCTCATCAACATTAGCATTATTTAGCATCTCATTTTTTAATTAAAAAAGTCATTCAAAGCCCTGCTCTCGCTCAACAAAAAGTCTTATCAATAATTTTTTATATCTCATGATTTACTGAAAAAAGGGTCTACACTTTTGAATTCTTCTTTTAAATCATTATCATTAAAATCAAATTTAATCCTTCCATAGCCCCTACTTCCATTTCCGCCTAAAGCATCAAGTTCAAGAAGTTTTAAACCCCTTAAGAGGTATTGTGAAAATAATGTTTCATCTTCGTCTGTTAAAATTTTAAAAGTGACAAAAAAATGAAATTTTGTTCCCTCCGGCACTCTCTCAATAAAACGAGGGTGTTCTGCAGTTCCTGAAATCCTATTTATTCTATTTTCTGATTTTATTTCAGTAAGTGGCCATCTATTCTCCCTCGCCTTTTTCTTCCATTCTTCATCAAGATAGCAATCACTAAAGGAGACCCTTGTAGGTCCATACCCTGTTTCATCCTCCCTATCTGCTCCACTACTACCAAAGATTGTAAGGATAGCTTTTGCATGCTTTTCCAATAATTGATTGTCATTCAAATTTTTATTCAAATTTTTAATAGTCTTTGAGGTAACAAGTCCTCCATCTTCTGTTGAAAAAGGCACTAAACCACATGCCATCTCAAGGAGAGATCTAACCTTACCTTTAACTGACGAGCCGGGAATATAAGGTTCTAATGTATGAGGGTGTTTAATTACTGGGCTATCGGTGCCCCCAATATGCATTTCCATATTGCCTGAACCTATATGTAGGCCACTTTTGAGTATTATTTTGCCGGCTATTTTTTTAATGTTTTTAAGCTTCATCTTATACCTCCTTGATTTGTTTGGTTTATTCCTTTTTCGTCAAAAAATTTATAAAAGCCCATGAAGGATTCAAAGAAGTCTGCAAAAGTTTTGAAATCATTAAAATCATTTATTTTTTTTAGTGAATTTGATAGAAAATCTTTAAAGCTTTTTGATATTAAATCTCTACCAAAAGCATAAGCGGCTTTTGCATTTAACATCTTTATGTATGGTAGAACTTTTTCAAATTCTTCTTTACGTTTTTCATCATCTGTTAAGCCCTGCATCAAACTTTTGTATCCAAGCACCACATCATAAAATTTTCTTAATTGTGTTGGTTTATTATGTTTGCCTTTACTTTCCTCTTGATCCTTGTAAATTTTAATAGCCAATTCTTCTGCTTGTTTGGAGAATAGTTCAGGATCAATTATTTGTTTATCTTTGTCTTTCCAAAAATTTACCTCCATAATATCTCCTCCTTAACTTTTTCTTATATTATATATAATCTGCCAAAGTGGTATCTTCGTACCCCCGGAATAATCATAAAGCCATTTTGCTAATGCCATTACATCATCTATCACCCTATTTTTTTCTTCACCCTTTAATTTTCCCCCTACATTTCTTATTACAGTATATTTGAGTAATGCCCTCCACTTTAAACAACCCATGTTTTCAATGTGAATCGGATATCCTACCTTTTGAATTTCCTTTTCTTGTTTTACCATTGATATTATTTCATTTAACCTAAAAAGCATGGCATTATTAATCACACCTTCTTCAAGCCATTTTTGTATATTTTCTCTTATTGTATTGAGTTTCTCTAATTCATGCCATTTGACCGTCTCTTGAAATATGGTTATACCATTTTTACCATTTGATTTTGTTGTATGCAGTGCATTCTCAGATGTTTCGGCAAGCGTCATGATAGGTTCACTTGGTTTATGGACACTTATGCCTGCAGACAGGTTGACATCTGGATTTCCACATACATATCTCTTGAATTTACTGTTAAATAGATGAGAAAATTCAATTATTTTGTTCCATGGTCCTATAAGAAATAACTCATCACCACCGGCAAAAACTGTATACATATCCTTGTAGCGATCACTATTGGCAAGAAGATTTGGTAGATATATAGTGAAAAAGTTATTTAATTGCCTGCTTAAAGTATGTATGCGTGAGAATGTCTTTAATTCTTCTTTAATTCCATATGAGAAAATTAACCCTAAATCATCTATATCTGCTTTTAAAATGCCCAGCGCTTCAACACCTTGAAACTTTTCAGGTTTATCGGTAAAATTTAATGCCTTTTTTGAAATAGCAAGTAGTGTTTTAGGGTGTTTGTTTTCTATTGAATCTAATATTTCTGACTTTATTTTATCTTTATTTTTCCCTGCCAACAACCTGTCATCATAATTATCATCATCGTCATATCTGGGGACATAGCCATTTATAAATTTGGATGTTATTTCCTTTGGTAATCTTCCTCCTTTTACATTTATACTCCAATATTTCAATAATTTTCCAGTTTTTGCCAGCTCATTTAATTTACCATCAACATCAAAAGATAACTGATAAAAACCATAAAGTGGCTCTAAGAGTTTGTCTTTTCTAAAATCAACATCTGATGTTCCTATGGCTATTTTGTCTTCTTTCACTAAGTGTTCGCCTACATAAATTTGGTCATGGCATATCTTACATGCATTCTCTATTTCCTCTTGGGATATTTTTATAACCGCATCTTTATGAGCAGGTCTTTTACCACAAAAAGGGCACAATGGATGTTTTAAGGTATTATTAAATGAATCAAGATAATTTTCAAAAACATTGGGGACATCCTCGAAAGAAAATTTTTTATATCTTTTCTCATCAACAAGACCCTGTAATTTTTCCCAAAAAACCTTGAAATTGTTTGAAACGAAATCCTCACAAGATGCCTCAATATAAGCAATCCCAAAAGATGATTGTCCATAGAAATTGTTTATAAGCCACTTATTAATCATGTTTGCAGCAGCTTTAATACAATCTATAGTATTATTTGTATTATGTGCTATCAAAGTAAATCTTCCTGCTGCATTAAGGACAACAGAAGTAGATGGAATACCTATCTTTCTACATAACAAATCTGCTGCCAGTTCGGTGAGAAGAGAAACCATAAATGACCTTCCTCTCAAAAGCTTTGCAGAAGCCTTTCCTGTTGAACCTCCTCCAGAGAAAATAAAATCTTGGATACCATAAAAATCACCACTAACGATTAAAAACTTTTTTTCTTCGTAATTTTTAATGTCTTCAATAACGAGGTTATTTTTATATTTATGATAAAGATATAAGGCACTTGCAAAGGCTGAGGTTATTTTTGAGTGGTCATAAAGCGATACATCAGGGATAATATTCCCTACTGTTGCTGCTGGAATAAAGGATGTATATATTAAAAAAAGATTTTCAAAATGTTCAAACCAAATAGGTATGTTTTCTTTATGCCATAATCTGTTAAGACACTCAACAAAATCATCAAATAAAACTTTATAATCTAATTTTGCTTCATTTTCTGTTTTATCTGCAATATCCTTTACTTTTATCGGAAAGATGTTCTCAGGAGATAATTCTTTTAGCTCATACCTGTACTTATAAGAATCCAAATCTTGTTTCCAATTATCGTTGAGTGAAATTCCTTCAAGAACAGGGAATAATCTCGTTTTCAGATAGTCTCTTGTTTTTATCTCTTGATTATATATTTCGAAGCCTTTTCTATCAAAGCCACTACTTACTCTATCTGCCACTGCTATAATCCACTGCAGGGGTGTTTCTGGTTTATGATGCATACCGGCAAGATTTATAAATGAATCTTCCAGCCCCCAATCTCGTTTGTTAAACTCTTTGGGTAGAAACTCTTTGTATCTTTCTATAAATGCTGCTGTATAAATAGCGTGTTTATGTGTAAAATGATTATTATAATATGGTTGGTAAAGTCCGGCGTTATTATTTATATATTCCTCACTTATGGGCATATCTGCCCTTTCAGCAAATTTTCCAATATCATGCATAAAACCGGCTATTGCTAATTTATACACAGTATCATCCATCATTGTCCCTCCTTCCCAATATCATGCAGCAATGCCCCTAAGACAATTGCCTCATATTCCTCTTTATTGAATGCCATCTAAACCCCCTTGAGGAAAAGTATAATAAAGCTACAAACTACTTTATGTTTCATATCGTCTATCAGTTTGTTTTTCTCTAAGACCTTAAACCAGCGTTCTTCTTAAAAACCTCTTTTACTTCAATCATTTTTACCACTCTCATATTCATGCCAATATCATTCCAGATTTTTTGAGCATTTTCTACTACAGCAATATTGCCGAAATATTTCTTTTTTCTGTCCTGCCATTATCACCTTCATAAAAGCCATGAAACCCAAAAACCCTTTATAAGTTCATTCTATATTTATTTTATCCTTCTCTATTTTAATTCCATATCTTGTGCTACCATATTCCTTAACATTTTTTACCAGAGCGTATGGAATAATAGATGTTTCACTTAAGCAGTCTTTCAATGTTTTGTTAATTTTACTGATTATTTGCCTTACAAGATCAGAAGGAATATCTTTCTTTTTCCAGCTTCGCTCCAGCTTTTCTTTTCTTTCCATATTCCCTTGATAAATATTTAGATAGAAATCCATCAAATTTTTGTCATTGATCAATTCATTAATGGCAATAAAGCATTCACAACAATCAAGGCAATAACTTCTTTCTATGTATTTACATCTGACTGTCTTTTGTTTTAAAAGGGCTGCATACACCATTAATTGAACAGGAGGAAGCCTTACAATATTCTTACCAATCTTTATTAACCTTTTATCAAGGGCAATATATATCTCAGGCTGGGTTGTAGCCATGTCTATATCTTTCTGTCCCTCTTCTACCAGTTCTCTAAAGCTTTTTCCTTTAAGGCTCAATTTGTCTCCGAGCCTGATGAAAGGTAACTCTGCCAGTTGAATCTTTGCATCCCTGGTATTTAATCTTTTGATTCCACCGTCTTTTAATTTAACTTCTATGGTCCTGTTTCTCTTGGGTTTATAGAAAAAATTAGGATTTGATTCAAAATCAGGGTTAACAAGAACATGGTAAAGCCTGTCTTGAGGCCTACCAAAAAGCTGAAGTGCTGCACCGAGATAAAAGCTCATGGTCTTTCTTCCGCCTGCTATGGAGCAGTGAAGTCTTGTTTCGGGGTCTGAGGCGAATCTTTTAATCGTCGAGGTAATAATATCGCCTATTATCTCATTGTCTGATTCTGTTATGATATCTACAATCTCAGTCCTATTATTATCTTTTCCAATAATAAAAGACCTTTCTGTTATTTCAATGGATTTAAGGTTATATTCACTTATTAGTTGATTCAAGATGCCCTTCTTAACAAGGGCATCTTCTATGATCTTTTTGCCTGCGGTGGTGGTTATAATGCATATCTCATCTATTATTACTGGGGGTTTTTTCTGTGAAAGGGCATATATGGTCTCTGTTATTACCTGTGGCGTCAACCCAGTGACGGCGATAAGGATTTCTCTAAATCGCTTAACCATAAATTTGTCTTGAATTTTTTTCGCTATTTCTTTTTATAACCCCTTTGATAACCCAACCCGCTCCTACCAATGGGACATCAATAGCATTGTATATTAAATTTATGAAAGGTATGTCAATAAATTTTAGTATAAAAATAAAAAACTTTTAGATATATTACTTAACGCTATGACAAGATTTTATATTTTCCCAGACCAAAGCCTGTTCCTTTTCCAACATGGACAACTTCACCTGCCTTAATCAACTCCATAAAAGGCTCTATGTTCCCTTTATAAGTAATCTCACCCATAAGACCGCCCATCATCATCTTGGTCTTCTGGCGATAAGAATATCTCTCCCAGTCCCACCATTTAATGGTGCTATGTATTGTTTTTACTTCTTGTGCCTCATGGATGATCTTTTTAGGGTCATATTCAGGGATGACTCCCTCACAGTGGAAATAATTGAGAAGCAACATCCTTCTCAGAAGATTTATTATAAGCACATGAAACGGCATATCTTTTGCGAACTCTCTATGAAATTTTATCCTCACAGGGGTGATAAATTGTATGGTTAACTCCATTCCATCGGTTGCTTCGGTGTCTGCTTCTTTAGATTCCCATCTCCACAATTTATCGATAACTAATCTTTTTGGAGGGACATTTTTTATCAATTTATCCTGTGAATTATATATCATCTCGTTTTCCGAATAAACGGTCAATAATTTATAAGGTTTTCTACCTTTGCCTATACCTATTTTTCCCAGTTCATCAAAGGCATATATAAAATAGGGTATATAATCATTTGCCCTGCCTATGAGTATCAGATTAAAGGCAATGGTTTCATCATTTTCATAAACCTTTTTTGTTTCAAGAGGTGGCTCTATGATAAATGGATGGGGGATCTTTTCATATTTGTTCATATTCATGATACGGCAGTCTCCAATAGGGGCTGTCTCGAATATATAGGCATATATGCAACTTGATTTGAGCATGCAGTCCTTGCATCCTTCTTTTTTCAAAACGCATACAACCTTTCTGAATACATTACCAAATCCACCCCTGAAGGTAGAGCCTTTATAATGAGGCATATATAAGGTATCAAGTGCCTGTATGGTAAAGGTATAGCTCTGATAAATCATAGTTACTCCCGGCATAATACTTCAACTCACGGTTTTTTAATTCTCTTCATATTCATAACAACACTGTAATGCCATCTGGAATCCTGTCTCCTTGACCCATAACCATTACCTTCATATCCATAGGAAGGGGATAAATCCTTATATCATCCGCTGATTCTTCTATTAAACTATTTAATGATTTTTTTAATTCTAACAATTCATCCCTTGAAAGTCTACAATGAAAGACAGAATACTGGATGTGGAGACCTATCTTTTTCATCTTTTTATACACCTGCATGAGCCTGTTTTCATCTCTTATATCATAGCAGACTAAATAATTGGAAGTCATGTTGTTTCCCCTGATTTTTATATCTATAATTCGGTAAGGTCTTGATATATCTTATTGTCTCAAAGAGTCCATCGATTATATGCTCTATAAAATCAACGGTCAGTCTTTTTTTATTTTCAAACCTGTGAACAATATCCTTCATTCCATCTTTTGCAATGGTCATGCCTGTTGAGCTCATGTAGACATAATCCCTGTCTTTAATGGATTGGAAAAACTGTATTGTCTGTAAATCTACCTCAGGCTCTATGGAATAAAATATATCCATAACCATTCCAAAATCCTGTCTCCTGTTGATTATACCTATATGTGGATCAAGGCCTGCAGAAAGAATGCTTTTCAATATAATTTCCCTAATTAGATTGCCTATGACCTTTTCTACAACCACTTTTTTCTTTTTATCCCCTCCTTCTATGTTTCTTATGATAAAATCCTGATAGTCCTGCTCCTTGAAACCATGTTTGACAAATCCAGAGGCAACCTGTCTTGATAGTTTTTTCACTACCTTTAGTTGAATCTTCCTTCTTTCGCTTTCAAGCCATTGTCTGTAATAACTGATGTATATCTCTTTCTCCAGTATCTTCCTTTGATCATGATAGTGGGCATGGCATTGATGGTTGCATGGAATTGTCAGTGCTACCTCATCACCTTTTCTATTCATAAATGTCACCGGGATGTTATTTTCTGTAAAGAGGGTAATAGCGCCTGCATCAAGTTTAACATTTCCCACTATTACCACATGGCCTATTAATCTTGCAGGTATTCTTCTGCCTGCCATGCCATACTCTTTCACCCAAATAGAAGGTCCATCCCTTAATACCTCAAGACCTCTTTTTTCATTTAAATAAAGAGTCCTATCCATCTGATTCACCCCCCATTTATCCTGTTGGCAAGTATCCTTACCTCTTCTTTAAGATTAGGTCTGATATTCTTTGACCATTCTTCATGGAGAAAATAAAACCTCTCCCTTGCACTCTTTTTCATATAACATCCAGGCTTATCCTTGTCATAGATAAAATCCCTTTCAGTAAAACTTCTTTCTCTGAATATTTGCCATACAAACCTGTCTACATCTACCCTGTATAGTTCCACAAGGTCGCAGGCAAGTGATTCTCTACCATAATCAAATTGGTGATAAAATCCAACAAAAGGGTCAAGGCCTATCATTTCTATCTCTCGGACAAACTCATAATGAAGGAGCGTATAACACAAAGAAAGCACAGAATTTACAGGGTCAAGAGGCGGTCTTCTGTTTCTATTTTTAAAATTCAGTGAATCAGGAAAAAGCATGGTGTAAGCAGAGAAATAAGAAGATGCAGCGCTTCCCTCAAATCCCATCAAGACCATATTGATATCATCGCAGGTCTCTTCTATGCCATCATCTTTAAAAGGTAATTCTCTTTTTAGATCCTTTACGTTCTCTTTTATCTTCTCTAATGTCTTCATACTGTTGGTTATGGCAAATCTGAGGTCCTGCCGTTGCTCCAGCGCATCCTTTAAAAAATCAAACTCACCCTTTATCTTTCTCTCCACTATCTCACAGGAAAAAAGCATAGGAAAAAGGTTTTCATGGTGAGAAATTGATTTTTTATATTGTTTTAACCTTAATAGGGCATTTTTGTGTAGTTTACCTTCAAGCCTTCCGTAATATTTTGTCTTTCTTCCTGAAAGAAACAAAACGCTCACCCCATCATCGACAAGTCTATTCAAGACAGATGTCTCTATAACGATATTGCCTATTACTATAACCCTTTCTAAAGGTGCTATGGGAACCATACCCTCTCTTTTTCCATTGGCATAAAAAGCCATAGCACCGCCATCGAGCTTGACATGAATATCTCTTTTATCTATAAATAGCGTTCCCATGATATTTTATTTCCCCTTTATTTCATAACTTCCATTAATTCTTTCGAATTATTAATCACTGCCCTATCCATGTTACCCCACATAGAAATAAAATGGGTCATGAGGCTGAACCGCAATGCCAAGGATATGGGTTCTGCTTCTTGCATCCATAGAAAAGATATGTATACGGTCAGTAGATTCATCTATAAGTGATTTCAAATTACTCTGGACATACCTTAACTCGCCATCCGTGAGAAAACATTCATACACAGATTTCTGTCCACCTGTTGAAAATCCCTTCAGGAAGTATCTTACACGATTGAGCCTTTTTTCATCTGTGATATCATAGGCAATAAGATAAAGCCTCCTGTTCATTAGAGCACCCCCAGTATTTTTTAGCTTTTTTGTGGCTACATATCTTCATACGTTTTATTTTAAATGTAGATTAGACGGATTTCATCAAAAGCAATATTGCAGAAATATTTCTTTTTAAGGATTTATTATTCGCATGAAAATCTTTTTAAAATTTTTACTTGCAATTTTTGAATCTATTTTTTAGAATTTTTTTTGTTTAAGGCTCTTTGAAAACCGAATAAAATTTAGTAATTTCAGTCGTATAAAAAGTTTCCTATATTGATTTAACCTTTTTTAGCCTAACCTACCCATGTGATGAAAAAAAGGGCATAATCTTAAAAGATAAAACATCAAGGAGTCAATAATGAAAATATTTCGGAAATATTTCTTCATTAACCATGTGGAAAACCAAAAATCTGCACAACCCCCTTTACAGCATATTGAAATTAAAAGAGAAATTTCATCGATGGGGTAGGAAATAAGACCTCATTTAAAAGGGATTGCGACTGTACTATTCTTTAAAGATTCCAATCTCCTCTCAATTTGTAGGAAATAAGACCTCATTTAAAAGGGATTGCGACAAGTTGCTTTTAACTTATTTATTTTTCTATATGCGTAGGAAATAAGACCTCATTTAAAAGGGATTGCGACCCAGCATGGAGATGTATCCTTTTTCTTTGCGTCCTGTAGGAAATAAGACCTCATTTAAAAGGGATTGCGACTAGCCCATGCTAAAAATGATGCAGTGTCAATTCTACTGTAGGAAATAAGACCTCATTTAAAAGGGATTGCGACACAAACTTTGTGATGAAAAGAAAACCGTCGCAGAAATGTAGGAAATAAGACCTCATTTAAAAGGGATTGCGACCCCCCCCTCCAGATTATATCCTCTGCTACCCTCATCCGTAGGAAATAAGACCTCATTTAAAAGGGATTGCGACGTTTTCATTGTCCCCTTCCTCCTTTCACTTTCTGTAGGAAATAAGACCTCATTTAAAAGGGATTGCGACATGATATCCAACTCATCAAATTCATTTTCAGTGAAGATGTAGGAAATAAGACCTCATTTAAAAGGGATTGCGACAAGTTGCTTTTAACTTATTTATTTTTCTATATGCGTAGGAAATAAGACCTCATTTAAAAGGGATTGCGACCCAGCATGGAGATGTATCCTTTTTCTTTGCGTCCTGTAGGAAATAAGACCTCATTTAAAAGGGATTGCGACTAGCCCATGCTAAAAATGATGCAGTGTCAATTCTACTGTAGGAAATAAGACCTCATTTAAAAGGGATTGCGACACAAACTTTGTGATGAAAAGAAAACCGTCGCAGAAATGTAGGAAATAAGACCTCATTTAAAAGGGATTGCGACCCCCCCCTCCAGATTATATCCTCTGCTACCCTCATCCGTAGGAAATAAGACCTCATTTAAAAGGGATTGCGACGTTTTCATTGTCCCCTTCCTCCTTTCACTTTCTGTAGGAAATAAGACCTCATTTAAAAGGGATTGCGACATGATATCCAACTCATCAAATTCATTTTCAGTGAAGATGTAGGAAATAAGACCTCATTTAAAAGGGATTGCGACATCACGAAAATAAATTAATATCTCAACATCTATGATCATGTAGGAAATAAGACCTCATTTAAAAGGGATTGCGACTTATCTACATGTGAAGCATCAAACATCTTATGGATAGTAGGAAATAAGACCTCATTTAAAAGGGATTGCGACGGTTGTAGTTTTCGGCCTCCTTTAGCTTTGTATGAGTAGGAAATAAGACCTCATTTAAAAGGGATTGCGACTGCATTTGCAAAAACTATGCCAAAGTACTGATAAAAGTAGGAAATAAGACCTCATTTAAAAGGGATTGCGACATAGCAAGTGATGGTCAAAGTTTACAATTGAATACAGTAGGAAATAAGACCTCATTTAAAAGGGATTGCGACATATAGTAAATGTCAGATTGTTCTTCTGGTTTAGGTAGGAAATAAGACCTCATTTAAAAGGGATTGCGACCAATTTTTCCGCTAACAACATCCTCAAAAAAATCATTATGTAGGAAATAAGACCTCATTTAAAAGGGATTGCGACAGCAACTCTCGCCGTTATTCCAATACACATACCGTAGGAAATAAGACCTCATTTAAAAGGGATTGCGACACATTTTTCTATTGTAAATTCAACATCAAATTTTTGTAGGAAATAAGACCTCATTTAAAAGGGATTGCGACTCAAAGCTCTTTGTATATTGCATCATAACAGCTAAGTAGGAAATAAGACCTCATTTAAAAGGGATTGCGACGAAGTGGGGGGCTCCAACGCCATTCATCTTTTATGTAGGAAATAAGACCTCATTTAAAAGGGATTGCGACGGATTTAGTGTGGTTTTTGGCACTGAAATTGCATTTGCAGTAGGAAATAAGACCTCATTTAAAAGGGATTGCGACTCATCGGGAGAAAGGTCTATCCTCTCCCCTTGATACGTAGGAAATAAGACCTCATTTAAAAGGGATTGCGACGTATATCGCATTTGTTATTCCTTATCTCCTCCACCACGTAGGAAATAAGACCTCATTTAAAAGGGATTGCGACTTGCGGCAAACCTACTCTTTACTGGCTCTAATATTCCGTAGGAAATAAGACCTCATTTAAAAGGGATTGCGACCTATTTTTAGCCCCGCCTTTTCGAGTTCTTTTTTGTAGGAAATAAGACCTCATTTAAAAGGGATTGCGACAATCCCCCAGCAAGCTGTTACACTCACTAGGGGTTTTTGGTAGGAAATAAGACCTCATTTAAAAGGGATTGCGACCCGTATGGCTGCCTCGGCCCTATGGTGACTTTTTTAGTAGGAAATAAGACCTCATTTAAAAGGGATTGCGACGAATGCAGGCAACACAACCTCATGATACGCTTTTGGTAGGAAATAAGACCTCATTTAAAAGGGATTGCGACTCTGCTATTTCTTTGCATGTCAAATTTATTTTGGTGTAGGAAATAAGACCTCATTTAAAAGGGATTGCGACTTAGTTGACAATACTAATATAGCTATTAGTATTGATGTAGGAAATAAGACCTCATTTAAAAGGGATTGCGACATGGCATTTCAAAGCGGATGAGAGGGAGCCTTCTCAGCGTAGGAAATAAGACCTCATTTAAAAGGGATTGCGACCTGCCTCCTTATTTTTATTGGTGATAAAAAAATCCCGTAGGAAATAAGACCTCATTTAAAAGGGATTGCGACGTAGTGAGGTTCTCTGCAATGATAACAATCCGACTTGTAGGAAATAAGACCTCATTTAAAAGGGATTGCGACCATGTAACGCAGACTCGTTTCCTTTGTCGCCATTTGTAGGAAATAAGACCTCATTTAAAAGGGATTGCGACCTATATGAGTCAACATGTCCGCAATTCGTCTCTTTAGTAGGAAATAAGACCTCATTTAAAAGGGATTGCGACTCCAGCTCGCCGTCACCAACGAATTTTGCAGCGAATAGTAGGAAATAAGACCTCATTTAAAAGGGATTGCGACGAGGCATTGAATAAAGGCCTCCCCGTTTTTTTGTAGGAAATAAGACCTCATTTAAAAGGGATTGCGACCCAGGGGGCTTTTTTTTATTGTTTTTCGTCTCCATCAAGTAGGAAATAAGACCTCATTTAAAAGGGATTGCGACATCTACCTCAGCATATAGAATGCCATTAAGGCACTCGTAGGAAATAAGACCTCATTTAAAAGGGATTGCGACGGGATCTTTAACCATATGCTCCCAAACACCATGTAGGAAATAAGACCTCATTTAAAAGGGATTGCGACTTCCCTTTCGTCATTCATGGTGATGAAAACGGTCAGGGTAGGAAATAAGACCTCATTTAAAAGGGATTGCGACGAGGCCTGCCTGTTTCCTTGTCATACCCGGAGAACGTAGGAAATAAGACCTCATTTAAAAGGGATTGCGACACACCTTTTGCCGTTGTATCCACCTGTTATTTTGGTAGGAAATAAGACCTCATTTAAAAGGGATTGCGACACATCTTGTTTCACCTTCCTTTTTAAAAAATTGATAGGTAGGAAATAAGACCTCATTTAAAAGGGATTGCGACATAGAATGCCATCAAGGCATTCTATTTCTTCACACCTTTTGTAGGAAATAAGACCTCATTTAAAAGGGATTGCGACACTCAAGTTCAGGAAATTCCCTCTCTTCCTGAAGTAGGAAATAAGACCTCATTTAAAAGGGATTGCGACTTTTTGTTTCCTTGTCATACCCGGAGAACCTATCCGTAGGAAATAAGACCTCATTTAAAAGGGATTGCGACATACTCAGCCCATGTCTGATACATATCTCTTAGTTCCGTAGGAAATAAGACCTCATTTAAAAGGGATTGCGACTTAGGCGGGTGACTCCATGCCCGCCTATCATTTGTAGGAAATAAGACCTCATTTAAAAGGGATTGCGACATTTCTTAGGAGAAACGCTATGAGACTACAATTATTGTAGGAAATAAGACCTCATTTAAAAGGGATTGCGACTTGGGGTCTGTCAAATCCAACTTCAACGCTCTCAAAAGTAGGAAATAAGACCTCATTTAAAAGGGATTGCGACTACATTATTATTCTCGGAATAACACTCAGGGTTGAGTAGGAAATAAGACCTCATTTAAAAGGGATTGCGACTGAGTAGCCCGCTTCTGTTAAAACTTTTTTGATTTTAGTAGGAAATAAGACCTCATTTAAAAGGGATTGCGACTCCCCCCTTATATTACTGTTGATATACCAATTTTTCCGTAGGAAATAAGACCTCATTTAAAAGGGATTGCGACATAGCCTTTACGGCCACTCCTAACCACCATATCAAAGTAGGAAATAAGACCTCATTTAAAAGGGATTGCGACATAGCCTTTACGGCCACTCCTAACCACCATATCAAAGTAGGAAATAAGACCTCATTTAAAAGGGATTGCGACGTAAACCATTTTTCTATTTCTGTATTGATTGGTGTAGGAAATAAGACCTCATTTAAAAGGGATTGCGACGATTACCTCCCCCCTCAGTTTTATTATTGGGTCGGCGTAGGAAATAAGACCTCATTTAAAAGGGATTGCGACACCGCCTCACATTTTCCACTTATATTACTGTTAAGGTAGGAAATAAGACCTCATTTAAAAGGGATTGCGACGCTGATTGCATCAAGAAGTTGCCTCAACTCCTGGTAGGAAATAAGACCTCATTTAAAAGGGATTGCGACTGTTTAGACCCTTAAATTCCCAGCCTTCATTCCTGGTAGGAAATAAGACCTCATTTAAAAGGGATTGCGACCCCGTTTTTTTGTCATACCCAGAGAATTTATCTGGGGTAGGAAATAAGACCTCATTTAAAAGGGATTGCGACACGTCTCCGGCCGATAAACCACCTCCCCCCTCAGGTAGGAAATAAGACCTCATTTAAAAGGGATTGCGACTCCCCCCTTATATTACTGTTGATATACCAATTTTTCCGTAGGAAATAAGACCTCATTTAAAAGGGATTGCGACATAGCCTTTACGGCCACTCCTAACCACCATATCAAAGTAGGAAATAAGACCTCATTTAAAAGGGATTGCGACATAGCCTTTACGGCCACTCCTAACCACCATATCAAAGTAGGAAATAAGACCTCATTTAAAAGGGATTGCGACTCTCTCAATCTCTCTGTATCCTATCATTTCCTTTCGTAGGAAATAAGACCTCATTTAAAAGGGATTGCGACAAATAGTGAAATTGGTATTGCATCATTTATAGGTGTGTAGGAAATAAGACCTCATTTAAAAGGGATTGCGACCTTTTATTCGGTTAAATTCCTCTTTTGTCCTGATTGTAGGAAATAAGACCTCATTTAAAAGGGATTGCGACTCCTAAAGTTTTTTAATTAGTTCCTTAAATTGTTCAATGTAGGAAATAAGACCTCATTTAAAAGGGATTGCGACTTCCACCCGACGTTTGCTGCCTTCACCAACATCCCAGCGTAGGAAATAAGACCTCATTTAAAAGGGATTGCGACTACATTTTAATATTCGATTTCTGGAAATTCTCTCCCGTAGGAAATAAGACCTCATTTAAAAGGGATTGCGACTGATAAACAGGTATCCGTCGCAAAAATCAATTAATCGTAGGAAATAAGACCTCATTTAAAAGGGATTGCGACTGTAGGTATGAAACCTTTGGCTTCGTATTTTGATATTCGTAGGAAATAAGACCTCATTTAAAAGGGATTGCGACCCTTCCACCGCCTCTGCCTTTTTCTCTATCTTTACCTCTACCTTTACCTCTGTGTAGGAAACATGACTTCATTTAAAAGGGATTGCGACCCTTCCACCGCCTCTGCCTTTTTCTCTACCTTTACCTCTACCTTTACCTCTGTGTAGGAAACATGACTTCATTTAAAAGGGATTGCGACCCTTCCACCGCCTCTGCCTTTTTCTCTATCTTTACCTCTACCTTTACCTCTGTGTAGGAAACATGACTTTATTTAAAAGGGATTGCGACGCAATAGAAGCAGGTAAAGTTAGAGGTATAGGTAAAGGTAGAGGGAAAGATATAGGCATAGGTAGAGGTAGAGGAAGGATGGACCCTATTCTATTTAGGTAAGGCTGGTTTGAAATGTAAGACGTGGAATGTTTTTACATCCAAAATCCGATATCTTTAATCCCCAATCTATCAGTCATGAGCCATAAGCCACCATCCGCTTACCTTTCACTTTTCTTTCTATAACGGCATAACTTCAAAACCTCTCCATTTTTTCTGAGCCTCTTACCTCTTTGATATATCTAATAAACAATTTATTCTTTCAACAGACGAGTTTATTGATATATAATAATGCCTTATGAAAAAGATAATCGTTGATATTGACAATACCCTCTGGCATTTTGCCCCTGTCCTCTATGAAAGGATGAAAGAGGTCAATCCAGATGTAATTCCTTTTATAGACTGGAACAAATTCGATTTCTGGAAATCCTTTATGCCTGCCAAGACATTTTACTCTATCATAAAGGGCATCCATATGGACCAGGAACAGTTCACCCCTTATCCTGATGCTAAATTATTCTTATCTTCCCTTAAGGATTTGGACTTTTACATTATCATTGCAAGCCATAGAGAAAAAGAATCACTCGATGCAACCATAAACTGGCTTAAAAAATATGGTCTTGTATTCCATGAAATTTACCTCAGCTTTGACAAATCTGTTCTCTTTGATGACTGCTGGGCTGTGGTAGATGACAGCAACTTTGTTCTTGATAAGGCAGCAAACGCAGGCATCATAGGCACGGGATTGAAGATGCCCTGGAACGAACACGGGAACTACATGGTATTTGACAACCTAATAGAAATCCTCAAATATTTAAAAGGACATACATAATCCTCTTTAACTGTTTCGGGATGACCTTCAAATTGTTTTTCTCAAAGATTTATCCTGCCAGGACAATTGATGACCTCAAAAGACTTCTATAATGTAAAGATATATGAAAATCAAAAGCCCTTTCATTAGTATGCTTTTAAGTTGAAAAAAAGGAAATGGTAAAGGCAGGGATTAGTGATTGTCCTGCCCACCTATGTAGACTGAAAATATTTACGATGTTCCATTAACATATATAAGTATATCTGGTTAGATGTAGCATAAAGATATGCTATGGCAGTTCAAAATTATACGGAAGTTTATGGCCAAATAATAAGTAATGGATATGTCTATCGTAGCATATGCAAAAATTTTAGCGTAATACTTGTCAGCGACCATGAAAAGGATACGCAAGGGTTATTGGATCAAAGATTGAGAATTGGACGATTTGAACAAGCCATTAGCAGGACATGAAAAACATGCACCATACCCGTGTATCAAATGAAAAATGAAAAAAATTTCATGATCTTTTAGAGATAAGTCTCTCTATCTCTGATTTCACTATATCCATGAGGTATGCCCGCTGTGACGGGATATCTTTTGAATGATATATAGGCTTTGCAATAGACACATATATTGTGCCTTTTGACCTGGGCACATTGAAACCCTCTGGCTGAAGCCATTCTGTCCCTTTTATGGCCACGGGAATTATAGGCACCTCTGCCTTGATGGCAAGATTAAACCCACCTCTTTTAAAAGGAAGGAGTCTTTCTCCTTTTCCCCATGTTCCCTCTGGAAATATCAAAACATTTGTTCCTTCTTTTAAATATTCATATGCCCTGTTTAATGACTTTACTGCATTCCTTGCATTTTTTCTATCCATATCAATATGCCCTCCTGCCTTTAATGCCCAGCCCAGGAAAGGCACAGAAAAAAGTTCCTTTTTTGCCACCCATTTAAAAGGCACATGCAATGCACTGTAAAGGGCGAATATATCAAGAACGCTTCTGTGATTACACATGAATATACAAGGTGAGTGGATATCCTTAAAACCATCTGTGTATACCTTTATGCCGCATATGAAAAGATGCAGTCTTACCCAAAGCCTGGCAATAAAATCATTTATCTTCCCTGAGGGGTCAAAAGCTGCCATAGGAACTGCTATTAAGGATAAAAATATGGTGGAAAAGATAAGGTTTAATAAAGCCAGTAACCTTCTCATCTCTTAAATTTCACATAAAAACTTGTCATTTGAATAAAAATAGTCCTCGAGATTTTAAGCATAGATGACCAAGGATAGATTTTATTCTTCATCCCGGTTGCCCTTTCCGGTTATCAGGCACTCTAATGAGCCTCTATACAGCCTTAATAAAAGTGCTTCACCCTCTGAAACCATCCTGTTATCACATATAACCTCTTTTGTCTTTTTTCTCTGGGCAATACTGTAACCCCTTTTTAGAATATTATCCGGATTTAGGTCTTTTAGTCTCTGGCTAAGCTGTTTGAATGCCTGCCTTTTATTCACCAAATAGATGGAGAGATTATGGAGAAGATTGTTGGTAAGTTCGTCGAGATACATCCTGTATGTGACAATAAAATCCCTTTTATCCTTAAGGTCTAACATAAATTGATAAAGATGGGACCTCTTCTTCTCCACCATTGCCCTCATAGATTGGGCAAGCCTATCTTCTCTCTGTCTTAATATGTCCAGGATTTCATCCTTGTTGGGAACAACCATGCCTGCAGCAGCAGTAGGTGTAGGCGCCCTCGCATCTGCCACAAAATCTGCTATGGTAAAATCTGTCTCATGTCCCACACCAGATACAATAGGTATAACAGATGCATGGATTGCCCTTGCTACAGACTCTTCGTTAAAAGGTGATAGGTCTTCCAGGGAGCCGCCTCCCCTGCCAAGGATAATCACATCCACCTCTCTGGTCGTATTAAGATATGTAATGGCGTCTACTATCTCATTGCATGCCTCATCACCTTGAACCCTTACAGGGTAGATAAGGACGGACATATTGGGAAACCTCTCAAAGATAATCTTGAGCATATCCCTGATGGCTGCCCCTGCAGGAGATGTAATAATCCCTACTTTTTGAGGGAGGAGCGGTAGGGCCTTCTTTTTAGATGCATCAAAAAGCCCTTCTCTTAATAGCTTCTCCTTCATAATCTGGAACTTTAGCTGGAGAAGCCCTAAGCCCCTGACCTCCATCACATCTACAATGAGCCTGTATTCACCCCTTTTTTCATATACATCTACCCTACCTTTACATATGACACTTGTCCCGTCTTTGAACATATCCTCAGGATATCTTCCCCAATAATTGAACATAACAGCCTTAATTATAGATTGGTCATCCTTTAGGGTGAAATACACATGTCCTGAAGGATATAGCTTGAAGTTGGATATCTCGCCTTCCACAAGGATATCCCTGAACTGGTTATTAATGATACGCTTTATCTGGCTCGTAAGGGAGGTGACGGTAAATACAAAAGGCTCCCATGTCAGGGGATTTTTCATTATCTGTATGGTTATTTCTTCTTGAAATAATCCTTTATCAGCTTCATAGAGCAGTATTCACCGCACATACTGCATACATCATTGCGAAGTTCTCTGCCTTTTCTAAATTCTATTATCTTTTCCGGGTCTATGGCACATTTTATCTGACCTTCCCAATCCAGGGCCTTTCTATATACGGACATAGCCTCATCCATCTTGAAGGCATCCTTATTACCTCGCGCAAGGTCTGCTGCATGGGCTGCTATCTTTGTTACTATTACACCATCCCTTACATCTTCAGGACCCGGTAGTCCAAGGTGTTCTGATGGCGTTACATAACATAGGAAATCTGCTCCATAATAGGCAGCAATGGCGCCTCCAATGGCAGATGTTATATGGTCATAACCAGGGGCGATGTCTGTTACAATAGGGCCTAATACATAAAAGGGCGCATCATTGCAAAGCCTCTTCTGGAGAACGATATTTGCCTCTATTTGATTTATAGGCACGTGTCCAGGCCCTTCTATCATGACCTGAACACCCTTTTTAATGGCCTCTGAGCATAATTCACCAAGTATTATAAGCTCCTCTATCTGGCCCCTATCTGTGGCATCGGCAATACAACCCGGTCTTAAGCCATCACCGAGACTCAGGGTCATATCGTATTTCTTTGCAATCTTAAGAAGCCTATCATAATGTTCATATAGGGGGTTTTCCTTTTTATTCACTATTATCCAGTCAGCGAGAAATGCACCTCCCCTGCTCACTATCCCTGTAATCCTGCCCTGCTGTTTTAGTCTTTCCAGAGAACCCTGTGTTACACCGCAGTGGACGGTTATAAAATCCACACCATCCTGACCTTGTTTCTCTATGACATCAAAGAGTTCATCGGGCTCCATCTTTGTTATGGTCTTTTTTTTCTTTACCGTCTCTACAGCTGCCTGATATATAGGCACAGTCCCTAAGGGTATCCCTGCATGGGCAATTATCTCTCTTCTTATGCTGTCAAGGTCGCCGCCTGTGCTTAAATCCATAACCGCATCGGCACCTGCCTTCTTTGCCATCTCGAGTTTTTTAAGCTCTAACTTTATATCTGCCTTTTCCGGTGAGGTTCCAAGGTTGGCATTTACCTTTACCTTCATCCCTTTTCCTACACCCTTGGGCGTAAAGTCTTTGTGTCTGTTATTGGCAAGGATGGCAACCTTTCCTTCTGCTACATATCCACAGAGGGTATTGATATCCATACCCTCATCCTTTGCCACCTGTAACATGGCTTCGGTTGCCTTTCCTTTTCGTGCCTCTACAATGTGATTTTTCATGGTCTTATCATCTCCATCTTTTTAATAACTTCTAAGGGGTCTCTACCAAAAAGCCTAATCATTGGCTCTTTGCCCATATCCCCTATATCATATATAATATCAGGCAGAGTCTCTATACCTGATAGTGCATGCTCAGATAGAAAATCAAGGCTTTTTCCTTCTACTGCCTTTATAGATTCAGGCTCCTTCTGCCTATCAAAAAATAACACCCACAAGCCTTTCCTCTCTGCTGTCTCTATTATAGCCTTATCATATCTTATATTTGCACATGACCTGACAAAGGGATAGCGCCTCATCATACCTAATATCAGGCGTGCCACATGGCTTGATGCCCCAAAACACGGCTCTCCCTTCAAATAAATCTTCCCTTTATGGACAGATATCCTTCCTGGAAATGCTGCCACATCTTCTATGTTTGTGGCGTTTTGAAGAGCAAAACCGATATTCATCTGGACAGCAGGGACAAGCTCAACAGGATTTAATCCTTCCAAGAGTTTGCCTGCCTGTTTAAGCATCTCTATTACCTGCCATTTGTTTGCATCATGGGAATTTAAGATATCCGTTGAAATATAGTGATAACCGGTTTCTGTAATCCTATAGGCACTGTATAAAAGGTCTTTTATTTTTGATTCTGTGGCATTAAATGCCTCTTTCATGGGATAACCAAGGCATAGATAAGATGCGAGAAGGGAAGAGAACACACACCCTGTGCCGTGAACCTCCATATGGAGCCTTTCCTTGCCATATCTTGTAAAATCCTTGCCATCAAAGAGGATGTCTATAGGGTCACCCTTTATATGCCCGCCCTTTAGAATCACATATCTTGCACCTAAGGCATATATTGCCTTTGCAGCTTCCTCCATAGAGCCTTCATCTGTTATGGTATTCCCTGTCAATATCCCTGCCTCATCTGCATTGGGGGTCATGACTGTCAAAAGGGGAATGAGCCCATCTTTTAGAACTTTTATACCTTTTTCTGTTAAAAGACCTGTTTTATTCTTTGATGAAAAAACAGGGTCAAGGACGATGGGTATCTCTCTTTTATATGATTTTATAAAGGATATAATCTTCTCTATATGGTCCTCACTGAAAAGCACCCCCATCTTTATGGCATCTATATCTGTATGGGCAACAAGATGGAGCATTCGTGACAATTCATCTGTGGGAATGGGATAGACATCGGTCACCCCTAAAGGACCTTGATTTACTATGCAGGTAGGGACGGATATCCCATGGATACCCATAGATTGGAATACATCCATGTCCTTTGTTATCCCTGCCCCTCCTGAAGGGTCAAAACCTGCTATGGTAAGGATCTTTTTCATTTCATCCTTTCTATTATTAACTCCGCCACCTTTCTACCTGAAAGTAACATACCACCGAAAATAGGTCCCATCCTGTATGAACCAAACGTGGCGTTTGCACTCATGCCAGCCACATATAAACCGGAAAATACCTCTTTTGTATTCTCCAGAGTCATCGTCTCTGCCACATCGGCCCACATGGATTTTTCGCCTTCTACCTTTCCTGAAGGGGTATTGAGCCTTACATCCATCTTTCTTTCAAGAACCCTAACGACCTCTAAGGGATGCCCTGTAGCATCAATAACAAATTTTGACATGATGGTTAATGGGTCTACATGCAATCCAGCCATCTCTACTGCGGTCCAGTTTATTACAACCCCGGCAACCCTGTCCTGTCTCACCACAAGGTCTTCTATACTGATGAGATTAAATATATGCGCCCCTGCCTTTACAGCATTAAAGCATATCCCTGATACTGCCTCTACTGAATCGACAGTATAATAGCCCGGTGTATAGGGTTTTGTCCTGATATTGAGCATATCCAGTATTTCTCTGCTCTCCTCCTGAACAACTATCTCGTTGAACATCATACCTCCACCCCACATACCACCGCCTATGGAGAGCTTTCTTTCAAACACAGCCACCTTCAACCCGCCACGGGCAAGAAAATATGCTGCTACAAGACCTGAAGGACCTGCACCGCATACTGCCACATCGAGCTCCAGATTTGATATGAGTTTCTCTGAAAAACGCTCAATAATTGCCTTCGTAACAATTTTTTCGTCTATCATCTGTCCACCTTAACTGATTATTTTTTGTAAGCAATATAGCATATTTTGGATTTTAAAGGGTAATAAAAATTAGTTCGACGGGGTCTTCCAGACCCTTACAGATAATTACGGTGAATAAGCGCCTATGTCTTATCTTGTCTTTTATCTATCTATGCCTTTTTTGACCAGTTCTTTACCTTTATCTGTGAGCCAGCATGCCCTATAGGTATCACCTGCTACGGTGCCGCCAAGACCTGTCTCGACAAGTCCCTTTTTATAAAGGCCCTTGAGTATCTCTTTGTCGGTTTTTTTGTCGCAAACCTTGTCAATCATGGTTGCCCGTTTGTATGCTCCACCTGTAAATTGATTCTCATCTATCTTGATGAGCATTTCAAGCTCTTCCTTGGTAATATCCTTAAAATCCATCTCTAAAAACCTATTTTTTTATTTTTTTTAAAAAAAGTCAAATAATTTTTTCAATACAGATAGGCATCATGGTCAATATAAGAGCTAAAAAGGCATTTAATCCCCATGCAATTCAAGAAAAGTTAACATATCATCAGGCACAGGCGCCTCAATATTGATATCCCTGCCTGTTACAGGATGGACAAACTCTATCCTAAATGCATGCAACATAGGCCTTGCGGTGGCATGTCTTGACCTTTTTCCATATATCTCATCTCCTACTATGGGATTTCCAATATGGGCAAGATGAACCCTTATCTGATGAGTCCTCCCTGTCTTTGGATATGCCTCAATATATGTATAATCTTTGAGCCTTTTCAAGACCTTAATGGTAGTCAGCGCCTCCCTCCCACCAATTTTTAAAACCGCCATCTTTTTTCTCTCTATGGGGTGTCTGCCTATATTACCATCTATAACAAGGCTATCATTGCCTATTGTGCCTTCTGTTATTGCCCTGTAGACCTTTGTAAGTCTTCTATCCTTGAAGAGATTAGAGAGCATCTCCTGGGTCTTTGTGTCCTTTGCCACAAGTATAACCCCTGTAGTCCCCTTATCGAGCCTGTGGACTATAAAGGGTCTTGAATTTATCTGGTTTAGATTGAGTAAGACATGAAAATCTTTAATCTTTCCTTTCCCTTTCATATAGCCCAAGATTGCGTTCACCAAAGTCCCCTCCCTGTGGCCAAAGGATGGATGCACCACCATGCCAGCAGGCTTGTTTATGGCCATGATAAATTCATCTTCATAAAGGATGTGGAAGGATATCTCCTGGGGTTCAAGTGTTAATGGTTCTTCCTCTGGTAACCCTCCCTTTATGGTCATCCCTTTTTTGACCTTGAAAGAAGGTTTTACTGTCTTGCCATCTACGGTTATATGACCACTATCAATGGCATATTTTATCTTTGTCCTGGCAATAGAGAACATCTCTGCCAGATATATATCTAATCTCTTATCAGTCGAATCAATTACTATATGGGAAAGGTCAATCATGTCTTCCATGTTAATTAAATAATATATTTTCCAATCTTTGGCAAAATCTTATCGACAGGTGCTCAATTATCCACCATAGGCAAATAAAATTTTCAATTCAATATTTTTTATGGATTCTTATATGAATGATTAAGTTTTTTAAGAAGTGCCTCTTCAATACCTTTAACGAGGTCATCTTCGTCCTGTCTCTGTATGGTCCTCATATCCAGAAGAAGCATATCCTTCTCAATCCTTCCTATTATAGGTATTTCAAGTCTTCTGAGCCTTTCTTCAAAACTTTCTATGGAAATCTGGGGTTTCAAGGCAATGCCATAAGAAGGGATAGATGCATCAGGAAAAGATCCACCACCAACCTGGGAGGACATAGGACATACCGTAACATCTAAATAGTCTTTTAGGTGCCTTAGTCTTTTTGATATACGTCGAGCCCTTTTCTTTAAATTTTCTTTGTCCTCAAATATCATGCGCATGGTGGGTATCTCTTGCCTTGCCCTTTCTTCATCCAGATAGAGAAGGAGTGTTGCCTCAAGGCCTGCCAAGGTGAACTTATCGGGACGCAACGCCCTTGTCAAAGGGTTTGTCTTACATGCCTCAATATATATAGACTTGCCTATTATTATTCCTGCCTGGGGTGCGCCAAGGAGTTTATCGGCGCTAAAGGATACGATGTCTATACCCTTTTTTATCTCCTCAATGACCGATGGTTCATCCTTATACAACTGTCCTGAAAAAGGATTTAAAAGGCCACTACCTGCATCAAAATAGGTAGGTATGTTATATCTATTTCCCAGATATACCAGTTCTTCTGTGGTTATCTGGTGGGTAAAACCCTTTATAACATAGTTGCTGGTATGTGCCTTCATAAAAAGACCTGTGCCTGATGTGACCGCCTCTTCATAGTCCTTTAGATGAGTCCTGTTGGTAGTCCCTACCTCCTTTAAAATCGCACCGCTTTTCTTCATGACATCAGGTATCCTAAATGAACCACCTATCTCTATAAGCTCACCCCTTGAGATAATCACCTCTTTTCCGTTGGCAAGGGTATTTAAGACAAGTAAGACTGCACCTGCATTATTGTTCACCACCAAGGCATCTTCAGCATTTGTGAGCCTCTTTAATATCTTGAGACAATGGACATACCTATTTCCCCTTATGCCTTTTTCTATATCATATTCCAGGTTTGTATAGGAGGAAGCAGCATTTTTTATAGCCTCTATGGCCTTCTCTGCAAGGATAGACCTGCCAAGGTTTGTATGGATTATGACACCGGTGGCATTTATTACCCTTTTTATGCCCGGAGCTGTTTCAGATGCAGCGATTTGCCTTGTAGATATTATGATATCTTCTATAGATGGTATGGATTGGATCCTACCGCTTTTTATATCATCCCTGAGGCGATCAAGGCAGATCCTTAGGGAGTCTTTTGCTATAGACTCTGGATATTGGGCAATAAGGTTCTGCCACACAGTGTTTTTTATTATCTCGTCTACCTTTGGTATCTTTCTCAGAAGTTTCATGTCCATAGGTTATTTGTATCATACCAAGATGTTATAATCAATAAACTTAATCTTAAAAAAATATTGACGAATTATATATCTTTGTGCTAAAAAAGATACAATATGATTTTTATTTACATAAATTCAAACACAAACTGGTGGTGGCAGTTGTTATAGGTGTGAAACCGTAGACAACATGCCACAGGCGGTTTCACACCGCCTGTGGCTTTTTTGTTAAGGGGCCATGGGTTTTAAACTCATGACCCCTTTTTTTATTAAATAAAAAAGGAGGACAAGACATGGAAAAAAAGATCTTTTTAAAGGAAAGCGATATACCCAGGGCATGGTATAATATCCAGGCAGACCTGCCAAATCCCCTTCCGCCACCTCTTAATCCTGCCACAGGTGAGCCTATTACGCCTGATATGCTTGCCCCTATATTTCCCATGAACCTCATTGAACAAGAGGTATCTCAACAGCGATATATTACCATCCCTGATGAGGTATTGGAGAGGTTACTCATATGGAGACCTACACCTCTATACAGGGCATATAACCTTGAGAGGTTTTTAGGGACACCGGCAAGGATATACTTTAAAAATGAGGGTGTAAGCCCACCTGGAAGCCACAAACCCAATACAGCCATACCACAGGCATATTACAATAAGATATTCGGCACAAAACGCCTAACCACAGAGACAGGTGCAGGACAGTGGGGTAGCGCCCTTGCCTTTGCCTGTCATCAGTTTGGCCTTGAACTTAAGGTCTATATGGTCAGGATAAGTTACAATCAAAAACCATACAGGAGGGTTATGATGGAGGTATGGGGAGGTAAGTGTATACCCAGCCCCAGCAATGACACCAATGCAGGAAGGACGTTCCTTAAAGAAGACCCTGAACATCCTGGGAGTCTTGGCATTGCCATAAGTGAGGCCATAGAGGATGCCGTGACCTCAAAAGACACAAAATATTCCCTCGGTAGTGTCCTTAATCACGTAATGATGCACCAGACCATAATAGGGCTTGAGGCAGAGAAACAACTGGCATCCATAGGAGAATACCCTGATGTGATAATAGGTTGTGTGGGAGGGGGTAGTAATTTTGCAGGCATCTCATTTCCGTTCATCAGGGACAAGATAAACGGTAAAGATATAAAGATAATAGCAGCAGAGCCTACATCCTGTCCTACACTTACAAAAGGACCATACGTATATGACTTCGGTGATACAGCAGAGACAACTCCACTACTACCCATGCATTCCATAGGACACGGCTTTGTCCCTGCTCCAATCCATGCCGGAGGCCTCAGATACCACGGAATGGCACCTCTTGTGAGCAGTCTCTTACTCCACGGGCTTATAGAGGCAAGGGCATATCCACAACTTGAGACATTTGCTGCAGGCATAACATTTGCCAGGACAGAAGGTTTCATACCAGCCCCTGAGACAAACCATGCCATTGCATGCGTCATCGATGAGGCAAAAAAGGCAAAGGAGGAAGGCAGGGAAAAGGTCATACTCATGAACTGGAGCGGCCATGGTGTTATAGACCTTGCGTCTTATGATGCGTATCTATCAGGAAGGCTTGAAAATTTTCAACTCCCTGACGAGGAGGTGGCGAAACTTGTTAAAGACCTTGAGAAATTCCCTAAACCTAAATAAACACAGGAGGTCTTTTTGGAAATATATTGCATACAGATGGGGAGTATAATAGAATTTTCCTACTGCATGTCCGTAAATGATGGATTACCATGCAGGAATATGGTAGGTTGCTGGCAGGACAGATTCCATATAGAGCGGTTCCTCGAGTTAAAATTCAATGAGGAAGAGCTAAAAAAGGTCTTTGGTGGCTTGCCAAAAAACAAGCTCCAACGCATAGCAGAATACCTAAATAGGATTAAACAGCTTGATAAGGAGGTCTGATGCAGCTTTCAGAAAGGGTTAGAAGTGTAAGGCCATCAGGGGTTAGAAAGATCTTTGATATGGCAAGAAAGGTTAAGGATCCCATAGATTTAAGTATAGGTGAACCTGATTTTGATATACCTGAACCCATTAAAGAAGAAGGTATATCATGGATTAGAGCAGGTTTTAACAAATATACACCCTCAGGGGGTATCCCTGAACTAAGAGAAACACTCCTTCATCATCTGAGAAAAGATAAAGGGATAAAATGCCATGATGTGATAATAACCCCTGGTGTGACAGGGGGGCTACTCCTTGCCCTCATGGTGACCCTTAACCCCCTTGATGAGGTCATAATACCTGACCCCTATTTTGTCCTCTATGAATACCAGATCATGCTTTTAGGTGCAAGACCTGTTTTCGTAGACACATACCCTGATTTTACCATAAAGGAGGAAAGGTTAAGGGCTGCCATAACAGACAGGACAAAGGCTATACTCATCAATAGCCCCAATAATCCCACTGGCATGGTCCTATCAAAAGAAGAGTCAGAGATGATTGCAAAGGTGGCAAGGGAAAAAAATATCCTTTTATTCTCTGATGACATATATGATAGATTTATGTATGATGGGGAAGACAAAAGGGTTTATCTCGGATCCCTTTATGAAAACACGCTTACCTTTGGTGGTTTTTCAAAGACATGGGGTATGACAGGTTGGCGTCTTGGCTATGTGGCAGGACCTGCCGAGATTATTCAGTGTATGGTGACCATGCAACAATACGTATTCAGTAGCGTTAATTCATTTGCCCAAAAAGCAGCCATAAAGGCCCTTCAATACGATACCAAAGACCTTATAGATAACTACAGAAAAAAAAGGGATCTCATATATGAAGGCATAAAGGACAAATATAATGTTATAAAACCAAAGGGTGCATATTTTATATTTCCTGAGGTCCCAGGGGGGGATGGAGATAGATTTGTAGAAAAAGCGCTTAAAAAAAAGCTGTTTATAATCCCTGGGAGTGTCTTTTCCTATAAAAAAACAAATGTGAGGATATCATTTGCAGCAAGCGAAGAAAACATAATAAAAGGTATCGAGATATTGAGAAAATTGGCATAATATTATAAAACTTGAGATGTTTTATAATCAGCAATGCCTATTTAAAAGGCTATTGGGATTTGAAAAGAAATATAAAAAAGATTTAACCAAATGAAAGGGTGGCAGTATGTATGAACACATATGTAGGTCATTGATAAAAAATGGGATAGGGCTGTTCTATACTACAAACAGGGCAATAGCCGGAATTCTCCAGAGATTAAAAGCAGATAGTCATTGGTTACACTATGAGGTGCCTGTAAATGAAAAGATTGCCTTTGAAGAATGCCTTGCAGGAGGCATAGCATCTAAAAAGACTGCCTGCATATTCTCCTCAGAAGGTATTTATGAAGCCCTTGACCCTGTCATGAGTTCTGCCTATACAGGGGTAAAAAAGGGTCTCCTCATTGTTTGTATCAAAGATACCTTTCACGATGCAACCCCCATAGGCCTATTCTCAAAGCTTCCTACAATAACCCGGGAATTAGGTGAAGACCTATTGGAAACCGTTCAATACTGCCTTTACATCTCAGAGAAATATGAGATACCTGTCATCCTCCAGATCCATCTCGAAAATGAAGATGTGATAAAAACACCTAAAGAAGGGTCATGGTTAAAATCCATGATGCCTGCAGACACCACAGAATTCATAAAAGACACGGGAAGGTGGGCTGCTACCCCGAGTTTCAGATACGAACTTCACAAGGTGCTAAACCAGAAGATAGAAAGAATAAGGGAGGAGTTTGAAGATTATAAAGGAAACAAGATAGTCATTAAAGGAAAAAACGGTGCCATAACAAACAATAAGGCATTTCTGGAATTCTATGGAGAAGATGCGAGCACGCTCAACATATCCACAATATTTCCATTACCTGTAAAAAAGGTTCAATCCTTTATAGATGAGATGGATGAGGTCTATCTATTGGAGGGGGAATTTCCTGTTATGGAACTCCAGATACCCAACAGAAAAAGATTAAAGGTAGAGAATTTTAAGACACCATCAAGGATAAAAAAACATGAAGAGGATATGTTTGGGTTTGAGGTAATTCGTGACACTATAGGGCCTGCCTCTTCTCTGAATATTGCCCATGGCATCAAGAAAAAAGAACCCGATAAAAACATCCTTGCCATAACATATGAAGACCATTTCCTGCATTCCGGTCTGTCCGCCTTTGTAAATACCTTATATAACAATTCATCCTATGCAATCCTTATAATGACAAACAAAAGGTCTGAACAGATAAAGAGATTTATGGATGGGTGCGGATTTAAAAACTACACAGAACTATCGAAGATAGAGGACATTAAGGAATATAAAGAGATAAAAGGGTTAACAGTTTTTTTATGCCCGGGAATCATATGAAAAACGAATTTTGAAAAGGAGAGCATGTGAAGTTAGAGATTATATGTGCAGGTATAGGGGGCCGAGGGGTGCTACTTGCCTCAACAATCCTCATAGAATGTGCCATCAAGATGGGCTATCATGCCATGGCATCAGACGAATACGGGATGAGCCAGAGGGGAGGTTCTGTGGTCTCCCATGTAAAGGTAGGTAGCTCTAAAAGCCCTATCATAGGCAGAGAAAATGCAGAAATACTCCTTGCCTTTGAGGAAAGCGAGTTTTATAGAAATCTAAGTTTTCTAAAGAAAGGAGGCATTGCCATTATAAACAGTAAAAATACATCTATACCTGAGCCTGTAAAAGACCTCTTAATAAAAAGGTCTGCCTCCTCATATATCATTGATGGTGACGGAGTAGCAAAAAAGACAGGGATGATACAGGCATCGAACATGGCTCTTTTAGGTTTTTTCTCTGCCTTTTCTATAGGACCTTATAGATACGATTCTCTCAGGGATACCATAAAGGAGAAGGTTGCCCAGAGGTTTGTTAAAAAGAATATAGATGTATTCCAGGCAGGTTATGAAGAGGCAGGTGATATTGTAAGGGGCTTTAAGGGACTTTTAAAGACAAAAAATCCATAAAGATATACAAAAATCCTGGAGGTTATATCTTGAAACAAGCAAAAGAGGTTATGATAGGCAATTATGGGATTGCCCTTGGTCTTGTGGAGGCAGGGCTTGAACTGGCAGCAGCATATCCAGGCACTCCAAGCTCTGAGATCATACCGGGCATCGTAGAATTTAATAAAAGAAAAGGCTTAAACATCTATGCAGAGTGGTCCGTTAACGAGAGATGCAGCCTTGAGATAGCATTTGGTGCTGCCCAGGCAGGAAAAAAGGCAGCAGCCATGATGAAACAGGTGGGATTGAATGTAGCATGCCCTCCCTTTTTAAGCATAAAGGATGAAAAGATAAAAGGTGGCCTTGTCCTTGTAGTATGTGATGACCCAGGACCACAATCATCGCAAACAGAACAGGATACAAGGCTCTTATCCCTCCTATTTGATGTCCCTGTATTTGACCCGGCCTCTCCTTCAGAGGCAGCAGATATTGCCTATTATGCCCTTAATTATTCCTTTGAGAAAAAGACACCTGTGGTTGTTCGTTCTACCCACAGGGTGAGTCATTCAAGGGAGCCCATAGCCATGTATCCTCTTGGCAAGAGAAGACTTGGCATAAAAGAAGGCATTGTGAATATCTCAAAAAAACAAAACCCGGATGTTTTAAAAACAGGGAAAAACAAAAGTCTTGGTATAGTTGCCTCAGGCATGTGTTTCTCTATTGTCATGGATGTCTTGAAAGAAAAGGGTCTGGATAAGGTCATTCCCGTATATAAAGTATGGGCCATACAAAAAGACATTATCAATAATAGGCCAAAAGATGAACTATTTGGTTTTGTGGAAGAAATGGATAAGGTGCTCATTATAGAAGAAACAGACTCAGTCCTCGAGCTTTTAATAGGTCATGGTGATAAGGTCTTAGGCAGACGAAACAATTATGTCCCCAGTGCAGGGGAATTAAATTATAACGTCACAAGGGATGTTATAGAAAATGTTGCCTCAGAGGCAGGTCTATTGAAAAAGAGATTCGCCCCTGACTATTCCATAGAAGATGTCCTCAAAGATATGGACATTCCCAAAAGGCCCCCTAAACTCTGCGCAGGTTGTCCCCACAGGGCATCATTTTATGCCATGAAAAAGGCATTTCCAAATGCCATATTTCCAGGAGATATAGGTTGTTATACCCTTGGCACATCCTTAGGCGCAGTGGATACATGTATAGACATGGGTGGCGGCTTGATCCTTGCTTCTGGTTTCTACGAATCTTATAAACAGGACAATAAATTAATACCTATTATGGCCACCATAGGAGACTCTACATTCTTTCATGCAGGTTTATCTCCTCTTTTCGATGCCGTAGAAAAAAATAAAAGGTTTATACTTATCATCTTGGATAATGGAATTACTGCCATGACAGGCATGCAACCAACGCCACAGACAGGGGTCACTGCCCAGGGTGAAAAAAACCGACCTCTACTGATAGAAGATATTGTAAAGGGCATGGGTGTCAAATTTTTAAAGATTATAGACCCCTATGATGTGCCTTTAATGATAGATACATTAAAAGAGGCGTTCCAATATATATCATCAGAAAATGAAGGTGCTGCCTATCCTGCTGTTGTAATTGCCAGAAGAGATTGCCTGCTCTATTCAAAAGATAAAGAAAAGGCTGTGTTCAAGGACATATCCCTTGAAGAAGGATGCACCGGATGCAAGGTATGTATTAAAACATTTGATTGTCCTGCCTTTATATTTGACAAAAAAAATAACAAGGTAAAAGTAGATGAGGACCTCTGCACCCGTTGCGGTGTCTGTCTTTTTGTATGCCCTGTAAAGAGAAAAGAAAGGATTGGCCCTTGATCTTAGGGGTTGAACCTGGGTTAGCACAGAGATGCCTTCCACCACCTCTATAGTAATCATCACAAGAAATACAAAAGACCTTTTAAAAGGGCTCATGGAATCCTTAGAGCAAGACCTATCCCTGAAATCCCTCATTAGAGAGATGGTGGTAGTTGACAATGCCTCTCTTGATGGAACAGATGAGATGGTGAGATCAATCTATCCCCATGTCCTCTATATAAAAAACAACAAAAATATGGGGTTTGCCAGGTCGGCCAATATGGGTTTTGCCAAAACTACAGGAGATTATATACTTTTTTTAAACTCTGACACCATTGTCATCCCTGGAGAATTAAAAAAGATGATAGATTTCATGGATAGGGAGAAATCAACAGGGATCTGCGGCCCCCAGCTCGTATACCATGATATGCGCCTGCAACGGTCTTTTGCATATCTGCCCAATATATTATTTGAGATTATCCCCAGGTCTTTTCTTGAATTTTTATTACCCAAAAGATTTATGGGCAAGAAAAAGGTATATAAAGAACCGATAGATGTTGAGTCTCTGATAGGCGCTGCATTTATGGTAAGGAGGGGAGTCTTTGAATCCCTTGGAGGATTTGATGAGAGGTTCTTCTTTTTTCTGGAAGAGACAGACCTTTGTGTAAGGGCAAGGTCATTGGGTAGTAGTGTCAAATTTTTTCCCCAGGCAAGGATAATCCACCTCCAAGGGAGGACTGTATCAAAGGCATGGGTAAATGGCAGGATAGAATATAATATATCCCTTTACAAATTTATAAAAAAACACCATTCTGGTTTTTACTTTTGTATTTTCATGTCTATGAGATTTACCAAGGCTTTGTTTACTGTTGTTTTTTTGACAGTCTTTCCTATACTACTCTTAGACAAACATATAAAGAGAAGTTATATGTATTACAGGAGACTTTTAATCTGGCACCTTAAAGGGTGCCAGGAAAAAGATGGGCTAAGGGATTAACTCTCCAGGACAAAAATTACCTCAAGGGTCACCCTATATTCCACTATCTTGCCATCCTCAACCCTTGCCCGCTGTTCTTTAACCCTAAGACCTGTTATTCCCCTCAAAGTCTTGGCTGCCCTTTTGAAACCTATATGTATGGCATCCTCAAAACTCTTAGGTGAACCGGCAATAACCTCTGTAACCCTTGCAACCCTTCCTTCAGACCTCATACAATCTCCTCCTGTAGCTCAAATAAGACCTTTACAAACACAAAGTTTTGTAAAGGACCTCGAATATATTAAAAAATTGAATAGATTTAATCCCCACATTATTGATGACTTTTTTAAAAACCTAACAGGGAACAACTGCCTCTGTCAACAAATTTTTTACCTTATAAAATATTGAAATAATTTTTGTTATTTTGGTTGGGTTTGCAAGTGTGGTTGTGGATGGATATTAAAGCTCAGTCACTATAAACCCTATAAAGCAACAACGCATACATTGACACAGACACAATCAACAGCCAATAATATATTTTAATTGTCAATTTTTATTTTTTATATTATTGTTTAATTGGTGGCTAAAAAGATAAAGGGTAGTTCAAAAAAAATAGACCTTGTTTCTGAGCTTATTAAGATCGGTATTGCCCTGTCCTCAGAGCATAATCTCCACAAATTACTCGAAATGATTGTCGACCAGGCACAAAGGCTCACCAATGCCGACGGCGGGACACTATATATAGTAAACGATGATGGGACAGCCCTTGACTTTGCCATTGTCCGCAATATCTCTTTAGATATACGCATGGGAGGGACAGGCACCCCTATAAACTGGAAACCGGTCTCCCTATTTGATAATGATGGAAAACCCAACCATACAAACGTCTCGTCTTATGTGGCATTGTCCGGCGAGGCCGTCAACATCTCGGATGTATATCATGCAAAGGGTTTTAATTTTGAAGGGACAAAGAGATTTGATGCAGGCACAGGATATAGGTCTAAATCCATGCTTGTGGTGCCTATGCGTAACCATGAAAATGACATAATTGGGGTCCTACAGCTTTTAAATGCCAAAGATGCAAATACAGGTAAGGTAATCAAATTTTCACAGACGAGCCAGGATATCACCCTATCCCTTGCCTCACAGGCAGCCATTGCCCTGACAAACAACAGGCTTATAAATGACCTTGCAAACCTTTTGGAATCCTTTATAAAATCTATAGCTGCTGCCATAGACGAAAAATCTCCCTATACTGGAGGTCATATAAAAAGGGTTGCAGAACTTACTATGGATATAGCAAATAGAATAAATAGATGTGAGGACGGATTTTTTAAGGATGTATATTTTTCTCGTGATGAACTCAATGAACTAAGGATTGCTGCGTGGCTCCACGATATAGGTAAGATCACCACCCCTGAGCATGTGGTTGATAAAGCAACAAAACTCGAAACCATTTGCGACAGGATCACACTTTTGAAAACACGTTTTGAGGTCATAAAAAGAGATTATGAGATAAAACTTTTAAAAGAGAGGATGGCAAAGGAACAGATATTCGAGCCCATAGATGCCCATCAAAAAGACGATAAATTTTTAGAAAAACTTCAAGACGACCTTGAATTTATAATAAAACTAAATAATGGAAGTGAGTTTGTTAGCGATGAAATGCTGGAAAGATTAAAATCAATAAAAGAAAGGGAATGGTTTATGGACGGAGTGCCCATGACACTCCTTACAGATGATGAGGCCTACAACCTCAATATCAAAAGGGGCACCCTTAATGATGAAGAAAGGAAAATAATAACCAACCATGTATTCCTTACATACAAGATGTTATCTCAACTCCCTTTCCCCAAGAAACTAAAAAATGTCCCAAAATACGCAGCAGCTCATCACGAGTGTCTTAACGGAACAGGATACCCTTTTGGATTAAAAGAGGATGAGATACCTATTCAGGCAAGGATAATTGCCCTGGCAGATGTCTTTGAGGCATTAACGGCAAAGGATAGACCATACAAAAAGGCAAAAACATTATCAGAGGCATTAAAGATATTGTCCTTTATGGTGAAGGACAGGCATATTGATCCTATTCTCTTTGATTTTTTCATAAAGGAAAGGATCTATTTGGACTATGCTAAAAAAGAACTCTCGCCTTCCCAAATAGATATAGAAGACCTCTAAATCAAATTTAAAATTGTCATATATGTTTTAAATATGTTAAAAAAACAGACCCCAATTTTTTAATAAAACATGGAGAGGAAGAGGATTATGGATATACCAATGATAAATCTTAAGGCGCAATATAAAACGACAAAAAAGGATATTATGAAAAACCTCACAGAGGTCCTTTCAGAACAGAGACTCATACTGGGTAAATACTGCAAGACATTGGAAGAAAAAATATCCTCCTATGTAGGCGTGCCCCATGCCATATCCTGTGCCAATGGAACAGATGCCCTTATACTGTCACTCATGGCATTAGATATAAGAGATGGAGATGAGGTGATAACAACCCCCTTTACTTTCTTTGCCACTGCAAGCTCCATAGCCCTTATGGGCGCAAAACCCGTTTTTGTTGATATAAAAGAAGATGACCTGAATATAGACCCTGAATTAATTGCCAGGGCTATAACAAAAAAGACTAAAGCTGTAATAGTGGTTCATCTTTTCGGCAAGCTCTGTAATATAGAGGAGATTATAAAGATTTGCAATCATTATAATATCCCGGTCATTGAGGATATGGCACAATCCCTTGGTGCCGGCAGGGAAGGAATCAAGGCAGGTGGCTTTGGTGACATAGCTGCATTAAGTTTCTATCCCACAAAGAATTTAGGCGGTATCGGAGAAGGTGGGATGGTATTAACCAAAAGGGATGACCTGGGAATAAAGGTGAGAAAATTAAGGGTCCATGGAATGGGTGACACCACATATCACCACGAGTTAATAGGTATAAATAGCAGACTTGATGAGATTAAGGCAGCGGCTCTGGTGGCAAAGCTTCCTTATCTTGAAAAGTGGAATAAAAAAAGGATAAAGAATGCAAGATTCTATAATAGACATCTTAAAGGATTGCCTGTTATTCTCCCTCAAATCCCCCGTGATGGTTCCCACATATTCCACCATTATGTTATAAGGACAAAAAACAGGGATGGACTCCAGTCATTTTTAAAGCAAAAGGGCATCCAGACAGGTATCTACTATCCGGTCCCCTTACATCTACAGGATTGTTTTAAGTATCTTGGTTATAAAAATGGGTCCTTTCCTGTTTCAGAAGTGGCAGCAAGAACGAGCCTTGCCATACCTGTATTTCCTGAACTTAAAAAAGCTGAAAAGCAATATATAGTAGAGATGATAAAGCTTTATTTCCATAAAATATCATCATGAATAGTTTGGCATGGAAAAGATACCTTTACTTGAATATTGACAAATCTCTCAACATTTTACAAAATAGTGGTGCTATGAAGGCATTAAAACTATCCTTTTTAATACTAATTATGGTTTTTCTTTCTGCCTCTTGCAGCAAAGAGTTAAAAAACCTCAAAGAAGAGGTAAGACTCTTAAAACAGGAAAACAATTTTTTAAAGGCCGAGAATATAAGTCTTAAAAAAGAGATAGAGGAACTGTATAAAAAATTGGATGAAAGACTTGAAAAGGAAAAAGAGGCACAATTAAAAAAGGAAGAGCCCAAGGAACCTGCAAAAGCAAAGGATTCTAACAAGCATAAGGATACAGCAAGAAAAAAACCAGGTTAAACTCCCTTATGTCTCATTAAAATAATATAATTATTCGTTACTATAGTCTAATGCGCAATATAAAATTAATCATATCCTATGATGGAACTTGTTATCATGGATGGCAGTGTCAGCCTGATTTGATTACAGTTGAGGAAACCATCACAAAGACTGTGGAAAAGATTCTCAATCACGAGATAAAACTCTATGGTGGAGCAAGGACTGATAGCGGTGTCCATGCCATGGGTCAGGCGGCAAATTTTTTTACCGAAAATAAGATAGATACAAAAAGCCTCTTAAAGGGATTAAATAGCCTTCTACCCAGAGATATAAAAATAAGATCAATAGAGGAGGTAGATGAACATTTCCATGCAAGATATTCGGCAAAAAGCAAGATATATGTTTATACCATACTAAATCAGGCATTTGATTCACCTTTTTATACGAGATATGTATGGCATATCCCATATCCCCTTGATGTGGTATCCATGAACAGGGCAATAAAAGTGTTAAAGGGAGAGCATGATTTTTCCGCTTTCAAGAAAAAAAACGAGATCTACAGAAAAAATATAAGGAATATTTTGAAGGCAGGGGTCAAAAAAAGGGGCAATTTCATATACATTCTTATAGAGGCTACAGGTTTCCTCAGGTATATGGTGAGAAACATAACCGGGACATTGGTGCTTATAGGTTCTGGAAGATTAGATGCAGATTCCATGTCAGGTATACTTACATCAAAAGATAGGGACATGGCAGGCCCTACTGCGCCTGCGAAGGGTTTGTTTCTCAAGGAGATAAATTACTAATCTCATATATGGCATTAGCTGGATTGTATTCCTTTATGATTGCCTATTTTATTTCTATAGAATTTTCATGAAAAAATTGTTATTATTCTCTTTGTAAAATTTGAGAATAAGAGGAGGTTATAATGAATATTTTATCAGCCGGTGATGTCTTCCAGTTTGCCATAAGGATAGAAGAATACGGTGAATTATTTTATCATAAGGCAGCCCTAAACGCCATTGATGAGGGTGCAAGAAAGATATTCAATAGCCTTGCCGATGAAGAGATAAAGCACAAGAGGGTCTTTCAGGAACTTTATGAAAAGGTTAGGGACAACAGGCCTGCTGAGAGCTACCCAGGTGAATACATGGCAAACCTCAGGGCATTTATAGATGGCAAGGTGGTCTTTGTTAAAGAATCCCAGGAAAAAGAGCTTGCCATAATACAGGATACCATGGCTGCCATAGATTTTGCCATCCAAAGAGAGCTCGATTCCATCCTCTATTATCAAGAGGCAAAGCAGTTTGTCCATGAAAATCAACAAAAACTAATAAACGAGATCATCAATGAGGAGAGAAAACACTTTGCCATCCTCTCGGATTTAAAGAAATCACTCAGTAAAGGATAGATCTCAAGTTATTATATAAAGACCATATCTATAGGGGCATCTGTCACCCTCTCAAGGGAATCCTTTCTCACGATAAAGTCTACTTCTATCCCCACTGCACCCCTGCCAGGGAAGATAAATTTTGGCTCAAAGGCAAAGACCATACCCTCTTGAAGGATAATGCTGTGTCTTGGTGTAATAACAGGAAGTTCATTTATCTCAAGGCCAAGCCCATGGCCTATAAAACCTACTTTTCCCCTGCCATGCCCCATAAAATAGTCTTCTAACCCTGCCTTTTTTACAAGATTATATGCCTTTTCATAGACCTCTTTTCCGTTTATACCCTCTCTGGCAAACTCCATGGTAGTCTCCACTATCTCCCTGGCAACTTCATAAGGTTTTCTGAATATATGATCAAGTGCTCCTATTACATATACCCGAGTCTCATCGGTTATATAGCCGTTGTATCCTCCACCATAATCAAGGAGCACAGGGATATTTCTCTTTATAATATTCATGGATGCGCCCTGGGCAATGGCATGGGTAATACCCACACCTGCTATGGGCACATCTCCAGAAGACGGTATGGTGCATGATTGCTCATGGGTTATATAGATATTCATCATCTCCTGGTTAAGGCCCCTCATCCTCAAGAAACCCTGATGCCCTTTTTTTCTGCCTTCAGCTCCAAGGATGGCGTCTATCTCCAACTCTGTCATACCTTCCCTTATTACATCCTTTGCCTTTTTCAAAACAAATGAGGTGACCTCTCCGGATTTTTTGACCTGCTCTATCTCAAAAGGGCTTTTTATGAGCCTTAGATCCTTTATCTCATTGGATATATCTACTACCTTACCTATACCTAAGTTCTCCTTCCATCTCTCATAAACCAGCACAGGCACCACATCCAATTCCATACCAAGGGTATTGCCTTTTATATGCCTTGCCTTGAGTATATCCCTTATATCCTTTTCCCTTTTGATAGGTATAAAATCAAAATGTGTTTCGTATTGCACCCTGTCTGCATTCCTCTCCACAAAGAGCATGGGATCCCCTTCTATAGGCACTATAAGTGCTGCCTTCTGGACAGTGCCGGCAAAATAGAAAAGGTCTACATTCTGGATTATCAAGGACATATCAACGCCTTTTTCTTCCATCTTTTTTTTGAGATTGAAGATCCTATGCTCCAGTTCATCTTTTGGTGTCAACTCACCAACGCTTAAGTTCCTCAACATACTCTTCTACCCTCCTCACTATGTCTTCTTTTTTCACCTTTATGGATTCCCTTTTTTCCCTTGCCTTTATCTCTACAAGGCCATCCTTGAGATTCCTTTCACCTATTGTAACCCTTAATGGGATACCCATGAGGTCACAATCTTTGAATTTTACCCCTGGCCTTTCATGTCTGTCATCAAATAGCACATCTATCTTTTTGTCCACAAGCTGTCTATATATATTATCGGCAAGTTCCATGCTTTCTGGGTGGGAGCTATTAACAGGTAGGACATCCACTTCAAAAGGTGCAATGGCAGCAGGGAGTATCATGCCGTTTTCATCATTTCCCTGCTCTATGGCTGCTGCCACCACCCTGCTCACTCCAATACCATAGCAACCCATCACCATATATTTCTCTTCACCATTTTTATCAAGAAAGGTTGCCCTCATGGCTTTACTGTATTTTAATCCCAGTTTGAATATATGACCTACCTCTATTCCCCTTGTGGAGGCAAGGCTGCCATTACAACGAGGGCATCTATCACCTTCTCTGGCAATCTTCAAGTCAAAGTATCCTACCACGGAGAAATCTCCCATATTCACATCTATTATATGGACATCCTTCTTGTTACCCCCTACTACAAAATCCTCCATAAAAAGGACATCTCTATCGGCATATAAAGGTATTTTAAGCCCTATAGGACCTGAAAAACCAAGTGGCCCTCCTGTTACACCTTCAATAGTAACCTCATCGGCAAGTTCAAGGTATTCCAGGGAAAGGAGGTTTCTCATCTTTGTCTCATTTATCTCCCTATCACCCCTTATAAGAACCCCTATGACACCCTTATTCGTGTTATAGATAATGGTCTTTAGAAGCCTTTCAGGAGGGACTCCAAGAAAGGATGACACCTCTTCTATCTTCCTCTGGCCAGGTGTCTCTATCTCTTTATAAAATCCCTTTTTTTCTGTATGGTGAGCTGTATTGGGATATCCTACCTCTGCCCTCTCCAGGTTTGCTGCATATCCACATGTATCGCAGGATATGATGACATCCTCACCTGTATCGGCCAGCACCATAAACTCATGAGAGAAACTACCTCCAATCTGTCCTGTGTCTGCCTCTACTACCCTGAACCTGAAACCACACCTCTTAAATATATTCGTATATGCATCATACATATCCATATAGCTCTTTTCAGCACCCTGCTCATCAGCATCAAAGCTATAGGCATCCTTCATAACAAACTCCCTTGACCTCATAACACCAAATCTCGGCCTTATCTCATCCCTAAATTTGGTCTGGATCTGATAGAGGTTTACAGGTAGTTCTCTATATGACCTCACCTCTCTCCTCACAAGGTCTGTTACTACCTCTTCATGTGTAGGCCCTAAACATAGCTCCCGGTTATTCCTGTCACGAAGCCTCAAAAGTTCTTTTCCATATTTATCCCATCTTGTGCTCTCTTCCCACAGTTCCTTGGGCTGGACAAAAGGCATGATGATCTCCTGGGCGCCTTTTTTATTCATCTCCTCCCTGATGATGTTTTCTACCTTTCTTAAGGACTTTAAACCAAGGGGGAGCCACGTGTAAATACCTGATGCAAGCCTTCTTATAAATCCTGCCCTTAGCATAAGCCTATGGCTTATTACCTCAGCCTCTTTAGGCTCTTCTTTCACTGTGGGTATAAACATCTTTGAAAAAAGCATCTATTATCCTCCTCTATCAAACTTGAAAATATCACCCATATCAAACCTTGCATGTGGATAAAAATTCAACTATATCATATGTCCTATCTATAGCATCATAAAAATTTTTAATAGATATCCTCTCATCTTTTCCGTGCATCCTCATGACCTCATCTTTGGAGCATACGGCAGGGAAGAAACCATAAGAGGGTATACCAAGGCTCCTGAAATAGCGGAGATCTGATGCCCCTGTCAAAAGTGATGGTAGCACAGGTATATCTCCAAAATTGTCTGTTATTATCTTCTTTATCCCCTTAAAAAATTCCGTATTATAAGGTGATGGAACAGGATCAGGGACCCCTTTGCTGATCCTCACAATCTCTATATCCTTTCCGCAAAGCCTTTCTATTTTTTTCATAAATAATTGGCTGTTTTCATTTGGAAGAAGCCTTGCATCAAAATATGCCTCTGACTCAGATGGAATAACATTTACCTTTTCACCGCTTTTTAGTATAGTCAGAGTGACCGTATTTTTTATAAGGGCATTATAAAGGGGGTTTTCTTCTATAGATTTCTTTATTCGCTTATCTTTCATGGCATCCCTCAGAGATGAGAATTTCTCCCCTAAAAGACCTTTTCCTTTTAATATGCCACTTAGATATGTATTGACTACTCCGGTGATCTTAATAGGCCATTCATATGATAATATAGAATGGCACGCCCTTATTATCTTTTCATTGGCAGTATCCTTTGTGGGCATTGACCCGTGACCGCCTTTTCCATGCGCCTTTATCATAAATTGACTTAGATTCTTCTCTGCCACGGCAATCTGTGCATGGACAAAGCCATCATCCTCTATGATACATCCGCCTTCACTTAATACAAAAGAGGCATCTTTTAGTTCTTTTACTTCATTTAACATATATTCAACACCATGCTGCCCACCTACCTCTTCATCACACGTGGCAAGAAATATTATATCCCTTTCAGGTATAATGCCTCTCTTATGGAGCTCGATAAAAGCAATGAGATGACATATGATCTGAGATTTCATATCTATGGTGCCCCTGCCGTATATAAAGCCGTCTTTTATCTCACCTGAAAACGGGTCTATCTCCCATTCATGAGGATTTGCTGGAACAACATCCAGATGCCCTAAAAGTATAATGGGCTTGCCCTTTTCCTTGCCTCTAATCTTTGATAAGAGATTTGCCCTTTTCTTAGTAGGAAGATAAACCTGGGTCTCTAAACCCTCTTTAAGCAAACAATCCTCCAGAAATACTGCTGCATCCTCTTCATCTCCTGGGGGATTGGTTGTATTAATCTTTATAAAATCCCTTAGTAATCTCAAGGCATGATCTTTTTCTATCATCTTATTTTCCTCTCGTTTTTTATTTTAAAACATCGAAACAAAAGTAAAGGCTGGATTTGTAAATAAAGATTATTATCAGGGTAAAAAAAATAAAAAGGGGGATTAACCCCCTTGAAACTAATGGATTACTTCTTGGTCTTTTTTTCTTTTTTTGTTGTCTTCTTTGTGTCCTTTTTTGTGTCAGACTTTTTGCAACCCATAATAACACCTCCTGTTTTTTAAATCATATTATTTTAACATTCGGCACTTGTCAACAGTAATTGCAAAAAAATATTAAAAGTTTCAGCCCGCAACAACCTCTTTTATCTCCGGGATCTCCTGCTTTAATTGTTTTTCTACACCCATCTTTAGGGTCATCATGCTCATAGGACATGTTCCGCAGGCGCCTCTAAGTCTCACCTTTACTATACCATCTGTAACATCAATAAGCTCTATGTCACCACCGTCCCTCTGAAGAAATGGCCTTATCTTACTTATTACAGCCTCGACTTTTTCTCTCATTTATACCTCCAATGTTTTTTTATCCATAAAAAGGATGTCCAGAATTATAACCATATTTAAGGCTTATGTAAATACTTGTGAAAAAAGTTTATTAATCTGCAAAAAAAATCCTTTAAAAAGTGGTCTTTCTTTGGGGCAAATCCTTAAAAGGCTTATTGGCAAATCATTTAGATTTTGAGTAAAACTGCAAAATATTCTAATATCTTTCTGCACCTTTTATTATATTTTGAAAAGATCTAATAATAGGGAAGCGCAAGACTATATAAGGGAAGGGGTTTATAATCTTACTCAATCTCTACCTTGATCTCTTTTGGCATAGCCTTCTGCGATTTCGGAACACTTATCCTCAAGACACCGTCCTTATATGTTGCCTTTGCTTTATCAGCTACCACCTCTGTGGGAAGTTGTATAACCCTCTGGAAAGAACCATATATCCTTTCGGATCTGTAATAATCTGTCTCTTTTACCTCTTCTTCTCTCTTGCGTTCACCTTTAACAGTGAGTCTATCTTCTACAATGGATATTGTTACATCCTTAGGATCTATTGCCGGCAGGTCAAATGTTACAACCACATCCTTTTTTGTCTCGTGGATATCCACTGCAGGTAACCAGGCTCCTTCCTTTATGCTGGTAAAACCTGCCTTGTCAAAAAAGTCTTCAAAAAGTTTATCCATCTCTTCTCTCAATGTTGGAAACCTCAGTTCCCATAAGCCCTTCCATGGCGTAAGCGTCATAGTTGCACCTCCTTATTTTTTATTTTTAATATATTCAATCCCCTTCCCTTTTCTTTTTTTTCCAGAAACTCACTATACCCAGGGGTCTGAAGAAAAGCTGGACTAATTCCCAGCCCTGGTTTCCCAAATCAGTTAAAAGCAGAGACAAATTATCGATCTGTTCTTTAGCCACCTCATGGACCTCACATTCACCATCAGGTCTACAAGCATATACGATATTCTGTTCAGGGTGTATAACAATACCTTTCTTTTCCAGGTCTTCCATGGAAAAGATCTTCACTGTATATTCATATCTATCCATATCATTAACTCCGATTGTTTTTTATCAAACTTTATTATAATATTAATGCATAGTATTTTAATTTTAAAGTCCTTATGGAAAATTTTCCCTCATATATAAAAACCAAATCTCGTGGGAGGCTCGACGAGGTCATAGAAGAGCTTGAGGAAAGACTCAATCCATGTATCCTATGTCCGAGGAGATGTAGGGCAAATAGATATGCAGAGGATTTAGGATACTGTAAAGCTCCCTATGACATATATATATCATCTGCCTTTGCCCATTTCGGTGAAGAATCACCTCTTGTGGGGATACATGGGTCCGGGACGATCTTTTTCACCCACTGTAATTTAAGGTGTGTATTCTGTCAAAATTATGATATAAGCCTCTTCGGTGAAGGCACTAAATGTTCGTATAATGCCCTTGCCAACATCATGTTGGACCTCCAAAATAGAGGCTGCCACAATATAAATCTTGTAACGCCAACCCACTATATCCCCCAGATATTAAAGGCATTAAACATTGCCATAGACAACGGTCTCAACATCCCTATCGTATATAACTGTGGTGGTTATGAATCTCTTGATGTTATAAAGTCCTTAGACGGTATAATAGACATTTACATGCCTGATATAAAGTTTATGAACAGCGAACTTTCAAAGAAATACTGCAATGCAGAGGATTACCCTCAAGTGGTGCGCTCAGTCCTAAAGGAGATGCATAGGCAGGTGGGAGACCTCTCCATAGATAATAAAAATATCGCCACAAGAGGACTTCTTATAAGGCACCTTGTTATGCCATCCTCCATAGAAAATACAAAGGATGTTCTCAAATTTATAAAAGATGAGATATCTGATAATGCATTTGTCAATATCATGTCCCAATATCACCCATGTCTTGGAACAGATAAGTTTCCAGAACTGTCAAGAAAAATCACGGGAAAAGAATTTACAGAAGCCCTGGAATATGCACAATTAATAGGTCTTAAAAGGGCATCTAATCACTGAGCCTTTTTCTCAATGTGTCATTAGCCTTTAGAACCTCATGGGCATCTTTACCTGTAATCTCCCAGCTATAACCACCCTTTGCATCCTTTTTGAGTTTTATCTTTATATCACCCTTCAGGCTCTTCTTTATCTCTTCAAGTTCATTTTTATATTTCGTTTGGTTGTGTTGTGTCTCTTCGCCGATCTTTTTTTCAGCAATATCCTGGACCTTTGTGCATAGGCAATTAGAAAAAAGGATGAAAATACATAAAGTAAATATTGCAAAAAGTCTCATGACTTCATAATATAATTTGTCAATGTAGGTTTTCAACTACTTTGTTGTTTTTGCATAAATAATATTCAAATAAAGAGAGAGGCATGGGAGTAACAAAATTTACCATAAGCCCTGCAAAGGAAAGGGCACTGCAGGAAAAGATAGAGCAACTTGGCATAAGAGATGAAGATATTATAGAAAGATTTATTCGTTCAGGTGGGCCAGGTGGTCAGAATGTAAATAAAACATCTACCTGTGTTTATCTAAAACACATCCCTACAGGAATAGAGGTAAAATGCCAGAGCGAACGATCACAGGCGCTAAACCGCTTTCTCGCCCGAAGGAGACTCATAGAGAAGATAGAGGAACAGATATTGGGAAGGGAGAGTGAAATACAGCAAAGGATAGAAAAGCTAAAAAGACAGAAAAGGAAACGCTCAAAAAGGGCAAAGGAAAAGATCCTCGAAATGAAACATATCCAGTCAGAAAAGAAAAAAAAGAGGTCGTATAAGATAGACCTGTCTGAATACTAAATATAAGGCCTAAAGACCTTTATTAAATAAAAGTCTTTCCTTAAGCAGTGTAAATCTTTTAAGGGGTTTGTTGTTTTTAATGGCTATAAAAAGCGCCTTTTTTGTGCCTATTATAAATACTAATTTCTTACCCCTTGTTATTCCTGTATATAAAAGGTTTCTCTGAAGGAGCATATAATGCTGGGTGAGGACAGGCATGATGACAACGGGGTATTCGCTACCTTGAGACTTATGGACAGAGATGGCGTATGCGAGTATTATCTCGTCGAGTTCTGAAAATTCATATGTCACCAACCTCCCATCATAATCCACATAAATTTCTTGAACCTCCTGGTCTATTGTGACAATCCTTCCTATATCACCATTGTATACATCTTTGTCATAGTTATTTCTTATCTGCATTACCTTATCCCCTATCCTGAACGCCCTGCCGCCTCTTATGAGTTCCTTTCCGTGAGGATTCAATGCCTCCTGTAACTCCTTGTTAAGATTTGCCACACCTGCTATTCCCCTGTGCATAGGCGTTAAAACCTGGATATCACGAAGCGGGTCAAAACCATATCTCTTTGGCACAGCATCCCTGCATAAATATATTATATGTCTTACCACCTCCTCAGAGTCTTCGATCTCTGTAAAGAAAAAATCCTCTTTATTGTTAAACCCTTTTTTCATAAAAGGCATTTCACCATTATTGACCCTGTGGGCATTGACAATGATCATGCTCTCCCTTGACTGTCTAAATATCTCATTCAATCTTATTGTAGGAATATATCCAGAATCTATGAGGTCCTTTAAGACATTCCCTGCCCCCACAGATGGCAATTGATCTGCATCCCCTACAAATATCAATGTCGTCTTTGTCTTAACTGCCTTCAAAAGATAGTACATAATGATTGTGTCTACCATGGATGTCTCATCTATTATTATAAGGTCTGCATCAAGGGGGTTCTCTTCATTTTTTTTAAATGATCCGCTGCCGGGACTGTATTCAAGGAGACGGTGGATGGTCTTTGCCTCATGTTCTGTAGCCTCTGTCATCCTTTTGGCTGCCCTGCCTGTAGGGGCTGCCAAAAGAACCTTTTGTCCCATCCTTTTATAGATATTAATTATCGCCTTTATTATAGTAGTCTTGCCTGTGCCAGGGCCACCAGTGATAATCATTATCTTTGAATGGATTGCTTCTTTTATTGCCTCAAGCTGTTTTGTTGAAAAATCTATATTTAATGACCCCTGAACCCAGGTTATTGCCTCATCAATATTTACAAGCCTTAATTGTTTTGACGTTGATAAAAGCCGTCTTAATCTCAAGGCAATCCCTGACTCTGATATATGATATTTGGCAAGATACACTGCCCTTGCGTTCACATCATTAGATTCTTTCTTTTTTACAAATCCTTCATCGATTATAATCTTACCATCTTTTGATATGGCATCAATGGCATAAGGTATCTTGTCTTCCTTAACATCAAGTATTTCGCTACACCTTTCAATGAGAGATCCATAGGGATAATATACATGACCGTCTTCTGATAGTTCATGGAGGACATGAATTATACCTGCCTCGGACCTCATTTGAGAATCCTTTGGTATGCCTAATTTTCCAGCTATGGTATCCGCAGTCTTAAAACCGATGCCAAAGACATCCATGGCAAGCCTATATGGGTTTTCTCTTACAATCCTTATGGCATCACTACCATATTGCCTGTAGATCTTCACTGCATAGGCAGGGCTTATGCCATTACCTTGAAGAAAAATCATGACATCCCTTATCTCCTTCTGTTCATCCCATGCCCTCTTTATGATCTCTATCCTCTTTTCTCCTATGCCGTCCACTTCTTTTAGTCTTTCTGTCTCATCTTCTATTATCCTGAGGGTCTCCTCGCCAAATTTAGATACAAGCCTCTTTGCCATTACAGGGCCTATACCTTTTATCATGCCTGACCCAAGGTATCTCTCTATGCCTTTTGCTGTGGCAGGAAGAACAGTTTCATAAGAGGCAACCCTGAATTGTTCGCCATATTTTGGGTGATGATCCCAATATCCCTTGAGCTTAAGCACCTCTCCTGGAGACAGGGAGAACATGGTTCCCACTATTGTGACCAGATCCCTCCTACCCTGAATCTTTATCTTGGCTATGGTATATCCATTTTCTTCATTGGTGAAGGTAACCCTTTCCAATTGTCCCTTTATCTCAAACTGTGTCTTTGTCTTATGCATCGATTTAATATAATATGAAAAATAAGCTAAAAATGAAAGTCAATAAACACTTGTTATTTTTTTTACCTTAATATAAATTAAATAAATACTGGGAAAGATTGTAAAAGGCAAGGGCGATACCAAACCGTGATACAATTCTTATATGGCAGGAAAGATTTTAATACATCTTGCTAAAGATGATTTAAAGGATGGATTATGAAGCTCGGCATCCTTATTATTGACGATGAAGAGGGCATAAGACGGTCTCTTACAAGGATACTTAGAGAAGATGGATATATTGTTTATGCTGCACCCAATGGTGAGGAGGCATTGACGATAGTTCAAAATAATCCTTCTAATTTTGATATAGTCTTATGTGACCTTATTATGCCAGGTATCGATGGCATAAAGACCATGGAGGAGATAAATAAGCTCCATTATGAGGCAACAAAGATAATACTTACAGGATACGGTACCCTTGAGTCATCTATAAAGGCTATTGAGTTAGGGATAGATGGCTTTATAACAAAACCCTTTGAAAACAAGGAATTGAAATGGAAGATAAAAGAATACTATATAAAAAGGAAGATGAGACAGTTTATTGCCCCTGATATATTCCATGAGCTCATAAACAAACCAAGCCAGCTTGAACCTAAACTATCTGTTATAAGCATACTCTTTTCTGATATCAGGGGTTTCACAGAGATATCATCCCGGATACCCCCTGAGGAACTTGCCATACTCCTAAACAGGTATTATTTTCAACCTATGAGCGAGTTAGTAAAAAAATACAATGGAATGGTGGATAAATACATAGGTGATAGCGTGATGGCTCTATTCGGTGTCCCTGTCTATCATGAAAGACACGAAGAGGATGCAGTCAACTGTGCCATGGAGATGATTGAGCTCACAAAAGATCTCAACAAGGGCTTTGATATTGGAATCGGGATCAGCACAGGCCATGTGGTTACAGGGGTCTTTGGTTCTGTCAACAAAAAAGAATACACAGCCCTTGGTATGCCTGTAAATATTGCTGCAAGGCTTCAAAAGGTTGCATTGCCAGGCGAGATAATCATATCAGAGGATACAAAAAAGGGTCTAAATAATAATATACCATTTGAAAAAGGTGGCGCGTTGAATGTAGCAGGGTCCTCTTTGCCTGTTATATATTATAAATGGAACAGACATGATAAGGTTTAACGATATAGTTGAAGAACTGACAAAATATAATCCCGAAGCAGATGTGGAGATCCTTGAAAAGGCATACATCTTCTCTGCCAAGGCACACAAGGGACAGGTTCGTTTATCTGGAGAGCCTTATCTAATACACCCCCTTGAGGTTGCACATACACTTACCAAGATGAACCTTGATGTTCCCAGCATTGTATCAGGGCTCTTACATGATACCATAGAGGATTCATATGTAAACAAAGAGGAGATAGAGAAGTATTTCGGCAAAGAGGTGGCAGAGATAGTAGATGGAGTAACAAAGATAAGCAAGATACAGATCAAGGCATCTGAGGACTCAAAGGCTGAAAACATCAGGAAGATGATCCTTGCCATGAGCAAGGATATAAGGGTCATACTGATAAAACTTGCAGACAGATACCATAATATGCAGACCCTTAATTTTGTATCAGAGGATAAGCAGATTGAGATTGCCAAGGAAACCCTTGATATATATGCACCTCTTGCCCATAGGCTCGGAATGGAATGGATGAAGGGAGAGCTTGAGGATACAGCCTTTAAATATCTAAAGCCTTTTGAATACAATATAATAAGCCAGAAGATTACAAAAAAAAGAAGGGAGAGGGAGCAATATATAAATGAGGTGAAAGCCCTCATAAAAAACAAACTTGAAGAATCAGGTATAATAGCAGAAGTATCAGGGAGGGCAAAAAGGATTTATAGTATTTATAGAAAGATGATAAATGAAAAGGTGGATATTGACGATATCTACGACTTAACAGCCTTCAGGGTAATCGTAAATACTGTAAAGGAATGCTATGAGGCTTTAGGCTACATTCACTCTTTTTTCAAACCCATACCTGGTAAATTTAGTGACTATATAGCCTTGCCAAAGGCAAATATGTATCAATCACTCCATACAAAAGTCGTAGGCCCCTATGGCGAGAAAATAGAAATACAGATAAGAACCCAGGATATGCATAAACTGGCAGAGGATGGTATTGCAGCCCACTGGAAGTATAAAGAAGGAAAGATCTTTAACGCAAAGGAAGAAAAGATATTCCAGTGGTTAAGAAGGATAATAGAATGGCAGCAGGAATTAAAGGATAACAAGGAATTCCTTGAGATATTCAAGATAGACCTTTTCCCTGATGATATATTTGTCTTCACTCCAAGAGGCGATGTAAAGGAATTGCCAAAAGGTGCAACACCTGTAGATTTTGCCTATGCCATCCATACCCAGCTCGGTCATACATGCGTTGGAGCAAAAGTCAATGGTAAGCTTGTCCCTTTAAAACATATACTGAAGAGTGGAGACGTGGTAGACATTCAGACAAGCCCATCCCATAAACCGAGCAAAGACTGGTTGGGATTTGTGAAGACATCAAGGGCAAAGACAAAGATAAGACAGTGGATTAAGACAGAGCAGCGGGAAAAAAGTATCGAATTAGGCAAGGCGCTTCTGGAAAAAGAACTTACAAAACATGATCTCAGCTTCTCTAAGATGTTGAAATCAGGGGAACTCGAGGGCCTTGCAAAGGATTTTAGCTATGAGACATTAGATGACCTCTTTGCCGATGTTGGCTATGGCATCCATACACCACTGCAGATAATAGGTAAATATGTCCCTGAAGAATCAAAACCGGGAAAGATAAAACAGATAATAAAGACCATAACAAAGACAAGGGATAGCTCCATTAAGATAAAAGGTGTGGACGGGCTTGTTGTAAAGTTTGCAAGATGCTGCAACCCCATACCAGGGGATAAGATATTCGGATTTATAACAAGAGGAAGAGGTCTTACCATCCATGTAGAGGACTGTCCAAATGTCCATACCTATGACGAACAGAGGAAGGTAGATGTAACATGGGAACTAAACAAAGACTTTACCTATCCTGTAAGGCTTAAGATAGCCGGGGAAGACAGAAAGGGTCTCTTATCTGATATAAGCACCATTATGTCTTCACACAAGGCAAATATAATAAGTGCACAGGCAATGACATACCCTGATAAATCTGCCACAGGCGTTTACGAGATAGAGATAAAACACATGTCACAGCTACAGAAGATAATAAAATCTATACAGAAGGTTAAGGGTGTAAGGTCAGTGGAGAGGATGAGGGGCACGGCATGATTTTAAAGATTAAATATAAATGTGTTAAATTACGTTAGAAAAATCTTTTATGATCTAAATAGCTTTCTGGACAATACCTTTTTTAATACATTTTGTGCATATTCTAACCTTCTTTACAGCCCCATCCTTTATTATCCTGATATTCTGAAGATTGGGCAACCACTCTCTTTTTGTTTTATTATGGGCATGGCTTACATTGTAGCCATTCTGTTTTCCTTTACCGCATATCTCACATACCCGTGCCATATTGACCTCCGTTCCAGTTGTTGAGAGGTTGAATTTTACATATAATATCCTGTAAAGTCAAGATATTTGTAAATCTTAAGATGCTTTTCAAGGTATGAAAAAACTGTTATACTATATAAAATATTGCAAAGAGCAAGGCATAAGGAACGACAGTAGTGGATGGTTCATAGGGGACAGTGGCCTATATATGAAAGACGGCATCAAAAAAACAATGTTAATTTTTAAGCATTGAGCTATCCATAGAGAAACATTAAAAATTTAACATAGAACATAGAAGTTGAACATAGAAATCATTGGAGGTGGGTATGAAAAGATTGTGCCTTTTTATTATCATGTTAGTTTTTTTCATCTCTTCAGGGATGGTTTATGCCGATCCAATCAAATCAAAGGAGATGGTGAAAAACATTCAATGGCTCGGACATGACACATTCAGGATATCTGCAGATAAAAACATATATATAGATCCCTTTAAGATTAAAAATAAAGATTCTGCGGATCTGATTCTTATCACCCATGGTCATCATGACCACTGTTCTCCCGACGATATTGCCAAGATTACAGGCCCTAACACAATGATTATCACCCCTCCCTCATGCGCCGAAAAGATTAAAGGTAATATCAAGGTTGTAAAGAGGCAAGATAATATCGAAATAAATGGTGTGGATATTGAGGTTGTGCCTGCATATAATGTGGACAAGCAATATCATCCAAAGACAGCAGACGGGGTAGGTTATATATTAAATATAAAAGGTGTAAGAATATATCATGCCGGTGATACAGACAGGATACCAGAGATGAAAGGATTCAGAAAAATAGGCATTGCCCTTTTGCCTGTTTCAGGTAAATATGTCATGACTGCAGAAGAGGCGGTTTTGGCTGCCATGGATATAAAGCCACACATTGCCATACCCATGCATTACGGCACAATCATCGGCTCTGTTTCAGATGCCCAGAGGTTTGCCCAGGCCCTAAAGGGTAAGGTGGAGGTGATAATCCTAAAGGAAGAACAATAGTAGTTGCAATATGACGGATTTTTTCATAGAAGAAGAAACCAAGAAAAGGTTTAAGTTCCTCGATGCCCATCTGCCTGAGGCATTGGATTTAAAAAGGCATATGGTGCTTTTTCCACCCATGCCGTGCTGTGCCCAGCTTGCAGCGCCTTTTTGGGCAAAGATTATCGGTCTGATCAGCAACAGAACAGATAAAGAACTGTTGATTGAGGCTACTGTCATTCTCTATGACCAATATAGGAATATCATAAAGGAATGCTCTGAAGATATGTTTTTAGATGGCATAAGTGAATGTGAATTTGATATCCAGATACCCCATCTTATGCCTGTTCCTTCCATGTATTCCATCAAGGTTGATATTAAGGAGGAGATGTAAAACGAAAATCATTCACACCCTTGAACCCTTTGAAATATGTTCCATAAGACCCCCTACTGAGAATTATAGCCTTACCTTTAGGCTCACCAGAAATTGTGGTTGGAACAGATGTCTTTTCTGTCCTGTGTATAAATACGGAGTAAAATTCTCGAGAAGGACTATAGATGAGGTAAAAAAAGATATAGAAAGGGCAAAGAAAATTGATGACTATATCATGGAGAACTTAATATCAGGGATAACCTCTATAGGTGAAGGCTACAGTGAACTGGAAAAGATAATAAAGGAACTAAAAAATGTTGGCAAAGAGGATAATGATAATGTGCAAAACACCATAGACAATTATGGTGACGAGAGGATAAAATGGTTTTCCCAATGGTTTAAGGATAAACCCGATCTTGAAGACAGCCTTAACCATGTGTATACCTGGCGTATGGCAGGTGGAGAGACATGTTTCTTTGGAGATGCAAATACACTTCTGGTTAAACCTGATTTTTTTGCTCAGGTGATGGAATATGTAAACATGCATTTTCCTACCCTTAAAAGGTTTACCGTCTATGGAAGGACAAATACTGCTGCCCATATGGATATAGAAGACCTAAGGTCCTTTGGAAAAGCAGGTCTTAACAGGATACACTTCGGTATAGAGAGTGGAAGCAATAGGGTTCTTTCTTTTATGAAAAAAGGTGTTACTGGAGAAGAACATATAGAAGGTTGTTTAAAAACAAGAGAGGCAGGCATATCCCCTTCTGTGTATATCATGCCAGGCCTTGGAGGAAACAATTGGTCTCACGAGCATGCATATGAGACAGCCCATGTCCTCACAAAGGCCATGCCTGATTACATAAGGATAAGGACACTGGAGATATTTGCAGGAACCCCCCTTATGAGGGCAAAGGAGGCTGGTGAATTCATAGAGGCAGAAGAGGAACAGGTAGTAAAAGAGATAAAGATAATCGTGGAGAACACAGAGGCTGAAACCACCATCATAAGCGATAGTGCATCAAACCTCTTAGATGTCCATGGAAGGCTTCCCTGGGACAGAAAAAACATGCTCTCTGTGATAAATACTTATCTTGACCTCAGCCCCAGAGAAAAACTGGAATTCAGTCTTTCATCGCGTCTGAACTCATTTATGGGTCAATACGGTGGAATCACCCAGGATATCTACAAACTCCTCATGCCTTATATCGGCAAAGGCAGCATCGATACCTCTATAATCCCCCATGAGGACCTGAAAAGGATCACAAGGCACATAAGGTCAAAATTGATGCCGTGATTATGGATTAGAGGAAGATAATCTCATTTTTTGTATATTGTGATGGGCACACCCTCGTATCCTGCATAGACAACGACTATTACTGCAGGCTGATCACCTTGGTTTTTCCCATAGTGCCATGTATCTACCACCTCTACAATAGAATCGCCCTCTTTTAGGTGCAATACCTTCCCATCTTCACAATACACAGTTAATTCACCGCTTATCATATATCCCACATTAATAACAGGGTGTTGATGCATAGGTAATGAAGTGCCTGGTGGGATAGTAATCTTCAATACAGTGATTTCAGGTTTTGCATTTTTATATAAAGGAAGGGGTGCGCCATTCCAGGAGAGGCCTGTCTTTGTCAATACCTTTACCTCTATATGATTTTCACCGGCAGAACAAAATATGCCTGTGAAAAAAATCAAAAATACAACTATAAAAACCTTTTTCTTCATCTGCTGACCCCTTTGTTATTTTTTCAAGGCATAACTACCATAAAGCAGGATAAAAAACAATACAGTTCACCTCTTCATGGTCTCTTTAGAAAAAAGGACACTTAAGAGGGCAAGGACACTCCCCATAAGAAGGATCCATATGACTGCCTTATACCCTGAAGGTGCATAAGAATCCCCTGTCTTGCCTCCCATATCAAGGATATAGCCTAAAAATGGCTGAAATATCAGCCCACCAATAAATGGAAAGATATTCATGGTGCCCATGGATGTCCCTGCGATCTCAACAGGAAAGAACTCCTTTGTTGATATGATGGCAATGGTCCCCACCGAACTTATAGTTATCCCCATAAAAAAGAATAAAACATATAGCTCTCCGATACTCAGGCTATCAAACCTTATGGCCAGTATAAGCCAGCATACCACATTGATTATGGATGTCCCCACAAGTATCTTTTTTCTACTGGAGAAGGTCTTATCTGATAGGTGTCCGAGGACAGGGCTAATAAAAATCATGGCAAATGCTATCATAGAAAGGATGTTACCAGTTGTATACTTGGACAGACCATATACATCCATCAAATAAGGGCCTGCCCAAAGGCCATAAAAACCAAAGAGGGCGCCTCCTCTAAAGAGAAACCATATGGCTATTGCCCAGAAATGCCTTTCTCTGAATAAAATGAATATATCTTTTATGCCACTACCTTTTTTTTGTTCTTTGTGGAAGGGTTCTGTGATCTCAGGGAGCCCTCTATTTTCCGGAGAATCTGCTACTACCCTCCATGTGATAAAAGCCATAATAAGGGTGATACAGCCTATTGCAATAAAAGACACACGCCATCCAAACATCTGGGAAGCCAACGCAAGGGGTGTAGTGGCAACCAGCCATCCTGCACCACCTATAGACATCAACATCCCTGATATACGGGCATATTCAATAGCTCTAAACCAGCGTGTAAGTATCTTCATTGTGCCTATAAAAATGGCTGATACGCCAAAACCTACCAGTATTCTCGATACCACAGCAACACCAAAACTCTGCGACAAACCGAAAACAATTGAGCCCAACGAGGCAACAATACCGAATAGGATAATAACATTCTTGGCACCCCAGCGGTCAGAGAGTATACCAACAGGTATCTGCATGATGCCGTATGAATAAAAATAGGTAGATGCAAGGACACCAAGTGAAGTGCCGGATATACGGAAGTTATTGATAAGGTCTGATGCAACTACAGCAGGACAAACCCTGTGAAAATAGACAAGGAGATACTGGATGGCAAGAATCCAGAAGACAAACCACCGGTATCTAAGGGTCTTCCATATGGCAACTTCTATCATGGAAAAGGCACGATCAAATCTTTATAAGCTATTCTATAACCTATTTTCACTGTCTTTGCATACAAACCCATAGACACAAAAATATCAAGACGAGCCCTTTACAAAATAAGGTAAAGGGCTCAAAAAAATGAATACATCTTTTCCTTTTTCTTAAAATCTAATGAAATTAAATACAGGGTCATGGATGAGTATTTGTCATCTTTGCTGGCGCTGGCCTTTCTGCATATTCTTCATTATCTCTTCCATCTCCTTCATACCCATACCCATGCCTATGCCCATAACCTCTTGCACACTATTTACCTTTTTGTATCCCTTTGGCACCTCAAACATAGAGGCTTTGGCAGCACCTATTTTTATATCTTTATACATGATAGTTGTTTTGCCCTGAGGACCTGCAAACTCCATCTTGATGGGAAAATCTTTGAGGTCTGTTGCTTCCCAGATTATAGCCTTAAATTTGTCTTTTGGATTACTTTTTCTGTAATACACCACATCATACTTATTACAGGGATGACCATCTATCCTTTCTGTTCCCATCTTTTTTTTATCAACTACCATATCAGTTTCATAATATGGCATTATTCCATCCTGCTGTTTTATAGACTCCTCATAATAAATCTTTTTATTTATATTCAAGGTTATAGATTTTTTTGTATCACCGTTGGCTATGGTGACAATATCCTTCATACCTACATTTTCAATACGGGTTTTATTACCCATTTTTGCCATAGGTGTCTGAATTCCCTCTGTCACCATAATAGCTGTAAAATTATCAGGCGGTGCAGCAAAAGCATGAGGGATAAAAGACATAAAACCTATAAAAACCCCTATTAAGATAACCCAAGATAATCTTTTAAATTTCATTAAAACCTCCCTAAAAATTATTGATTAATTTTTCCCCTATTTGGTTATATATGTCAAGAGGTTTTCCAAAATTGTTCATTATATTAATTGCCTTTTTTGCCACGTGAGACTTTATCGGGTTTATGGAGTCTATTGCCTTTATAACATTGATAAAAGGCACATGTTTTATCCATCCTTTATTCAAAACCCAACGCCCTTAATCAGTAATCTATCAGCCATGAGCCAACAACTGATCTTTACCGTCCACTATAAAAGGTCTCTAAGACATATAACCCTTCTCTTTCCAGCATTTTATAACATTTGCATATGTATCAGGATACTTTTCAAGCATCATCTTGCGAACTGCCATTCTATCTATATAAAAGGCAATTCTATTAAAGATACTTCTCTTGGATTGAGTCTTTATATCAGAAACGAATCTATCTGTAGCCCTTTCTATCTCCAATCTCACATCTGAAGGCTCAATCTTTGAAGTTATTCCGCCAAGTTTGTAAAAAAGAAAACCTGACAACCTTGTATGAAAGATACTTTGTAGCCCTAAAAAAATTCTATTTATTTTCTTTCCACCTAAATAACCTACAGATGAAATAGCAAGGGTATATTTATCCTCTAAAAGTAGGGTAAAACCCAATGTATAGGTTATCCTCTCTATAAATCGTTTATAACATGCAGTTGTATGACCATTTCTTACAGGAGAGCCTATGACAAACCCATCTGCCTCCTTCATGGCATCTATAATCTTCTCCATGTCATCCTTTACGATACATTGACCTGTCTTCAGACAATTAAAACATCCTATACAGTCTTTTATATCTGATTCATAAAGGGAAATATACTGAACATCTATGCCTTTTGATACAAGATAAGATGATACAATAGACAAAGCGCCTGCAATAAAACCGCTCTTTTTTGTATTTCCATTTAAAATAACTATCTTCATATCCATAACCCCCTTTTAAAAAAAACCATCCCCATTAAAACCTTTAGAATTTCCATAATATCTTAAATCCAATCATACCAGATAATTCTTCCTAATACAAAAATTTGACCTTTTTAAAATATAAAGACGTTCTATCTTTCTGAAAATCCAACAACTTATACACAAGGGTCTTACGGATGTATCCCAAAAAAAGGCCCTTCCAAGGCTATCTTTGCTATTCCAATGAAACTTACAAAAATCTTGACAGTTTTCACTAAAAAAAGGAAAATTACATTATAAACAGTAGCCATGGTCTTTAGAGAATTCTGATATTAGCTTTTACATGAAAAAGGTGAAAAAGGAAGAACTAAATAAAAATAAAATCGAAGACGATAAATCTTTATTGTCCAGCCCCCACATAAACAAAATAATAATAGATAATCTACCCATCGGTCTTATCATCCTTGATAAAGAAGGTAACATACAGAATATGAATAATATTGCTGAATTGCTCACAGGGTATAAAAAGGATGAGTTGTTGGGAATACCCCATTTTAAAATATTCCATGGCTCAGAAGATAAAAACGCATGTCCTATTTTTTCAGATATATTGAGAAAAGAGAACACATCAATAGCTATAGAAGCGGAATTGAGAAGAAAAAATAATGTTTTAATGGATGTGGTTGTGGTAGGCTTTCCCCTCTTTGATGTCTCAGGTGAATTTATAGGCGGCGCCGAGCTATTCAGGGATATAACAGAGATAAAGCGACTTGAAAAGGAAAGAAAGAATCTCTTGTCTATGTTTGCCCATGATATGAAAAACCCTATTATTGCCACCGAAGGTTTTTTAAAAAGAATCTCCTCTGAAAAGGCAGGGGCTTTAACAGAAAAACAAAAAGAGTATATTGCCATAATAGAAGGGGCAACAAAAAAGCTCAAAAGGCTTATCACAGACTTTCTCGATTTCTCCAGGCTCGATAGAAATGAATATAGACCTGTATTATCCCCCTATGACATGGTGGAAGGAATCAAAAAACAGCTTGATTTAATAAAGATTGAGGCAGAAAAAAAGAATATCCGTATCATCTTTCAATACAAAAAAGAAGAAAGTCATATCATAGATGCCGATGCCCTCATGATAGACAGGGTTGTTTCAAACCTCATAGATAATGCTGTGAAATATACCAATACCGGTGGAACAATAAATATAAAAGTCGAGTCAAACAAGGAGAATACAGTTATTGAGGTTGCGGACAATGGTATAGGAATCCATAAGGAGGATCTACCCCATATATTTGATGCATTCTTTAGGGTGAACAAGGACGGAGAAGGTTCGGGTTTAGGGCTATCTGTGGCAAGGGCAATAATAGAGGCGCATCAAGGGGTTATATCTGTAGATAGCCAGATAGGTAAAGGTAGCAGGTTCTGGTTCTCTATCCCTAAAAATCTCAGTGTCCTTATGCATGAAAAAGAAAAGATATGATGAATAAGAGGCTTAAAAATCTATTTTCTCCTAAATCTGTGGCAGTTATAGGTGCCTCTCAAAGCCTTGACAAGCTCGGTTTTCATGTAATGAAAAGCCTTGTAAAAGGTGGATACAGAGGCTCTATTTACCCTGTAAACCCCAGGTCTGAAAACCTATGGGGTATAAAGGCATATCCGGACATAAAAAGTATCCCCTATGAGATAGATCTGGGAATCATTGTTGTTCCTGCTGCAATGGTTCCTTCTGTATTACAGGAATGCGGTGAAAGGATGGTGAAGGGCATAGTCCTCATCACAGCAGGATACAAAGAGATAGAAGAAGAAAAAGGCATGTTCATGGAAAATGAGATAAAGGATATTGCCAGTAAATATGAAATGCCCATAATAGGTCCAAATACATTCGGTTTTGTAAATCTCACAGATGGGGTGAATGCATCGTTTACCTATGAATTCTCCCTTATTAAAAAAGGTGGAGTAACGCTAATAAGCCAGAGCGGTGGTTTTTGCCACCTCTGCGGTTTTCTTGCCATAGAGGAAAGGCTTGGCATGGCAAAGCTCATGAGCCTGGGAAACCGGGTCAACATAGATTTTCCCGAGGCAATGGAATATTTTCTTGAAGAAGATGAAGCCACAAAGGTCATAGCCCTCTATATAGAAGGAATTGATGAGCCAAGAAGGCTTTTTGATACAGTAAAACAAAAGGGATTGAAAAAACCTATAATAGCCTTCAAGGCCGGCAAGAGCGAAAAAGGTGATAGTGCAAGCAGGTTTCATACAGGTTCTCTGGCGGGAAACTATAACATATGGAAAGGGGCATTGCGCCAGTCCTCTATATTGGAGGTCACCCAGGCAGAGGAGTTGATGGATATTGCTAAAGTGATTGATGTATGCGCACCTGCTAAAGGACCAAATATAGCAGTGCTTTCAAGTCAAGCAGGACCTGGTATTATTGCCTGCGATGCCCTGGAAAAGAATGGCTTGAGGCTTTCCAGATTTTCTCAAAAGACCCAGGATAGGATAAATGAACTCCTACCTCCTGTGGCAATAAGGACAAATCCTGTGGACATGGGTCCTGCCTGGTATAGTCCAGAGACCATTTTAAATATACTTTTGACAGTCCTTGATGATGATGGGACAGACGGCATTATATTCATTGCCATGTTCGCATCTGCCAACCTGGAATTGATCGGTAAGATGGCAAGTCTTCTCCAAGAGATAGAGCCATTTAATAAACCTGTTATCTGCTGTTTCACGGCACCACCTGGGGTATGGGATAAAGATATAGAGAAGATGGATGGCAAAAACAGGATTGCCATCATCCATACACCTGAAAGGGCAGCAAGGGCTATGGCAAATCTCTGGAAGACACACATGTTGATGGAAAGGGATATATGGAGAGGATAATACTCGGTGTAGAAGCCCTTGATTTTCTTGAGAAGGAAGGTTTCCCTGTCCTTAAAAGCAGGCTCGCAAAGACCAAAGATGATGCAGGACTTTTTGCCTCAGAGATAGGCTTCCCTGTGGCACTTAAGGTGTGTTCACCACATGCCATCCATAAAACAGAAATCAACGGGGTTAGATATCCTTTAAACAATCCTGAAGAGGTGCAGGAGGCATTTATAGAGCTTGTGGAAAACTTTAAATTGATAAAACCTGAAAAAGATCTTGATGGCATCATGGTGCAAAGGCTCGGCAGCGGCATTGAACTCATAATAGGTATCCATAAGGACAAACAATTTGGCCATGTTATTATGTTGGGTATAGGGGGAATATTTGTGGAGGCAATAAGGGATGTTTCATTTCGCATGATCCCCATAGAAAAATACGATGCAAGGGATATGATAGAGGGATTGAAGGCCTATAAGATTCTTACAAACCCCCGTCAGAAGGGTATAGATATAAAACTTATAGAGGAACTACTCCTTGCAGTTTCGCAGCTTATTATAAAATATAAAACCATCACAGATATGGATATGAATCCTGTCTTTATATCCAGTTCAGGCATCCATATATGCGATGCAAGGATAACAAAAGAACTCGAATTGCATTAGAAGGTCATGACGAACAGATTAAATTTATTAAATTAAATAACATGCTCTATGGCGTATCCTGATGATAAGAAAGACATTTTCTGTCATATCCTGGCAATCTCACCAGCTTTTTGCATGAAACCCCTTATCTGCCCATGCTATTGTTGGGCATGTAGTATATTACTGCTATTCATTACCTCTTCTTTTAAAAGCGTTGTCTCCTTATGATGTGGAAACCTTTTTTCATTGTTTTCAAGAATTTCAACTGCTTCAGTTATTCTATTCTGCCAGAGTAAACATTCAGATAAAAGGTATGGATATTCAGGGATATCAGGGTTCTTTTCTATCATTATCCTTAAATATTTTTCCAGATAGTCATATCTTCCCATTTGTTGGCTTACGTTTATCAGGTTTTTAACGTATTCCACATTACTTGAGTCCATGGTGGCTAAGACATAAAAACTTTCAAGGGCATCATCCAATCTGTCCATTTTCATATAGAGAACACCTAAAAGATTTATTAATTCAGGATTATTGTAATTTTTCTCCAGTTCATCCTTTAGAAGTAATAGAGCTGTTCCCAGCTCACCTTTCTGTATCAGATCACCAATCTTTTCAATGGAGGTTTTATTTTTGAACCATTTCTCTTGAAAGAGCATCTGATTGTAAGTATTTTGTGTTCCCCCGGTGTTTTTCTCCTCGTTGAGATGAACCACCTTAACATCATTGCATATTGCTATTCGCCCCCTCAATATATATTCCAGCTGCATAAAAAAGTCTGTATCTTCCCATCCTGCTCTAATATATCTTTCATCGAACCTCAGGTGCGTCTTTCTAAATGCGCAGCAGGCCGTTGGAATAAACTCCACCTCAACAATGGGCCTATCAAGGTCAAAATTATTAGAGGTATTTTTGCCAGGTTTTCCATCAGCCGTCATGAGCCTTGCAGAAACTGCCATAATCTCTCTATTTTCTTTCAAGACATTTATAAGAGTTCTATTCCAGCCATAAGGTAGATCACAGATATCGTCATCACACATAATTACATAGAGGCTCTTTGACCTTTCAAGTCCGTAATTTCTATTCTTTGCTGCACTCTGGACCTTTGAAACAAGGATAATATTGTAAGGAGGTATTGTTTTTTCTACAATCTCCATGAGGAGATTCTGGAGGTTTTGCGATCGTTTATATGAAGGTATAATAATATCAGCTTCCAGATCCTTTTTAAAATGGTAGGGATGTTCTATCTTTGTCTCATATGGTTCAAGCTCCGAATATCCGTGTAGTTTTGCATAATTTTTGTTAACACCACCACACACATTCAATATTCCGCATACACCACACCTGTCATCACAGGAGTTTATATTTTTTTGAAGTTCTCTCCCATAGGCAAGATATCTCTGTTCTGTCTTTGGATATACTCCATAATCCCACTCATAAGGGTCAAACATAACCTGTGGATTATTGCAAATATGCATCTCATATCCTTTCAGAAGACAGAATGGAAAATACCTCACATTTGCCCAAAGATTGTTCTCCTCAAGGTAATCCAATGCCTCTTTCAAATACGGCGCCACTTCTGATATCTTTATCTGAACTTGATTGAGCTTCTCATAGACCTCAGGTTGTTCCACAGCTCCCCATTGATAATGGGGATTGAAATTTATGAAATTTACAATCCTTGCATTTACATATTCAAGATAATGCCTGGAGAGTAATTTCAAGTCATTATAGTTATATTTTGTAAGTGTACAGTTAACCCTCAAAAAACAACCCTCCTTTTTGAGGTATTCTACTGTATAGTTCATCTTATCCCATGCACCCTTCACTCCTAAAAGTTCGTCCTGTTTTTCCTCAAACCCGTGAATGGAAAGAAGCCACTCTCTGCACCCTGCTTCAACTATCCTCTTTATCTTTTCTATGGCAAGACCATTTGTTATGACACATGTATGGAGGCCAATGGATTCAGCAAAGGCTATGACCTCAGGCATGTCAGGGTGGATGGTGGGCTCTCCACCTGTAAAATCAACAGATGTATTGCCCCTTTTTTTTGCATCAATCAATTCCTTTTTTATGTCTTCTTTTTGCTTTATCCATCTACTCTTCTCGTATGTGTAATAACACATGAGGCATCTGGCATTGCAAGACCTGTTCACATCCAAGACAGCCCTTTTTGTAGGTATCATTTCATGGCTAAACATAGGCAATTCTCCTTCTTTTTTAAATCCTATACAACAATCATTTTGCAGGTTTCAGAATATTCATCTGGTATATCTTCTTCCCACTGATAGAGTAGATATTTATCTTTATCTTTTAATTCATCCATCAAATCTTTAAACAACCCTTCAAAAAGAATAATCTCACCCTTTCCGTTCAATTCTTCTTCCCCATATCTCTCACATAAACGTTTATAAATAGCCTCTCCACCCATGGAGTTATCTCCTATAAACAATGGATTTCCAGAACAGTAAAGATGCTCTAAGTAAAAATCTAATGCCCTATCAATTCCATGAGAGACAACTGGCCTTATAAAAGGTGCGCTTAACCTTACGTTATCTAAAATAAAAAATGAGTTATCTTCATATTTTTTATTAAGTATTTCTGTGAAGGTATCAAGCTCAGAAACAAAATGATTAATATTCCATTTTTTCAAAAATCTCTTAAGATTTTTGTTATAGTTCTCCCTGTGTCCATCTGTAATTGTATTAAAGGTAACATTGCCAAAATGATATACAAAAATGCCTTTACATACATACAGGTCATATCCTGTTAATTTAAATCTCATTGATAAGTCAGCATCTTCAAAATTTCCTGGATAAAACACTTCATCGAAACCGCCGTATCTTTCAAACAACTCTCTTTTCATAGCCATACAGAGACCTGTTATGAACTCTGTATTTATATAATGGTTGTCAAATCTTTCGATTATCGTCTCTGCAAAGCCCTCAAGCTTTATTAAGTCCACATCTTGGACCTTCTTAAAATCAATGGGACAATCTTTTAACCACTGTCTTCCATTCACATAATTTGATACAGGACCGGTCACCGCAACCCTGCTATCTGCTTTAAGGGGTGCAATAAGCCTGCTCAGCCATTTAGGTGTTACAATTGTATCATTGTTAAGAAATACTAAGTAATTACCCCTTGAAATGCATGCAGCACTATTGCAGCCTGCTGCAAATCCCATATTTTTTTCCAGTCTCAAATAGGTAACCGGTATATTGCCATGCCTTTCTTTCCATTCCTTTATCAATCTTAATAATGGTTTTTCAGAACCATTATCCACAAAAACTATCTCGAAGTTCATATCAGAATACTTGATGACAGACCTTAGGCAAACATTTGTATACTCCCATTTATCTTTAGAGAGGATTATTATGCTTACCAAGTCGTTTTTTAAATCTATGGCAGGATAGCTCTTTATCAGATATCGACCTGTTTGCCTGTCTTTAGTTTCATCTAACATTGAAAATATAGAATGGATCTTTTCTTCCATTATTTCCGGTGTTAAACTGGATTCTATCTTGTCCTTTCCATTTTTTGACAGTTTCTCCCAGAGCTTTCTGTCTTTATACAATCTTATAACCTCTTTAGCAAAATCATGGGGGGTGTCTGCAATCAAGGCGTGTTCTTCGTGTATTAAACCCATACCTTCTGCACCTATTGAAGTTGTAATAACAGGAAGCCCCCATGAGAGCGCCTCACCAATCTTACCTTTCATCCCAGCACCATACCTTAAAGGATTTATTGATATCCGTGCCCCTAAAAGATAAGGAGAGAGGTCTTTTACAAATCCTGTAACCGTAACATTATCTGAATCAAACCCTTTTATTGATTCTGGTGGATTATTGCCTGCAATGACCAATTTCATGTCAGGGATCTGTTCTATTATGAGGGGAAAAATCTCATTCATAAAATAAATGATGGCATCTTCATTGGGTCTATGGTTAAAGTTTCCCACAAATAGCAGGCCTTCTGTATCCTCATATTTATTATTAGCCACTACTTTATTATAGATATAGGGGATAATCTCAACTGGTCTGTCGACAATATTGTATTCATTAAGTATTCTTTTGTCCTTTTCTGTTACAACCCATACCATATCTGAATTTGCATAAACTCTAAGTTCATCAAGCTTTTTTCTTGCAAAATCACCTGAATCAATATTTTGTTTATTTTGCCTCTTTTTCTCTTCCCTTATAAAATGAACATCCACAGAATCTGTTATAATATATGTCCAGGGTGAATATCTTCTCATAATTGGGATATAGTATTCTGCCACATTCCAGGACTCTATAATTGCATAATCGAATCTCTCTTTGTGGAAAAAAAGGGCATAATCTATTAGGTTGCCACCAATTGTCATCGACCCCATAACATCCATTGCAGCCTTATCCCCACATATCACTTCAATATCCATATCATTTAGAATAGGACGGTATTTCTCCTCCATTTCTCCAAATATTGTAAGAAAGGTCACATCATAACCAAGTTTCTTAAAAATTTTAGTGATTTCAAATATGCCCCTTGAAACTGATGACCTGTCGAACATGGGCAAATAGTAATCAATTATAATGATCTTTTTCTTTTCAACTGTTAAAATCTTTTGATCAGCTTCCATTCCCATATTTATTTCTAATGCTACTATTTTTAATATCTATCCACTCTAATGCTTAAATATTCCTTATAACCTATCCCATATAGGCATACCCCATATCTCCTATCAAGACATCTGAATCATCCCTTTACCTCAAAAAAGCGATTATGATTCTTTTTACCTCTAATACAGGGCTTCTAATCCCATATATACTTAATCAGGCCAACTGCCTATTCTTTGTAGTTAGGGATTTATCAGCTTGTATTAAAGGCTTTTTTAATTTTTGTCTTTTCATATCAAAATTACAATCTCATGCCTGCTTGCCTGTTTTGCACATATCTTATGAATCTTATCCTATATCTTATGCCTATTATGTGCTCCTTGTTTCTCCTCTTTTTATCCTTTTCTTTGTATATGGCTCATTTGTTAATCTGTCAGGCAGGATTTATCATTGAACTCTTTTGATTCATGGCCCTGTGCCTTATTTGCCGCTTTGATTATCATTTCAAGGTTTTCCTTGTATGTCTCATTGTCACTTTCTATCTCTAATGCCTGTTCTGTATACTTTTCAGCCTCCTCATATTTTCCCATAACATAATATATGTATCCCAGATTACACCATATTTCGCCATAATTTGGATTATATTTGAGGCCATCCACTAATAATTTCAAGGCATTATCATATTTACCCTGACTTATTAAATGTTCTGCTATTCTATTTATATAAATCGCCTGCTCTGGAAAAAGTTTGTATGCCTCTGTAATAAATCTCTCTGTATCCATGTTCTTATAAGCCTCAAACAACCTATCAATACCCTGAAGATTATCTTCCATTCCAAAGTAAGTAAAATTTCGCCATCTCTCAATAGGTGTTAATCCAGATATAATATCCTGTTCTTCATCCTCAAAACCTGTATAAATGACCACAGGGTCCATTCTGTGCAGCCAACATTCATAAAGTATAGAGTCCCTTGTAACAAAGTGGTTTTGAATTCCAAAACCAAGTTGAAGATTCTTTTTTCCCTGTCTTGCCTTTGTCTGCAGTCTTCTCCTAACAGCAATCACAGGATCTGCCATGTGCCAGTGAGCACCATCCATTAGATCACCACATTCGATAAGACTACCTGAATAGACATGACATCCACAATCCCACACGGGCTTTCTTCCTCCTTTTACAATTATTGGCTTTAGATAAGTTTTGTCAGGAGAATAGTATGGGATTGTTTCAGGTTCCATGGGTATTCCATGTCTTCTCTGTGGAACAGGTGGTTTTGTATAATCGATATCTTTATCTGTTTCGTGACGGTAGACCTGCCAGAGTTTTGCCCACATAATCTCACCGGTCTGTCTTGCCAGGAAACCCTTTATATCCTTTTCTCCTTTCTTGAAAAGAAACTCGTCGGCATCTATTGCAAAGACCCAGTCTGCATTTATTGAGGCATAAACTTCATCTACTTTTGCCTGTTTTAATGTCCAGTCAAGCCCATCAGGAGGATATATCATCTCGTGAATGACCACCCTTTTATCTTTGGCAAGGATTTCTCTGGTTCTATCATTCGTTGCTGTATCAAGGATAATGTGTATCTCGTCCACATAATCATAGTGTTTAAGGAATAAGGGCGCCAGAAGTTCTTCATTATACCAGGCAGATACAATGGCTAATTTAATACCATGCTTGCTTTCATTGACATAGGCAGGCCCTTCATATCCTCTATCCTGTCTGTTATGCCACGGTTCCCAGCCATTTAGATTTTTCTTTATCTCTCCCAGCGTAAGCCTATCTTTTACAATCCTCATGTTTTCAATATTTCTAAGGTTGTGTTTTTTAAATTTTTCATATAATCCATAAGAGATGAGTTCTTCTCCATCTGAAAGCTTCTGGCCTGGATATGGGAGACACATGCCGCAAAGATGACAATACCTTTCCATCTGGTCTGAATAGTCATCTCTCTTCCACCAACCAGGCTCAACAGGCCATCCACCCTCCATATCAAAGGCAGTATCAAGCCCAAGAGCACAATCACAGAAAAAGGCACCTTTCTTTCCTATAATCGGCGACCACATCTTGTTACACCAGCAGTTCTCTATCAAGGTTTTCATGGTAGCCTCATCAGGTGCCATATCACCTACTGCCAGGAGAAGAGGATGATGCAAACAAACTTCTTTCTGTTCTTTTGTATGAAGATTTATATAAACCTCGCTGAATGTGTGGTCTATTATGTCTTTATACTGTGTTAATTTTTTTTCATGAGATGTAAAGATTATAGCTTTTTCTTTTGGTATCATATCTCTTGCGATTTCACATAGTCTTGGGAAATCTGGATAATTCAAAGGCTCTCCACCAGTAAAACCTATCTTTCCAGGCCATCCTTCTAAAGATTTGATGGCATTTATTATCTCTTCTTCAGTCATCTGCATAATCTGATCTTTTCTTAAATGCCGTATATGCTTTGGGCAATAAATACAGTTATGTCCGCACACATTATTGACATCTATCATTACAGACCATTTCTGCCAGATCTTAATCATCTTCCATCCCCTTTCATAATAGGTAGCCCTCAAGTTCATTCTTCACGTTATGATAAAAATCAACGGAACTTAGTAATTCAAGCCTGTCTTTAATAAAATATGAGGCATACCCTTCAAGACCTGAGTTTTTAAGTAGCTCTATCCACCAAAACCACATATCAGTATCAAAATTTTTTACTTCGAGTTCGTTATCAACAAGGTGTTTAGCCCATGCAACAATCTGAGGGTGGAAGATATCCCACTGTTTTTCCCGAAATTGAATAATATCTGATCTGTATAACTGCCAGCGTTTTATTCTATCTTTTTTTGGAATACCAAGCATACGCCTTCTGGATATATCAATAGTAAGTTTTCCCAGTTTTTCTATCAATGATTCTGCCCTCGCATCGTATGAATGGAATCTTAATTTACTCTTTATATTTTCAAGCATTACCTCTGCCCTTTCTTTTTCATTTCTATCAAAAAATGAGATAATCGCATCTTCAGGCTCTTTATATACCAGGTAGTCTTCATTGGGTGTAAATCCTAAAATGTTTAGCTCCTCTATATAATTATTCATTACAATAGAACCACATCCCGCTGCCTCAAAAAATCTCATATTGGCCTCATCTCTTATAGAGCGGTTGAACACAAGCTTTGCTCTACTGAGCATGCGGGCAAAATCAATACCAAAAATATTGGTTGCTATCTTTATTTTATAGCGATTTCCTAAACGGGCAAGCTTATAAAGATACTCCTCCCGTGTCTGCTGCACAAGCCTGTTAAGGTTACCTACAAAAACAACATCAATTTCTTTATCCTCATATCTGTAATATGGTCTGTGAACCTCTAAATCATATCCATAAAGGCAAAAAAATTCGCAATTATCAAACCCGAGCTTATTGAATATTCTTACCCCTTTTGTATCACAAAAAAAATAATCAAAGGAACCAAGGATAGGAAGCATTTTATTAAGTGTCAAATTATAATCACCTACAAGCCCAACAACCGGATATGGAGAATCCTCAAGATTCAAAGGCATTTTATAGAATTCTGCATCCCTGATAACTATAAAATCAGGTTCCCATCCATAGGGTAGCCTTGATAGCAATTGATCCAGAGAGACAAATGAACCATTAAACACTATTGTCTCTGCCATCTTTTTTATTGCCTTTACAAGATATGCCTCATTTCCTTTAGGATCATAGAGGCCAGGGCCTAAAAGTATTCTCATTCTCTTTCCTGTTCTAACTCTTACCAATTACTGATTATGTATAAATGATGATATTTACCCTCTATCATTCGTTCCCTTATTCGCATTTACAACTTTTCCAATTCTTTTAAATTATGCTCAGCATCACTATTATTTGGATCTATTTTTAATATCTCTTTAAAGAGTCTTTTGGCTACCTTTTTATTCCCCATATTGGCCTCAATTGAGGCAAGATTATTCATGGCACGGATATGATAGGGCCAAATATGGATGATGTTACTGAAAAGTTGTTTTGCCCTATCTACATTTCCACACTGATATTCCAGCTCTGCCTCGAGATTGGCAAAAAACGGTGAATGGGAATAAATAAATTTTATGCGTAACGTTAAATCCCGAGCCTCTACAATCCTTCCATGTTCAATATACCTTTTAATCTCTCTCAGCCTCTGGGAAACATCCAATGAGTATAGTTCAAATATATTCTTAGTCAATGGATAATTCAGTATTGAATAACCAAGCCCTCTTTCTATGGAGAATCTATCCAAGGCTTCAAAAAATGAACTGTCTATAAATGAGCTGGGCATATTAAAAAATCCAAATAACCAACCATCTTCTTTCAGTTTAGGTTGCCAGACAACAAGTTTTTCATAAAAATCATAAGTATTCTGCTCCCCACGAATAAATATTACATCTATACTCTCATCTTCAAAACTCCTCCAGGCTTCATCACCCATGGTTTCCAGGGGCTTTGCATGGCTCTGCACCCCTTTCTCTATGATTTTGTCTTTTAAGGAGGAAGATTCATATTCATCACCTGAAGCAACTATATCCTCATAGTAAAAAATTACGTCACTATTTTCTATTTCTTTTAAACCTTTGGCAATAAAAGGGATGGCAGTATAAAAAATTTTACCAAGCTCCATATATATCTTCTTCTTCTTTCTGTCCATTTCCTGTCCAATGTTATATAGATAATGCATATCTCCATCCGACATGAAACCCTCCCTATAATATTAAATACAGATGAATCTTTTATAACATTGAATGGTCTCGCCTGTAAAGGCCACAACTTTCATAGACCCTTCATACCTTAATATAAATATTTATGCAAATATAGTGCCATTGCACATAACTTTGCCATCAAATGTCTTTAAATTACTATTCATTCAACTGTTTGCTTTAAAAAAATAATCTAAGACCGTTGAAAAATGCCTTGTGCTCTTGAGGACATTTGTAAGGGCTCTACTGAATCGGTTTTTTAGGTTTAAGATTTATGAGAAAATTTGTAAAACTAAAATGCCATTATATTAAATAAACTGACATTTTTTTGACAATTTCAAAGATAGCTTCCGACTGCATATGCCCTATTCGAGAATCTACTGGAGGCAGCCTTTTGGTTACCTATTTCTACATGGCAATCATTGGACTTAACACCATTTTTATCTTCTAAACAATTTGCCTTTTCTTTTCTATATGCCTCTTCAAAGCCTTCATAAATAGTTTGAATTAATGATTTACATTCTTCAATTGCCTTTTTATCATTGTTTATGTTTGCCTCATTAAGGCGTTTTATTATGTATATATATAGATTCTGTAGGTTATGGGAGATCTCACCGTATTGAACATCTACTGAATCATGGAGTAGCTCAATCACTTGTCTTACCTTTGATAACTCCTCGTATCTCTTCTCAAAATTTTTTGATTCTATATGAATCTTTGCTATTTCAAATTTTTCTAATATTTTTTGAAATACCTTAATTAAAAGTAGACCTTTGTCATATTCATCTACGCTTGTTGCAGTATTTTTATAACTTGCAATACCGTTTATGGACATTTTTCCTCCTGATGTTTATTCATTGCTTTTTCTCATATATTCTGCCTGCTGGGTAAGCCAGTTCTTCATGAGATTGGAAGAGGAGATAAGAAGTTCAAGACTTGAATATTTTTTCTCCAGCCTTTCTGTTTCACGGGCATATCTCTCATTGAGTTCATCTATTCTATTATCAATATTGCTTATGGTCTCATTTATGGACTTCTCTACCTGCGCAAGCGTCCCTGTATATGGGTCTATATATAAATTCATACTTGTCTTTAAGGTATTGCCGAGTTCAGTGAGGACATTTAAAACCTCTGTCTTATTGGAAATTAAGGCATCTGATAATGTGGTGGTATTAAGGGTTAATGTGCCATCGCTATTGAATGTAAACCCTATAGAAGATGCAGTCTTATATGTTGTATTGCCATCTATTTCAGCAAAAATGGCATCCAATATACTATCACGGACAATATGGAGGCTTGTGTCACCCATAAGTGGATTTGAGGATTTATCGCCTGAATATGTATTCTGTGTCTTAATGTAGTCTAAAATACTGTTTATACTGCTTGCCATGGCAGATACCTTACCGCTTATAGCACTGTTATTTTCAGTAATAGATAGGGTAATGGGACTACCAGAATTAGTATTTTTTACAGTCAGCGTAACCCCATCTATTACATTGCTTATGGTATTGGATGTAGAAGATATGCTGTATCCATCGATCGTCAAGGAGGCATTAGCACCTGCTCTAATAACATTTTTCTTTTGTTCTGAAGCATCCAGGATACCAAGTGTTTTAAGGACATCATTATCATCTGTCAGACTCATACCTGTTACGCCTGTTGTGGTTGACTCAAGGATTAGTCTGTGCTCTGTATCTGATAAGGAAAGGATACTTGCATTGACACCTGCACCACTAATATTTATCTTTGATGCAATATCTGATAAGTTATCATCTGCTTCAACGGTGACCTCTTTGCTGTTCAATGTAATAGTCCCTGATAGACCAAGTGCTTCGGTTTTGGATGTCTGGGCATCTGAAGCAATCTTTTCTGCCTGGGCAATGGCTGTAACCTCTATGGAATAATTGCCTGGACCAGTAACACTGCCCAGAGAAACACCCAATATATTTGCCGGTGTAATAGATGGATTAGACGAGGAAAGTGAACTTGTATATAAGGCATAGCCTGTTTGAGTATAGAGTTTATTTTCATCGATATAATTTTTTAGGCTTAAAAGGAGGCTGTTAAATGATTGATATGCTGATAGCTTTGCCTGATAGCTTGATTTTTTATTTTCAAGGGGCGTTATTGTTGATGCCTTTTTTGCATTGATAATATCGTTTATAAGATTAGTCCAGTTTATATCACTTGTAAGTCCTGAAAGACTTATTGTCCCTGCCATACCCTACACCTCTTTACACCTTTTCATCAATGATCATGCCCATCATATCGTTAAATGCCTTAAGAAATCGCACAATCCCCTCTGGTGGTATCTGGCGGATCACCTTTTCTGTCTCACCTTCTACTATCTTTATAATCAACCTGTTTACAGATTTATCATAATTTATCTTTACAGAGCGTAGGAGATTCATCCTATCCAGCATCTCCTGCACTGCCCTTGCAAACTCCTCACTTTTGATGACACGAATTTCTTCCTTCTTTATCTGGTTAGTCTGAGGTAAAATTACCCGCTGCTCTACTTTATGCTCTGTCTTTTGAAAAGACAATTCTACCTTCTGAACCTGTCTTGCTATATTTGTCACCATGTTAGTTTCCATGTTCGTCCCTCAGAAAGGTGCCCCTCCGGTATTAACCGGAAGGGCACTACCTGGCTTATCTCATGAGCGATAGGATGAGCTGTGGTAACTGGTTTGCCTGGGCAAGCATTGATATACCGGACTGTGTCACTATCTGGAATTTGGTAAAGTTAGCCATCTCAGCCGCAAAATCTGCATCTTTTATGGTTGATTCTGCTGCCTTGGTGTTCTCATACATAGCCTCAAGGTTTGCCAAGTGGTATGTTATCTGGTTCTGGGATGCACCAATTGAAGCCCTTGCTGAGTTGAGATTTGTAATGGCATCGTCCACTGTGGTGAGATAGGTCTGTGCATTTGCCAATGTGGTTATATCACCTGAGAGATTAAGGATCGTTCCGTCGGCCTGGAAATTTCCAATACTGATAGAAACCTGATCGTAAGCTTGATCTTCATTACCCAACTGGTATGTGAATGCAGACGAACCTACTGTAACTGTAAATACACCATTAGCACCGCTTATATCAACAACAGATGAGTTGATAGTTACCTTTATACCGAGTTCAGAAAAGTTTGCTGTCGTGGTATTCAGGTTTGATGGTTTAGATACATTGACTGTCTGAGTTGTTGTGCCATCTGTGATGCTTAATGTAACACCACCTGTCCCATCGTCCACAGTGAGTGTAAAAAGGGTTGTAGCAGAGATTCCAGCATTTGCCACATCTATATTAGAGATACCATAGGCCGGTGTGAGGCTGGAACCATAGGCTGATATGGTATTGGCGCCGCTTAGAAGACCAGTTGCTCCATATTTTGTATTCTGGGCGATCTTGTTAATTTCCTGCTCAAGCTGTGTCCTCTCGGTATCGAGGGCCGCCCTATCTGTTGATGAGTTGTCAGAGGCTGCCTGGGTTGCTATTTCTTTTAGCCTGGTAAGGATATTTTTTATACCATCAATACCGCTTTCTGCTGTCTGAAGCATTGCTATTGCCTGATTACCATTGTCGATTGCCTTGGATACGCTCGCAGCCTTGACATTTAGCTTTGTAGCTATAGCTATTCCTGCTGCATCATCTGCTGCCTTATTGATCTTGTAACCTGAAGAGAGTCTTTCCAGTGCCTTGGACATCCCTGTATTTGCTACTGAGAGCCATCTTTGTGTGTTAAGTGAAGCTACGTTTGTTGCGATTCTAAAAGCCATTTTAAACCTCCTTGTTTATTTTTTTATTCGGCATCTTGCCTTTTTTAATTTTTGGGAAACCTTATTTTCACCTCCTTTCTTCCCTTCTTATGTTATTTATCGTCATCATAGAAAAAAACTTAAATGGTTTAGTTGATTTTTTCATGAGCAGATAATTTGCTTTTCATAAGCACATCTATTGCCCTGTCAAAGAGCGAACGCGCCTTATTTTCATTAAAGGATAAAAGCCTGTCTTGAATTTCAATATACCCTTCTGGAAAGGTTTTGAGGGGTAAAAAAATCGCCTTCTGAATAGCCCTGTAATATATCTGCATATCTTCTATATGAAGACGCATACAAGATATCAAAAAAGACCCGGTTAGCACCTCTATGTCGTTATTCAGTGCCTTTAACGACTCCATTTCATCCATTGCCTTATTGACATCTCCCTTATCGATGAGGAGAAGAAAGCGCCTCTTCACAAACAGCTCTTTATTATCGCAAGCATTAATTGCTTTTGTGCATATGGAAATTGCCTCATCTATATTTCCTGCCTTCTCTTCTGTAAGGGCAAGGTAGTGATGGTAAGATGCATTGTCAGGGTAATCGGAAATCAATTGTTTAAAGCACCTTCGTGCACGGGCATAATCTTTCACAAAAAGGGATGAAATCCCCAAGTAATTAAGGAGGTCTTCTTTTGTTTTCTTGGCATCAATGGGCAATATTTCATCTCTGAAATGGGTGTCAATAAGGGGAAGAAACTTTTCGTATGCCCTATTGTATTCACCCTTTTTGTAATAAAGTTCACCAATGGTATAGTCGATAAGCTTATCCTTACAAACACTTTCCCATTTTTCAAGGAGTGAAAGGCTATCATCCATCCTACCTTTAATTGATAACAAGGATGCCTTTTCTAAGAGGGCAATCTTGAATATGTCGAGGCTTTGTATATCAGGATCATCCTTAGCCTTATTTATTATTCTGTTGATATATTGCAATGCATCTTCTATCTCACCAAGACCCCTTAGTGTTCGTGAGAGAAAAAACAAGACAATTATATCATCGGGCTTTTCCAGTAGTTCTCTTTCCTGTAACATTCTGTTTCTTATGAGCTTCTTTTTCATTTCATTCTTGTCATGGTAACCATGGTGGACGATGGTGGCACCACAAGTAGACATGGGTATACCCAACTTTTTTATTGAATAGTATACCTGTTCATGTATTTTCCCCTGGAATTGAACTCCTTTTCTGTTGGGGAAGACCCTCAACTGAATAGATTCTGTTTCACGGCCATCCTCAATATTTTTCAGATGGAGATATAAGGCATATCCCGGCTTTTCCTTAAGATGCCTTCGAATAATTTCATGTTCTTCTTTGGCCAACTCGTCATCTGCATCGAGCCATAGGATATAGTCTTTTGTAGCATGTTTAAGGGATTCGTTCCTTGCAGCAGAGAAGTCATCGCACCATTCAAAGAAATAGACCTTTGCACCAAAGGATTTGGCAATCTCTACGGTTTTGTCTGTTGAACCGGTATCTACAACAACAATCTCATCTGCAATCCCCTGTATAGATGTCAATACCTTAGGTAGGTTTTGCTCTTCATTTTTAACTATCATACAAACAGAGAGGGTTGGTGTATTGTTAATATAAGTTTTTTGAGCGCGAATTGATTTCTTTTGCTTTTTCTTCTTTCCCATTTTTTATGAAAGTGACCCCTTATTTCTCTTTTATGGCAAAGGGAACAGAAACGCCGTAGCCCTCATTCTGGAGCACTACCTGGATAAATCTACCTTTTGTGGTATTGACAATAATAGGCGAGCGAAGATTCACATAAAGGGTCTTATTGTCAGGTCGCACAATGCATAAGACAGCTATTGTCTCCTCCACATCAGGCTCCCCTGACCTGCCTATAAGTTCTTCTGCCACCTGGTCATCTATGTCAAAGTTATAATCATCAAGAATAAAATAAGGATTTACCACAATAAAGGAGACAGGCTGGTCAATACACTGAAGCACTCTAAATGGCGACTCCTCTCCAAAAGGGGCATCAAAGATATAATCACCAAGCTCCTCAAAGCCTATTATCTTTCCTTTAAGTCTCATCTCGCCCACTTGCTTCACCGATAACCTTTTTAATCTTCTCAAGATTATCTATAGCAGATAATCTATTTGCATCTTCTATCTCGCTTAAAAGCTCTTCTCGCAGGATTGTATATCCCTTTGGCGCCTCAATACCTATCCTTACCTTTCCTTTTTCTGTATCTATGAGGAATAACCTTATGTTGCCATCCCTGCCTTTTATGATTATGCCTTCATTCTTCTTTCTTGTAAGGACGAGCATTAGCCCTCTTATTGGAGATAGTTAAGGACCGAGAGGTTCTGTATCTTAGCCATACTATAAAGCATTGCCTCATAGGCAGTTGATAGGGCATTAAACTCTGTTACTGCCTGGGCAATATCTACATCCATCATCTGCGACAAAGACCCATCTATGTCAAGGTTTCTTGTATCCTTATATTCTATATAGCTTTGTATCTTGGACACATAGGTGCCTACATGGGAAATGTTTGCCTGTGTTTTACTCAATGCTGCCTCTAAATCATCCAGTGATTTGGCGATCTTTGATTGGTCGTTTGCCTCAAGGCCATCTTTTAGTTTCTTGAGTCCATCAAATATATTATTGTCAGAGATAAAAACTTTATAGCCTGATATACCTGATGCCTCTTTTGTCCCTTTATCAACATATACGGAAGAGACATTCTCAGAACCGTTGAATGTGACAGCATAGTCGCTCTCCAGGGTAAAAGGAACTACACCTGCCTTTTCGCCGCCGAATATGTAACTATTGCCTATTTTGGTATTTCCGATGGTTACGAGTTGCTCTATTATACCCTTTATCTCCTCTGCCGATGATTTTCTTGTTTTGTCATCCATTGTGCTCGATGCCTGAGTTATGGCTATCTCTTTTGCCTTTGTAAGGAGGTCATGGATACTTGTTATGCCTGTATCATAGAAACCACCCAGTGTCTTGAGCCTTTCAAGGTTTCTTATATACTGATTGTTCATATTCTTTTCTGCCTCAAGCCCAATACCAGAGGAGGCAGAGACCGGGTCATCAGAAGGTGTGGTTATCCTCTTTCCTGATGCAATCTTATTCTGGGTAGTATCTATTTGTTGTTTTATCCTTGCAAGGTTTTTATTGAGAATTGCGTATTTTAAACTATCTGTAATCCTCATTATACAGCCCTCAGTATACTCTGGAATAGTTCATCTGCCACTGTGAAAAGCCTTGATGCTGCCTGAAATGCATACTGAAACTTTATGAGATTTGCCATCTCTTCGTCAAGGGAAACACCAGACACGCTCTCTCTCTGTTTCTCCATAATCTGCATGGTATCTTCACTATATTCGAGAAAGTTTTTAGCGCTCTTTGTTAGCTGTCCTATCCTGTTTGTGATAGATGATGTAAATTCCACTATATTGGACTTTCCGCCTTCAAGGATATTCTGGTCTATGAGAGAGGCAATATTCAGGGCAGTCCCATTTCCTATGGGTTTTCTTTTTTCTGTATCTATCTTAGACGCTGCAGCTATATTTTTTATATCTGCCTTTATCTCATCGGATACAGCCATATCTTTTGCAAAATTGCCTGTTATCTCTTTAAAGAAGGCTATGTTGTCCGGGTCGGTGCTGGAGGTATTATGGTTTAATGTATATCCATTTTTATGGACAGTATTTACCTCTTTGATAATCGCCTTGGCAAGCTCATCTATATATGCTATGAAATCATTTATCTGACCATCACGCATCTCTATGAGGCCACGGGTCTTACCGCCTGTTATATTGCTTGTTATATCTGTTATGTTTCCCGATGCATCCTTCCATCCCACATTATAAAAACCTGTAGTCTCATCATCCATCACAGTAAGCTGCCATGATTGGCCTCCATCAACAAGGGGTTTGCCTTTGGAGGTTAGTATGGTGACCCTTCCGAAACCATCCTCAAAATAGTTTATATCCAATTTTCCAGCCAGCTCTTTAATATACTCTGTCCTTTTGTTTAGATAGTCGTTTGCCTCGCTTGTAGAGGTAGAACCCTCAAATATCATCTTATTGAGGTCTGATATAGCAGAGGTAATATTGTTTATGTCGTCTATCTCAAGTTTGAGTTTGTTGTTTAGTTCTATTTGAATGTTTTTTAGACCATTATATATGTTATTTATAGACCTGCTCATGTTTGTGGCAGCAGCAAGTATTCCTTCTCTTACAGCAGTGCTTTCAGGGTCTGCAGATAATTCCTGCCATGAATTGAAAAATTCTGTTATGCTTGAAGTGAGTTTGTTGCTGTCTTCATTGAGTATACCCTCTATCCTCTCAAAATACTGACTGTATATGGTCTGTTCCTGAAACTCACTGTTTTTTCCGGCAAGCTGTTTTTCAAGATATCTGTCATAATATCTTATTACACTGTCAACCTTGGCACCATTACCGATAAGTATGCCCCCCACAAATGATGCACTTTCTTCCTCAAATACAGGTGCCTGCCTTGCATAACCCTTTGTGTTTACATTGGAGATGTTGTGAGATGTCACCTGAATTGCCATCTGGCTTGCTGAAAGGGCATTTTTGGCAATGTTTAATATGGACGAGATACTCATAACTATATCTCTCTTGGTGGAAACACAGAAAGCCTTGCCTTTTTGTTGGTATAGGAGGCTTTGTTAACAAAGTCAACTATATTGTCTATAGAGGTTTTTACAAAATCCACCGAAAATGACAAAAGATTTATATTCTTTCCAAGGGCAATATTTATTTCACCCATTATCTCCTTTGTTTGTTCCCATATGTGAGCCCATTTCTCATCTTTAAATATCACATCAGGGTCAGGGGTTTCTTTTATGAGCTTTTCCTTTTCTGCTTCAAGAAACTCAATCTTTTTTAGGAGTTCCTCTTTTTTGTTGTTACCCCTTATTATGCCGTCAATAGAAAAAGATATAATGGCGTCCCTCTCCTCTTTTAATGTCCTATGAAAATCTCTAAGGACACTTAATTCTTTTTGTGCTATATCAAAAACAATATGTTTCATAATAGTCTTTTAGGATCTTTTATAAAATCGTATCCAGTATATTGCTCTTCAATAGGCTCTTGGCTATAAGTTCACCCTTTACATTATAGGTCTCTGATTTTATCGCCTCTCTTATCTTCTCCACCTTATCCTGCCTTACTTCAGGTATTGCCTTTGTCTTTTGAACGAGTTTTTCTACTTCCTGGCTCTTCTTTGAAAGCTCCACCTTGTCTGCTGTTTCTCCTGTGGTTTTTCCATGGGTGGCAGTTCCTTTAGCAGGTTTATTCTCCACAGACTTTACAATTGTCTCAAGGGCATTTGACTGGTTTGTATTGGTTATCTTCATGGTAGTCCTCCTTTTTTACTTACCAGTATTATCGCCCTTTTCTTTCAAAACTTTAATATTTTTTTCCATATGTTCTGCAATCATCTCTTTTATGCCTATACCTTTTTTTGACATATAGTCGCCTAATTTTTCATACATGACAGACATATATGTCTGTTTCATAAAGTTCTTGCCTGAACTGTTTGTTGTCTTATCCATCTCTTTAAGCATCATGTATATGAAAAAAGACTCAAAGTCCTGGGCAATCTTCTCTACATTTGGTGCACCTTTGCTGTCATGATTTTTCAGGATACGAGAAGTATAAAAACTGGCTGGTGGGGTCTGTAAATTCACCATTGCCCCTGCCTTTATTCCATCACTCATTTTATACCTCCTCACTAATCTTTTATTTGACTCATATTTAATAATGCAAACATCATGCCAGAATCCATCATTATATGATCTCCAGTTCTGCATGGAGTGCACCTGCAGCCTTTATGGTCTGTAGTATAGATATCATTTCCCTTGTGGATACACCTACAGCATTTAAGGCATTTACAAGCTCCCTGATGGTCACGTCACCTTCCACAACAAAGAGCTTTCCCTTATCCTCCTCTGCCCTAATCTTTGTATCAGGGGTTACTACTGTCTGGGCAGTTGGTGGGGCAAATGGTAAAGGCTGGCTTACCTTTTGATCTTCCTTAATCATGACGCTTATGTTTCCCTGAGATATGGCAACTGTTGATATCCTCACATTTTCACCTATCACTATAGTCCCTGTCTTTTCATCTACCACAATCTTTGCCAGCATATCAGGCTTTACATCCATATTTTCTATGACGGATAGAAATTTTACAGGATTTTCCTTCATATCGTCGGGGATCTTCACATGGACTGTGCCGCCATCCTTGGCATAAGAGATGCCATTATAGAGGGAATTTATACGCTCCTCTATCCTTCTGGCAGTTGTAAAATCAGGCATCTTAAGGGATATTACTATGGATTCAGTCTTTACAAACTCATAGCCTATCTCTCTTTCTATGGTGGCACCATTGGGTATCCTTCCAGCAGTAGGATGGTTTTTCTGCATAGTAGCCCCTGCACCTCCGGCACTAAAACCGCCTACTAAAAGAGGACCCTGGGCTACTGCATATACCTCACCGTCTGCGCCCTTTAAGGGTGTCAAGAGCAAGACGCCGCCTGTAAGGCTTGTAGCATCACCGATAGACGATACAGTTACATCTATGGTATTGCCGATCTTACTAAAAGGCGGAAGATTTGCCGTCACAACGACTGCTGCAATATTTTTTACCTTCGTGGCATTAGGGTCAACCTTGATCCCCATCTTCTCCAGCATATTGGCAAGAGACTGGGTAGTAAATATGGTATTTGCCTTATCCCCTGTGCCATTTAAACCTATAACAAGACCGTATCCTATAAGCTGGTTTGACCTTACCCCATCTATATAACCCAATTCTTTTATCCTTGCTCCATGGGAATTGTTGGGGATTGACATAAAGACCGCCAAAAAAATGACATATAATATTAAATAACAAAACCTGCTACTTTTAATTTTTAATCTTTCTAACAGATTCTCTATCTTTTTATTACACATGGCACGCCTCTCCATTTTTTACCTTAAAATGGCCAGAAGAGATCAAGAAGTCTCGCAAACCAGCCTGGTGACTGTTTCTCAGAGATGACACCAACTCCGGCAAGAATTATCTTTGCATCTGCCACCTGTGTAGAATATACTGAATTGTCTGCTGCAATATCCTTAGGCCTTATAATGCCCTGCAACAACATCTCCTTACGCTCATTATTAAGGGTGATCTCCCTTTTTCCTTCTACGGCAAGATTTCCATTTGGCATAACCTCTACTACCTTGGCTGAAAGGGTTGCCATAATAGAGCCGTCTCTGACGGTTTCACCTTCGCCCTTGAAATCATTCTTTGTAGTGGCTGTCACAAGTTTATCAGGACTTATAAAACCCCTGCCTCCTTGATTATATTCCATACCAAGAAAATTAGGTATCCCAAGGTTTACATTTGCCCCTGACCTCTTAAGGTCTGTTGTTGCCTTTTCATTGGATTTTGTTGATTCCACTATCTTTATAGTAAGAATATCACCTATCCTTGCTGCCCTGCCATCTGCAAAGAAATTATTTGTGCCTCTCTCGCCTGGCCAGATTGTCCCTGTATTGTTCTTACTTACCTTTTTCTGGGGCTCTGAGTGTTTAAAGGTATCGTCTATATAGAACTCCTCTCCCTTTATACGGCTTGTATAGTTTGTGGTATTGCATCCCCATAAAATCAATATACTGAAAACACACAAAATTGATAGAAGGCTATCTATAACAACTTTAAATCTGAATGAATAACATGTTTTATGAGATAGACGATTCATATCTGTCTCCTTTACATCTCCACATTTACTATGCCGCTTCCTGTTACCTTTCCAAGGATCTCTTTCTGGGAGGTCAAATTTTTGACCCTTATGAAGTCTCCTATCCTTCCCCTGTCTATTGCCCTGCCTTTTGCCTTAACTACAAGCTTCTTATGCTCTATAACTATGCTTACTATCTCATTCCTCTTTATGACAAAATGGTCCTCCATCACATCTTTTGTTATGGCTATTCCTGCATTCAAATCTCTCTTTATTTGTTTTCCCACAATATCTTCTACCTCTGAGGGATATGCTTTTTTGTCATCATTAAAGATTATCTCTTTGGAAACAATCTTATCCTCTGTGATGATATCTCCTCTTTTCATAGCCTCTTTTAATACATAAATCCTCTTTTTGTGCATAGCTTTGAAGGCAACAAATACATTTCTTCCTATGCCCCTCTTATCCACTACTTCTACAGAGCATATACCATAGCCGCTGGAATCAGGAAGCCTTGAAAAATTTACGCTTCTTATCTTCAAGCTCTCATCTTTTAGAATAGATGGTTGATTATTTAATTGAATGTGAATGCCATCTTGCTCACCATAATAGCTACTTATAAAATCATTAAGCCTCTTTTCTATTGATGTATATCTTTCGCTACACAAACCATTTGGAGAAAAAAACAAAAATAATGTTAGAATAGTAAAAAATAAAAGCCCGTTGAGCCTCCCCCTCTCACCACTGAAGTGGTTATATATCTTGAAAATTATCTGTCCCATCATCATCCCTACCTTCTCACATTATTGGCCATTTGTAGCATCTCGGCAATTACTGGGGCTTGCGTCGCCCCCTCCACGGGCATAAGCCCGTTGAGCCTCCCCCTCTCACCACTGAAGTGGTTATATATCTTGAAAATTATCTGTCCCATCATCCCTACCTTCTCACATTATTGGCCATTTGTAGCATCTCGTCTGCGGCCTGAATCGCCTTTGAGTTCACTTCGTATGCGCGCTGGCCGACAATGAGATTGATCATTTCCTGCATGACATTCACATTGGACATCTCAAGAAAGCCTTGAAGGAGTGTGCCTCTACCGTCTTCACCTGGTTTTCCTGTAATAGGAGAACCGCTTGCATCTGTCTCCATATAAAGACTCTTGCCCATGGATTTTAACCCTGATGGGTTTGGAAACATTGCCAGTTCTATTGTACCGAGTTGCTGAGGCTCTGACTGATTTGCAATCTTTGCAGATACTGTCCCATTAGGTCTTATGGAGATAGATATGGTATTATTAGGTATGGTTATGCTGGGCTCTAAGGCATATCCATCAGAGGTCACTATCTTTCCATCTGAATCCCTCTTTAAAGAACATGACCTTGTATAACCCTTTTCACCGGTAGGCATTATAACCGTCAAAAAACCATTGCCTTCTATGGCAATATCCAGTTCGTTCTGGGTCTCTTGAAAATCGCCCTGCATAAACACCTTCTGGACAGCTGCAAGCATAGCCCCATGACCTATCTCTATCCCTGTGGGAACCTGATTGCCTTCTCCTGTCTTGATGCCCTGAAGCCTAAGGGTCTGATACATAAGGTCCTGGAAGTCTGCCCTGCTCCTTTTAAACCCATTGGTATTCACATTGGCTATATTATTGGCTATAATGTCCAGGTTCACCTGCTGGACATTCATACCTGTTCCGGCAGTCCATAATGCCCTTATCATATTTACCTCCTACATCCTGCCTAAATTTATTAATTTACTCATCATCTCACTGAAAAACTGATCGACCTTTGTATAAGATTCGTATGCCCTGAGTGTAGACATCATCTCTATCATCTCTTTTATTACATCCACATTAGATGCTTCATAAAAACCCTGTTTAAGTAAGTATTTTTCAGGTGTTTTTTCCACTGCCTGCACATCTTCATTAACAAAAAGGCTTCTTCCGTAGTTTTTCAATTTGGTCTTATCATCAAAGGTAACTACCTTAATCTTATTTGCATATTTTTTATCCACATATATTGTTCCATCTGACTCTATCTTTATATCACTTCCATCTATGGTAATCTCTCCACCTTCTCCCATCACAATATTTCCATCCATGGTGACGAGTTTCTTTTCATTATTCAGCGTAAATTGGCCATTCCTTGTATACATATTCTTATTGTTCAAGGTCACAACAAAAAATCCATCACCCTCTATGCCTACATCAAGATTATTTCCGCTCTCCACCATGGCTGCATCGGCAAAATTGATATATGAACTAAGTGTATAACTACCGGTGGCAGCCGGCTGCTCACCTGCTGATTCACCTTGAGAACCTATTAGGTCATCTACCATTTTAAATACAGGGCGGGATGCCTTGTAGCCTGGTGTAAGGCTATTGGCAATATTATTGGCCACCATCTCCATCCTTCTCTCTGTCACTGCCTTACCTGTCAATGTCCTGTATATACCCTTTAACATATAAGCCTCAAATAAAATATATGCAATACATGTGCCGAAACAAAGGTTTAGTTTATGATGAATTATAGGCTATGAATTAAATGTAATGGTGCAGGTGTCTCGTTTCTTATCTTTCTCACCATTTTTATTTATCACTCACAGATCCCGCAAAAAGCAGTAAACAGTGGTCGGTGAGTTGTAGTTGGTTTAAAAAACCTTTAATTTCAAGTAATGCCATGAACGCAATAAATTCTTATGCTTTTTATATTGAAGCTCGAAACCTTGAGGGTAGGCAAACTCAATGGGAAAAATTTTCCTATCTGGGTATTTTTTTCACGCTGTAATATCTATTGATATGTGACCGTCTATCTCCTGTTTTTTTATACTGGTCTCTTGTCTATTCTGTGGCTCTCTTGTGGGATTTTTTTGATTCTGTTTATTCTGCTTATTTTTGCGCTCATCATTGATTTGTCTTTTAAGCTGTAATTGTTCCTTAGAAATAGAGAGCTTTTTGTCAAGTCCCTTTATCTGGGAGAGGAGATTTATATCAAACAATTCTTTCATATTATTCTTTTATAGCAACTATTGTGCCGTATCTCACTTTATTATATGCTATCCTTGTTAATCCCTATACCCTCTATGGTTCTATGCTCTGCTGGAGTAAATATCTTCTTGAGTTCCAAGAGAATAAGAAGCCTGTCCTCAAGTTTACCTACGCCCTCTATAAATTCAGATTCTATACCCCTTATTATGGAAGGGGGTGGCTCTATTGTATTTCTCGGTATCCTCAAGACCTCAGATACTGAGTCTACAACAAAACCGAGGACAATGCCTTCCAGCTCTATGACAATAATCCTTGTAGCCTTATCATATTCCTTGCTGGGAAAACCGAGTTTTTTTCTTAGATCTACTATAGGAATAATTTTCCCCCTCAGGTTTATAACGCCTTCTATAAAATCAGGGGCATTTGGTATCCTTGTTATATTCATCATCCTGTTTATCTCTTGCACCTTGAGTATATCCACCCCAAACTCATCGTTTTCCAGTTTAAAAGTAACAAGCTGAATTATAGAATCTTCATTCATGATATCCATCCTCCTAAAAGAATTTATCGTATTATTTCAGAATTACTTAAATATTTTTGTAAAATTTGGATTAAATTTTAAAATTAACAGCAAACTTTTTTTGAGTTCTCATACTGCATATCTATATTCCTGGGCCTCTTCACTCCTCCTGTTTATCTTCTCCATATATCTACTGCTTATCATGGCAGGTATATCAAGGATAAGTATGACCTTTCCATCGCCTCTTATGGATGCACCACCAATACCTTTTATATTACCCATGAATTCTCCAAGTGATTTTATAACAATCTCCTCCTGGCCTATCACTGATTTAACCTTTATTCCAAGGGTCTTATCCCCGATCTTGCATATAACAAGATACCTGTCTGCCCTATCTTCCTTAAGTGACATGAGATGGGAAACATCAAGTATAGGCACGATCTCGTTTCTCAGCATCAAAACCTCGTTCTTATCAACCGATTTGATTGCCTCTTTTTTAAGCTTTACAAGCTCAATAACATTGTTAAGGGGTATTGCATAGAGTTCATTACCTATCTCTACTATTAATGCACCCATAATCGCCAGGGTCAAAGGCAACTTTATAGAAATCTTTGTCCACTGATTCTTTTTTGAATCTATATAAACCTGTCCGTTCATCCTTTCTATATTTGTCTTTACCACATCCATTCCCACGCCTCTTCCGGATACATTGCTTATCTTTTTTGCCGTGCTTAGTCCGGGTATAAATATGAGGCTCATGGCATCCTTTTCCGTCATATCAGTAAGCTCTGCCTCGGACATAATGCCCTTTTCCAAGACCTTTCTCTTCAAGGCATCAACATCAATTCCCTTGCCGTCATCAATGATATCTATAACCACATTATTTCCTTCATTATATGCATTGATTGTTAAAGTCCCCTTATCTTGTTTGCCTTTTTTTCTCCTCTCTTCAGAAGTCTCAATGCCGTGATCCACAGAATTCCTTATGATGTGGATAAGAGGATCGTGGAGGGATTCTATTAGTGATCGATCTAATTCTGTTTCTTCGCCTGTTATCTTAAGTTCAATATCTTTGTTAAACGAGTTGCATAGGTCACGGACAAGCCTTGGGACTTTGTTAAAAAGCTTGCTTAATGGCACAAGCCTTGCCTTCATTATAGAAAGCTGGAGTTCATTCGTTATTACCTCTATATAGTTTGTGACCTCTTCAAGGCTGTCAATGGTGGTATTCTTGGCATCCCTTTTTACTATGTTTTTTACCATATTTAGCCTGTTCTTTCCCAGGACAAGCTCTCCCACCAGGTTCATCATCTCATCAAGCTTTTTCACATCTATCCTTACTGTTTGATCTTCCTTTTTTGTTTTCTGTTTTGTCAATATATTTTCAAGCTGTTTCTCTGTGATGAGTTTTTGCTCCACTATAATCTCGCCGAGTTTTTTATTTTCCTCTTTCTGTTTTTCTAAAACGCTATCAAGTTCCTTTTTTGTTATAATCTTTTCCTCTAAAAGGATCTCTCCTAACTTCTTTTTATCAGGATTGCTCAACCTTTCAAGTTTATCAAGGATAGAAACTGTATCCTGCTTCTCTGTATTGTCTGTTTTTATTTCTTCTATAAGAAGCTTCATAATGTCCATTGCCTCAAGGAGGGCATCGGCTATATTTTTATTTATTCTAAGGTCTCCTTTTCTCACCATACCCAGAAGGTCTTCTGACTTATGGGCAAGGTTCGAGAGGACCTGAAATCCAAGAAAGCTTGACGTGCCCTTGATGGTATGAACAGACCTAAATATGCTATTTATGATCTCCTCATCTTGATTGTTTTCTATGGCAACTATGTCCTGGATGGCATTTTCTAACAGTTCAGTTGTCTCTACTATAAAATCATTAATTATCTCACGCATTTCTTCGTTTTCTAAGGCTGAATTACTCATTTTTTACCCCCATTAAAAGACTTTCTACTTTATACAAAAGCATATTCGGTTGTATTGGTTTGTTCAGAAACAGATTAACCCCGGCCTCAAGGGCAGCTCTCTTGAGGTTTTCATCCTTTGTTGTGGTGAGCATAATAATTGGCGTATCAAGGTGATAATAATTGTTTCTAAGGCTCTTTACAAGCTCTATTCCGTCCATATTGGGCATGTTCAAATCCGCTATCACCAGATCCACCTTTGTGTCTATAAGTTTTTCTAATGCATCCATGCCGTCTTCTGCTTCTGTGATATGATAATCTTTTTTTCTCAGTATGTAATTAATAAGTTTTCTTATAGTCGATGAATCATCAACAATCATAATCCTCTTCATATTCTACCCCTTCTGATAGGCAATAGCGCCCGGAAACATTATAGGTTTAAATGCACGGGAGATATTATGCAATGACTCTGCATGACCTATGGTGAGGAACCCACCTGGTTTTAAAGATTCATAGAGGTTATCTATAACCTTTTTCTTTGCCTTTTCATCAAAATAGATAAGGACATTTCTGCAAAATATTATATCCATGAATCTAAATTTCTTATAGGCATTACTGTCTATAAGGTTCATATGTTCGAATTTCACAAATCTTTTAATGTTTTCATTGATTGCATAACTATCACCCTTCTGGACAAAATATTTTTTTATTATATTACCATCCATATTTCTCACACTATAAGGGCCATAGACACCTTTTTTTGCCGATTCAAGGACCCTATGGCTTATATCTGTTGCATAGATAGTAAAGGAAATGTTTTTTCTTGTTAATTCTATCATTTCAAGTAACATAATGGCAAGGGTATAAGGTTCTTCTCCGGTGGAACATGCAGTACTCCATATCTTAAGAGGTGATGCAAGAGGATTGTTATTGTTATTAAAATAATTTTTTTGAAGTATTATTTTTAATGCATCGAGCTGGGGTGGGTTTCTGAAAAAGCTCGTCTCATTTGTTGTTACCACATCAAAGAGGTTGATAAGCTCTTTTCTTGAATCTTCATTGCCGTATTTGAGAAAAAAATAATAGTCATCATAACTCATAAACCCCATTTCATTTAATCTGTTGGAGAGCCTGCTTTCAAGGAGATACATCTTATTTTCTGCAAAAAATATACCTGTTTTTTCATATATTAAATCTCTAAGCGGTATGAATTCTTCTCTTGTCATAAGATAGCCTTTCCTTATATCTCGCTGAAATTATCAAGCACGCTCTCTGCAGCAGCCCTTATGTCATCATCACTACTACTTAAATATGGCTTTATAAAATCTATTGCCCTCTTATCATTAAAGCTTGCAAGCGCCTTAAGGCTCCCTATCTTTATAATATTATTTTCATCTTCAAGCCCCTTTACAAGGACATAAAAAAGTCCTCTATCTTCCAAGGCACCCAGGGCAAGCAGTGCATAATATCTCGTCCAGAGTTCGTTTTTGCTATTAGAGAATATATTAACAAGTCTATCTTTAAAAGCATAAAGTCTTTTTTCCTTTATAACCTTTAATGCCTCATGGGGGACATTATCATCCTTAAAAAGCCCCTCAAATAGTTCCATATAACTACCATTATCAAGAAAACGCCCCATTACATTTATTGCCCCTTTCCTGACCATATTATCGCTGTCATTCAAAAGCGCTTTAATAAATGGATAATTGTCATCCTGATTTAAAAAAGGTGCTATTGATATATACAATCTCTTGTCTTGAACTGTACCCCTCATGACAAAATCTTCTACAAGTTTTATAAAGGTGTCATGATCAAGTTTTAAAAGTGACTTTAGTGCCTTCTGCCTCATATCAGGATAGCCTTTCTTTGCTATCTCTATGACCCTGTCCTTGAATTCATGGGCACCTATCACACCTATTGCAAAAACAGCATCGCCCTTTATATGACCATCAGGGTCTTCCAATGCCTCCCTTAATATTGAATAACCATCTCCCTTTACTATGGAGGGTAGATTCCTTGTAATCTCTCTCTTGATATCTATGTTTGATTTCACAAATATATCGTATAGAAGACCTTCATCAATCTTAACCTGAGCCATACCGCATGCCTTTAAAAAAGGTAGTATACAATCCTCTTCTTTTTTCAGGAAATCCCCTATATGTCCTGACCAGACATCTGATAACCCGATAAAAAGGGACAATGCCTCCTGATAATCATCACTATCAGGGCTTATGTATTTAAATGAGTCAAGTATTACCTCACAAGCAAGGAGGTTTCTGAAACAGGAAATAAGCTTCAGTGTCTTGATAGACTTTTTATTATCTGACTCTGCCAGAAGCAGAAGGTATTCAAAGAGTTCATTACCCATCTTTTTTTGCACAGAAAAAAATATCTCTTCATCTTCTCTCTCAAGGATAACCTTTATATATTCACCCCTTTTCCCCTTATCCCATTTTTTTAAGACATCTATAACCCTGTCGAGAATACCTATGTCCTTTAAATCTATTAATGCCTCGCATGCCATGAGAGAGACCATGTCATTACCTTCTTTAAAAATTTCAAATAAAGGTTCAATCACCTTATTGCCACCTATCCTACCGAGGCTCTGAACCGCTGAAAACCCAACCCATTCATCATCCTTGAGGGCATCGAAAAGGGCATCTATGGCAGATTCATCGCCAATCTCACCCAGGGCAACACAGGCAAGATTCCTTACATTTACCTTTTCATCCTTTAATTTTTCCACAAGATAAGGGACAGCTTTTTTCTCCTTCATCCCCCCTAAAATCTCACAGGCATAGATCTGGATATCTTCATCAGGGTCATTTAGGAGTTTGGTGATAGTTTCCATATTATAGCTTCCTATCTTTTTGAGGATATCTACAGCAAACATGCGAATAACCGTCTCGCCGAGATATAACAATTCAGCCACCATCTCAACTATCTCTTTTGATGGATTGGCGATTACCTGTTCCATAGCCTTTTCTTTTTCAAGACTATTGCCCTTTATTAATGCCTCTTTTAATTTCAACAGTTTTTTATTCCCTGAATTCATCTTTTTATTTACCATATATGCCTCATAAAATTTTTATTATCTCTTCTGAAATCTTATCTATGGGCAGGACAATATCTGCCAGGTTAGCATTGACCACTGCCCTGGGCATACCATAAACAACACATGTCTCCTCATTTTGGGCAATGACATAACCTTTTTTTATTTTTATCTCTCTTACACCTGCAAGACCGTCATTACCCATACCTGTAAGTATTACGCTAAGGGTTCCTTCACCATAAACATCGGCAACGGAACTAAAAAGCAAATCCACAGATGGTCTGTATATATATTTTGGGTTGTTGGAAAACTCCACCGATACCTCTGTGCCCTTACGTTTTATAGAAATATGATGGTCTCCGGGCGCTATAAACGCAGTGCCTGGTTTAAGTCTCTCACCTTCTTCTGCTTCCTTTACCTCTATCTGCGAAGCATTGTTTAATCTCTGGGCAAATGATTTTGTAAATAATCGGGGCATATGTTGGGCAATGACAACAGGGACAGGGAAATCCTTTGGCAGAGAAGACAATATATGTTCTACAGCAGGTGGCCCTCCGGTGGAGGCCCCAAGGGCAAGGATACTGTATTTAGTCCTTTTAATGGGAGTAGTGGCTACATGGCTCTTTGAAGGAATAAATCTCCTTCTGGCATAAAGCGATTTTTTTTTAGCCACTGTCTTTACCTTATAAACAAGCTCGTTCTCTTTATTGATAATATTGATGGAAAAATTGGAGAAGTCCTTGGCAATAAAATCAGCAGCGCCTATGTTTAATGCCTCAAGGGTAATCTCTGCGCCTTCTTGCGTCAAGGCGCTGAACATTATTACAGGAACAGGATTTTTTTCCATGATGTATTTGAGTGCCTCTAACCCGTTCATAACAGGCATCTCTATATCCATAGTAATTACATCAGGCTTAAGGACCTCTAATTTTTCTATGGCCTCTTTGCCATTTTTTGCATTCCCCACCACCTCTATCTCACTATCGCTTTCCAGCATCTTTGTGATCACGCCCCTCATAAATGCCGAATCATCTGTAACCAGGACTTTAATCTTTTCACTCATCCTCATTTCCTCTGAAAATATTCTCCAATCCTTTTAAAGAACTGTAAATCTTGCTGAAAAGCTCCATCTCCTCTTTGGGATTCAAAGGATATCTAAATAGATTTATTTGTTCTACAAAGTTCTTATGGGCAAGCATAAAATCTATGAAGCTATCTGTATTTCTTTTGGTGATTATCTGTTTTGAAAGTTCATTTCCAAGATATACACACACTGCATTCTCTTTGTCTTCATCAGCCTGCTCAGGGCAATGATGATATCGGATACTGTTTGTTATGGATTTGGGGATATTCCATAGATCAAGAAGCATTGCCCCAATAACACCATGATCAAAGGAAAAAATCTCTTTCTCTGCATCGAGTCTCGATAGACCCTTTTCATTCATCAAAAATAATATCTTTCCCCATTCTTCTTGGAAGAAACGATATATAATGATCATGCCTATATCATGGATTATACCAGCTATATACACTTCATTAGGGTTACCCAACAAGGTTATTGAACTAATATCCCTGGCAATAACCCCGCATAAAGTGGAATGACTAAAGAAACTTTTGATATCTATTATTTTGTCACCCCTTTCTGTCAGGGTGAGAAAAGGCATCTGGAGTATTATATGGGTTAGGTGCTCATAACCGATCATGGCAATGGCATGTTCTATAGATGTGATCTTCCTTGCGCCTCCTCTATTGAAAAATGCGCTCCCTGCCACCCTCAATACTTCGCCGATCATGGATGCATCCATATGCTTTGCAATATCAGATGCAGAACTCATAGGGTCATCTATTATTTTCAAGACATCGCTTACAATATTTGGAAATGTAGGCAATAAATCTACATTTTTTAATCTCTCTATAATATTCCCTTCAAAGTCCATAGTTTTCCGTTTATATATTATCGATCACCAAAAGTCAAAACTTTAGTATCAGGTTTGTTTTTTTATCTTTGCCCTTAAATTTAATATTGCCTGTGAGTGTATCTGGCAGACCCTTGCCTCTGTTACGCCAAGAACCGATGCAATCTCTTTCATGTTCAGGTCTTCATAATAATAAAGGCTTAGGACAAGCCTCTGCTTCTCAGGCAACCTATCGATCTCTCCTGCCAATAGATTTTCTATCTCTCTGAATTCTGCAAATTCAGCAGGGTTTTCACTCTCTTCTATAACATACCTCATCATCTTTTCCTTATCTTCACCAACAGATTCATATAGGTCTTCTATGCTCAATACAGAAAGGTTTTTGTAATTTTTTATAAAGGTGAGGTAGTCCTCAAAATCCATATCCATCTCATCGGCTATCTCCTCTTCTAAGGGATGCCTTCCAAGCCTATTTTCCAGGACCCTAATAGTCTCTTCAATCTTTTTTGCCTTAGTCCTTGCGTTTCTTGAAAACCAATCTTTTGCCCTAAGCTCATCAATCATTGCCCCTCTTATCCTGAGATAGGCAAATGTCTTTAATTGGGCACCCCTTGTGGGGTCAAATTTTTCTATGGCTTCAAGGAGACCCAAAATGCCTGCAGATATAAGATCATCGGTGGTTGTCTCATCATCAAAACCCTTGGATATCTTATATGCGAAGTGTTTTATTACAGGAAGATATTCTTCAATAAGCCTCTCTTTGTCTGTCTTTTTGGCAGCAGCATATCCTGACAATATTATCATCCTTATCTATGATAACATTTTATTGCATATCTTTAAAAGTGCCTTTGTTGCCTGTGTGTCAGGAAAATGTTCCACCCACAGTTTTTGTTTTTTTGTTGCCTGCCTTATATTGACATCCATTGGTATAAAACCCATAAAATCAAGGTATACATTCAAAAACTGATCTGATACAGATAAGAGTTTCTTGTATACGTTTAGCGCCTCTGTCTCATCCTTTGCCATATTTACTATGATATTAAAATCCTTTCTCCCTGTTTTATTAAGCAATACCTTTATTACAGCATATGAATCAGCAATACTTGCCGGGTCAGGGGTTACAATGACAATAATGCTCTGACTTATTGAATTAAAGTATACAACATTTGATGAAATCCCAGCAGGTGTATCTACCAGTAAAAAATCATACCCTGTCAATTCCTGCAATGAAAACATGAGTATATTCCTCTGCTCCTCGGTGAGGTTTGAGAGCTCCACTATCCCTGATGTAGCAGGGATTATCTTGATGCCGTAAGGGCCCTCTACTATGATCTCATTGATACCCTTCTTGCCCTCTATTAGGTCTTTTATATTGAATTTAGGTATCATTCCAAAAAAGATATCTATATTTCCCAGGGAGAGGTCTGCATCTATGATGTAGGTCGTCTCACCTTTTTTCCCCAAAACATATGCCATGTTGGTTACTATGGAGGATTTGCCCACTCCTCCTTTACCACTCGTAACAGCTACAGTCTTTCCTATTTTCTCCTCCATCTATTTCCCTCTAAAAGTATTTTATAAAAGGTATCCTTTCCAGGCATAATTATATCTGAGATACCTGTCCCTGTGGTGAAACAGCATATATTCTCACCCAATAAGATCAGGTTACTCAGGATGTGACCCAGGGTCTCTTCCTCATCGAGCCTGGTAAATACAAGGCCTTTTCTGTCTTTTTTACTGAATATCTCCAGGTAATTTTTTATCTTTTCATCCCTTGAGCCTGCAGAAAATACCACTATGGTGCTTACATCCTTGAGTCTGTCTGCTGCATCCTTTTGAAGCTCCAATATGCCAGGTATGTCTATAATCTTTTTTCTTTCATCTCTATCTATAAACGCACAGAGCCTTTCCATGTTGTCTCCATAAAAATGCTCTATAGAGTCTTTCTCATGCATACCATGATCTCCGTCACTCTTTTCTCCACGGGGATATGATACAAGCGAAAAAGGGTTGCCAAGGGCAGAAAGCATAATCTCTAACTTCTTTGCTGTTTGTGTCTTCCCTGCTCCAGGTGGGCCGAGGATTAATATATGTTTATCTATTTCAGCGAGGGCACTTATTTTTATCTTTTTCTCTATGATGTCTTTTAAAAAAAAACTCGCCTTCGATGACTGATTGGATAATTCACCGATCTCTATATATATCTCAGATATAACAGATAAGGCAAGTCTTGAGTCAAAACCGTTTTTTACTATCTTATCATAGATAAACCTCAATGGCAGAGGATAAGACTTTAACCTGTCAGTAATTATATCTGATTCAAGCTGCCCTATCTTTTCTGAAAACTGCTTGATTATATCGTCTCTTAGCTTTTCAGCCAGCCTCCTCCCTGCCTTGGAATCGAAATCATCTTTTTCTGATTCATCTTCGATTGCCACAGATATCTCACACATCTTACCGGTTTTATATTTTATATTCTCTTTGACATCTATGATAATTGTGTCAGGGCCATATTCTCTCTTCAATAAATCCATGCCTTTTTTTAGATCTTCAAAAACATATGTCTTAATTTTCATATACCTTAATGACCCCTATGGTCTGGATTCTTATCTGTGGTGGTATCTCATTGTGGGAGATGACAGTAATACCCTGTATATACCTCTCAAGGAATCTCCTTAACCTTGCCCTTAAAATAGGATGGACAAGGAGAACAGGCTGTATATTCTGGAGTATTGCCCTTTTTACCTCATTACCCAGCTTCTCAATAAAACGCTGGCTAAATGAAAGGTCAAAGGAGAAAAGCCCTCCCTGGTCACTGGTCTGCATACTGTTTATAATGGCTTCTTCTACAGTTTTTTCTAAAATAAGGATGTTTAGAACACCATCTATAAGATATGGTTTTATGATACTCCTTGCCATCCTCTGTCTTATATACTCTGTTATAACATCTGGATCCCTTGTTGAAAAGGCAATGTCTGCTGTTGCCTCAAGGATTGATACGAGGTCTCTTATGGATACCTGTTCCCTCAACAGATTCTGCAATACCTTCTGTATTATACCTATATTTACCTGTGCCTGACCGAGTTCCTCAATGACCTTTTGGTGTGTTGCACTTACTGTGTCTATAAGTTTCTGGGTCTCCTGTCTTGTTAAAAGCTCATGGGCATTATTACGGACGATCTCTGTAAGATGTGTGGCTATAATGGTGGCATGCTCCACCACAGTAAACCCTTGGGCAGCATATTTCTCCTTATCCTTTTCCCTTATCCAGATGGCATCCAGTCCAAAAACAGGTTCTTTTGTGGGTATGCCGTCGGCTATAATATTTTTTTCATCCTGTCCCATGGCAAGGACATGATTTATGAGGAGATCTCCCCTGCCAACCTCTATACCTTTTAAGAGAATGACATATTCACTGGATTTTAGCTGTAGGTTGTCCCTTAATTTCATGGGTGGAACAACTATGCCGAGCTCATAGGCGATCTGCTTTCTCATTGCCTTTATCTTGTCCAAGAGTTCTCCACCCTGTTCTGCATCCACAATGGGTATTAAGGCATAACCTATCTCGAGTTCCATGATCTCCATGGGCTGAATAAGAGATTTTTCTTCTGGCTCTTCAGGCTGTGCCACCGGAACTGAGACAATCTCTTTTTCCTGTTGTTTTTTCATAAAGTGACCCATGCCAAAGGCAGCAGAGGATAAAATAAGAAAAGGAAACATGGGTATACCTGGTACCATACCAATACAAAGTATAATAACAGAGGCGAGCATCATTGCCTTTGGCTGGGTGAACATCTGTTTTATCACGTCTTTACCGAGGTTTGACTGACTCGCTGCCCTTGTGACAATAATACCTGCTGCAGTTGATGTTAAAAGGGCTGGTATCTGGCTTACAAGCCCATCGCCTATGGTGAGTATTGTATATATGGATAAGGCATCTGTAAAAGTCATGTCCTTCTGGACAACACCTATTATCAAACCACCTATGATGTTTACAAAGATGATTATTATACCTGCTATGGCATCACCTCTAACAAACTTGCTTGCACCATCCATGGCACCGTAAAAATCTGATTCAAGCTCTATCCTTTCCCTTCTTGCCCTTGCCTCTGTGTCATTTATAAGCCCGGCGCTTAAATCAGCATCAATACTCATCTGCTTGCCCGGCATGGCATCCAGGGTAAACCTCGCTGCCACCTCTGCTACCCTGCCGGCACCCTTGGTGATGACCACAAAGTTTATTATTACAAGTATGAGGAATACAACGGCACCAACAACATAGTTGCCCCCTACAATAAAACTTCCGAATGCCTTTATTATCTTCCCTGCTGCAGCAGCACCCTCATCACCCTTTACAAGTATAATCCTTGTTGTGGCAATATTCAAAGATAGCCTGAACAAGGTTGTGATGAGTAGTATGGAAGGAAACACAGAAAAATCTAATGGTCTCTGGATATACATACCTATAAAGAGTATGAGTATGGAGAGGGATAGGCTAAGTGTCAACAGTATGTCTATCATTATACTGTTTAATGGGACAATCATTATAAATATGACAAAAACAATAGAGATGGCAACGATGACATCACTTTTTTCTTTTATGTTCGCTAACATATTTGCCATTAAATGAGTCCTATTCTGTTTTTCTGTTTATAAACATATGCAAGGAGTTCTGCCACTACCACATAGAACTTCTCTGGTATGAACTGTCCCACCTTTACAGAATAGAATAATGCCTGGGCAAGGGGCTTATTCTCCACTATAGTTACCCTATGCTCCCTTGCCACCTCTTTTATCTTCTGGGCTATAAATCCCGCACCCTTAGCAACGACCTGTGGCGCCGGCATCTTGCCTGCCTTATATGTGAGGGCTACAGCAAATGTTGTAGGGTTTGTAACCACAACATCTGCAGTCTTTACATCCTCTATCATCCTCTTTCTTGCTATCTCCCTCTGGATACTCCTTATCCTCGACTTTATCAGAGGGTTACCTTCCCTCTCCTTATACTCCTCTTTAATCTCTTGGTGGGTCATCATCAGGTCTTTTCTGTGCTGCCACCATTGGAAAAGAAAATCAAGACCTGCTATAAAAAGAAGCACAATGCTCACCTTCAGGGTTAAAATAAATGCAATTTTGCCCATATACTGGACTATAAACTGGACATCCTTACTGTGGAGGGATAGAAGTTCAGGCAATTCTTTTGTGATAATAGAATATGCCAAATAAACGAGGATTAATATCTTGAGCATTGCCTTTAAGACCTCTACCCCTGACCTCTTGGAGAACATCTTCTTAATGCCTTTTAATGGGTCTAAAACCTCTGCTTTGAATTTAAGTGCTTCAAGACTCCACATAAAACCTGTCTGGAGAAAACTACCGAGCACTGTAACGGCAATAAATAGACCGAATATAGGTAGTATTATCTTCAAGCCATTAAAAAAACCAAAATGGAGTATCTCATGAATATTATCCACATTTACATCAAGATAGATATTCCTTACATAACCTGAATATATCCTGAACATCTCTTCAAATCCCTTTGAAAGGGAGAAATAAAAAAAGATAGCACTAAAGAGTATCAAAAAACATGTGGTCAACTCCCTTGATTGGGGGACCTGGCCTTTTTTTCTGGCATCCTCAAGCCTTTTCTCAGTAGGTTGTTCAGTCTTTTCCTGAAAAGTATCTGCCATATCCTAAACCAAAAGCCTCATTATTTTGAAAAATTCAGACCCCATATTACTAAATAAGCTGGCAATAGCCGTTACAGTAACACTAAGGGAAAACGAGAGGACGAACATTGTGATGAGTATCTTGATGGGCATACCTTCTATAAATACATTTATCTGGGGGATAAACCTTGAAAGCAGCCCCAGTGAAAGCTCTACTATAAACAGTGTCACGGTGAGGGGTGCACTTATCTTTAAGCCTATAGAGAATATCCTACCTGTTACATGGATTATGTAATTTAAAAGGTTATTGTTCAGGACAACAGAACCGAGGGGCAATTCCTTAAAGCTTGCAAATATACCCCTTATCAGGGCATGGTGGGCGTCTATAGAAAAGAATATCATTATGGTGAGGATATTTTTAAGCTGTTCTATCACCGAAGCCTGCGACATGGTTATGGGGTCCATAAAACGGGCAAAGGAAAAGCCTGTCTGAAGGGATGCTATCTCTGCTGACGCATAAACCATCATAAATAATGCCCTTATAAAAAAACTTATCGTAAGCCCGATAAATATCTCCTTTACAATAAGGACAGAAAGATAAATGGGGTTATATGCCGCATCTATTTTTATACCTCCGTGTTCAAAAACCAGATAAGCCAGTATCAGGGAAAGTCCTGCCTTGAAAGGCATAGATACTGCCCTTGTGGCGAAGATGGGCACAAGCCAAAGTATGGAAAGGATTCGAAAAAATATAAGGACAAATCTCTGGATTTCTATACCGAATTCCATACCCATTATCTCACATATGTCGGTATATTTGATATAAGGTTTATTGTGTATGTGACAATGATATTGAGCATCCAGGGGAACAGAAAAAGCACACATGCACTTATGGCAAGTATCTTAGGAACAAATACCAGGGTCATCTCGTGTATCTGGGTGGCAGCCTGAAATATGCTTATAAAAAGACCCACCACCAGAGACGCCAGTAGCACAGGCGCCATAATTACCAGGGTAGTTCTAATGAGTTCTCTAAATATCTGAACGATTAAATCATAACCCATAATTTCCTCCTTAATTTTTAAAATTTCCCCTACTTTGAGGAACAGTAAGACCCATAATCAGTAAAAACCCTTTATAAGGGAATTAACTAAGAGATTCCAGCCGTCTACAAGGACAAAGAGCATGAGTTTAAAGGGCAGGGATATATAGATAGGCGGAACCATCATCATGCCGGCAGACAAAAGCACGCTTGCTATAACTATGTCTATAACAAGAAAGGGTATGTATATGAGAAAACCTATCTGAAAAGCCCTTTTAAGCTCACTTATGGCAAAGGCAGGGACCAGTATCTTCATGGGTATCTCGCTTTCTGTTTTTGGTCTTGAAAGCCCTGCTACATTCATAAAAAGGGCAAGGTCCTTTTCTTTTGTATATTTGAGCATGAATTTATTGAGTTCTTTTGATGAATTCTCAAAAAATTCATTAAACCCCATCTTCTTTTCCATATAAGGCGTAAGGGCATTGTTATATACCTTTTCATAGGTAGGCGCCATAATGAAAAAGGTTAAAAATAGAGATAGCCCGATTACCACCTGATTAGGGGGCAATTGAGGTATACCTATTGCCTGCCTGAGAAGCGACAGGACAATCACTATCCTGGTGAATGAACTCATAAGAAGCAGCACAGCAGGGGCAAAGGCAAGTATTGTGAGCATTATTGCCACATTTATTAGGTTTCTGTTGCCCTCTACAGACATCACTGAACCCAAAAGATTTCCCCTATCATCAGATTTTGATTTTACTGCCTGCCTTGCATCTGCCACAAAGGGGACTAAAACAAGGGTTAGGATTATCCCTATTATAAGAAATATCTTCATTCTTCTTTTTCCTTTGTCTTTTTCCATCTCAAAAGGGGTCTTACATCCTTTTCACCTATGCCGAGGACAAGGACAAATTCATCTACCTCCACAATAGAGATGGATTTTTTTGCACCGAGATATAAGGTATCCACCCTTCTTAGATTATAAGGTGACTTGCCTCTTTTAACGTTGAATCTCAATTTTTCACTATATCTGTATAAAAGGATCATTCCGAATATGATACAGAGGAGTATGAAAATAACCTTTACTATATCAAAATATGCTGCCATTATCCCAACTTCTGAACCCTTTCCTTGGGAGTTATAATCTCTGTTATCCTTACCCCAAGCCTCTCGTTCACCACCACCATATCGCCCTTACCGAGAAGTCTATCGTTTACATAGATGTCCACAGACTCACCTGCCACCTTATCTAATTCTATTGTGGAACCCTTTGACAGGGAAAGGAGTTCACCTATTACCAACCTTGTCCTGCCTATCTCAACAGATATCTCCACAGGGATATCAAGGAGGCTGTCGAAATTCAGTTCGGTCTTCCTTGCCCCTTCTGTCTGTTGATTATCAATGGAAAAATTGTCCATATCTCCTCCTTGTCATATATTACTCAATGGATTTCTCCATCTATCTGGACAGCCTTATTACCCTTTAAAATACCTAACTTGCCCCTGAATTTAGGCTTATTACCCACAATGATATCAATAGGGTCGTTGACGTATCTATCTACAATTATTATGCTGTCCTCACGGATATTGACGAAATCCTTTAAGGACATCCTTTTCTTCCCTAATATCGCCCTTATCTCCACAGGAACCTGAGATAAACTCTCCTTCATCTTTTCCTGCCATTTTTGTCTCATCTCAAGGTCCTCCCTTGAGGGAGTAGAGATTAGAAAGTCCTTTATGGTCTCCAGTATGCCATAGGGAATGCATACCTTCATCCAACCGCTCACATTACCCATTTCAATTGTAAACTGACATACAGTTACTGTTTCTTCCTGGGATACAAGGGTTACATAATTAGGATTCATCTCTGACCTGGAATATCTACACAATATCTTGTAAACAGGCGACCACGCCTTCTCCATTTCTGCTGATACCATTTCAACTATCTTTTTTATTACATGGAGTTCAATCCTGGTAAATTCTCGTCCCTCTATTCTGGCAACTGAAGGGCTCGGTGAACCGAATAAGACTTCAAGGATATAAAAGATTATCTTTGTGTCAAATATGACTATAAAAAAGCCTTTAAGGTTTTCTGTTATAATAATATTCATGTTTGTGGGGAGTGGCAGCGATTTAATGAGTTCTTTATATTCTATATTCATAATGGGGGCATATTCTATCTCCACATCCTTCTCGAGAAAAAGAGACAGGGCTGATTGAAGGGATTTGGAGAATCTGTCATATATGAATTGAAGTGCAGGGAGGTTCTCTTTCTTGGTGCGTGTATATTGTAATATATCAAATTTCTTAATCTCTTTTTTTTCTTCAACAATATCAGGCTCTTTTGCAGGCTCAGGCTCTATTGCCCCCTCTGATAGTCCGCTTAAAAGCGCATCAATCTCTTCCTGAGACAGTATCTGTTCCATCTATACCTCACTGGATCATAATGTCGGTTATATAAACTGCCGTTATAGCATCCTCTTTGGGTAACAAAACCTTAATGGCATTCAACATCTCCTGTTTTAAAGAATCCCTGCTACCTACATCCATAAGGTAATCTATATTCTTTGAACTTAATATGGTAAGGACCTTATCCCTTATTACCGGCGTTAGGCTCTTTGCCACTTCCATTGACTTATGATCTTTAAACTGAACGCCTATAGTTATCTTTGCATATTTTCCACTTGTCCCTGCTATATTAAACAGAAATGGTTCAAGGGGTGCTATAGGCCCTAAATGTTTCTCTGTCTTTTTCTCTTTAACATTTTGAGTTTCTTGAGGAGGTTTATCAAAAAATCTCTCCATAATGAGGTTACCGTATAAAAAATACACCCCGGCAATCCCCAAGCATAAGACAACAATAAACATAAGAAGGATAAATTTGAATTTTCCCTTTTTCTTAGGTGCCTGTTTTTCTTCTATCTCTTGAACTTCATTTTCTTCCATGTAATAATCCTCCTTGGAACTGTTTAAGCAATATACATGCCAAAATGATAAAATATAAAATAAAATAAATAAATTCAATAAGTTAACGATATTGGCGATCTTAACGGTTTTTTTTATAAAGATCAAGACAGTAAAAAGACAATTTTTATGTTGGCTTGGAGGACGAATGTGTCATATCTTTGACACAAAAAAATTTAAAAATTTATAGTATAAGGGGTGGCGAGCCACCCCTTATTAAATATAGGTTATCTCTTAAGGTTTATAAGTTCCTGAAGGATCTCATCAGATGATGTTATGACCCTTGAATTTGCCTGAAATCCTCTCTGTGCAATAATCATCTTAACAAACTCTGTTGCCAAATCAACGTTTGACTGTTCAAGGGAGTTGGAATTTAACTTTCCGAGGCCACCTGAACCTGGTGCATTGGTATATGCAGGGCCTGAATTCAATGTCTCTGCAAAAAGGTTGCCACCCTCTCTTTTAAGCCCCTGGGGGTTGTTAAAGTTGGCAAGTGTTACCTGATAGAGGTCGAGTATCTGTCCGTTTGAATAATGACCTGATATAATCCCCTCCTCACTTACAGTTATGCTTTGGAGAACACCAGGCGGATAACCATCCTGTGTCTGAAAGTTTGTGGTAGATGCAATGGGATACTGAGTAGATGCACCTCCTCCTGAGTCCGAGCCAAATACAAGGGCTATTTTTTGGTCTGGTTCAGCACCCTGAGAGAAATTGAACTTTACTGTTACAGGATCACCACCTGAGATCAATGTCCCTTTGTTGTTAAAGACCAGATCTCCCCAGCCTACCAATGTATCTTTGCTGGTTGCCGAGTCTACTGCCTCTATTACAGCATGCCACTGCCATGCGCTGTTACCTGTATCAGCGTCCTCATATGCCTTACGGAAATAGATATTTACCACATGGGACTGCCCCAAAGAGTCATAGACAGATATGGAGGATGAATAATTAGAGGTAGTTGTAGGATTGGATGTTACACTCTCATAGGAATATTTAAATCCTGTTGCGCTGAATGTCTGTGTCCCATTTGCAATAGCTGAGGCGGTAGTTATATCAATACCAGAACCCTGCCAGTCAGTGTAGGTGGTAGAGGCGGATATAGCACCTGACCAGGTCTTTGTGACACCTGTTGGATTGCCATCGGGGCCTATCTCTGTGAACGAGAGGGTCAAGGTGCCACCACTTACTGTAGCAGTATAATTACCTATCCTGGGATATTTTCCAGAGCTTGCGGTTACATTTGAAATAGATGTCCCAGCTCCTGAGAGGCTACCCACACTACCTTTCCATTGGGCATTGGACTGAAGGTTTACAGCCATACCGATCTTCTCAGTTTTCTTTGGCTCACTCGGCTCAGGGGATATGACAATATTTTTGCTCACTCCCACTGGTGTCTTTGTTGACCTGTCGATCTCTCTGCCCTGGACAATGTAACCCCCTGGATTGACCATCTTGCCTTCCTTATCAAACCTGAACTGACCTGCCCTTGTATAATAGAGTGTATCGTTTTCCGATGATTTTACGATAAAATAGCCGCTGCCTCCTATTGCAAGGTCTGTTGCCTCGCTGGTGCTCTCAAATGAACCCTGAGAAAAGAGTGTATCCACTGAGCCCAGGGTAGAGCCCCTGCCAACCTGACTTGTCCCTGTTGCACTTGTTATGGATTGATAAAGCACATCCTGAAATGTAGTCCTGCTTGCCTTGTATCCCACAGTATTGACATTTGCTATATTATTACCCACTACATTTATTGCCTGACCATTGGTTACCAGACCACTTATCCCTGAAAAAAGTGAACTTAGCATAAATAGACCTCCTTTATTTATTGAATCTCTTTTATTTTGTCTACCGTGTATTGATCGCCGTTTCCTGCCACAAGTAAGGGAACACCCTGTTCTACATTAACACCTGATATAACCCTATATACATTTGCTGTGCACCCCACTGTCTTTTTAGATTTTGTTGCAGTAACCGTTATTGCCACACTTTCATTACCTTCATGCTTATATACAAGAGGATCTCCCTTTTTAAGAGTCTCTGTCTCTGTTGAACCCGTATTCAAATTTGTCTTGGTAATGACAATCTCATCAAAATCACCATTGGGCTTTAGATAGACCTCATCCCCTTTGGATAAGATACTACTATCTACCTTCATCTTTTTGCCCACAGTGGATATCCATTGGGAGATATTTGACTGCTCCATAGACTTTTTCATTGATTCAAGGGCATTTGTCATATTCTGCAACTGTTCCACCTGAGTAAGCTGTGAAAGTTGGGTTAAAAATTGTTCTGGCTTCTGCGGTTCAAGGGGGTTCTGATACTTAAGCTGCGTCACCAATATCTTGAGAAAGTCATCTTTACTAACCATGGTAGCATTTTTTGATACAGCTGTATTGCCTTGAACCGTATTGTATGTTACCCCATTTATTGCCATATTCACCTCCTTATGCCTGTGCCTTTAATATATCTGAAAAATTATCCACTGTTTTTCCTCCATTACTCTTGTATCCTCTATGTCCTTGCCTATGCTGCCTCTTTTCCTGGTTTCTGGCTCCATCGGGATTGACAAATATATTGGCAAATATGTTTTTCTCTTCCAGACTCTTTATAATCGCCTCCTTATGCTCGTTAAACATATTGGCTATCTCCATATTGGTTGACTTTATTTGAATAAGTATATCTTCGCCTTTATTTTTGAGCCCAAGCTGTAGTATCTCGCCATCATCTATCTTAAACCTGATAAGCATATCTATATTCTTTTTACCTGCAGAATACTGTTCCACTATGTTCTCTATCTTCTGCATCATCTCAGGAAACCTGTTAGCCTGAACATCTTCGTTTTTTTGCCTTACAATCCCTTTATCTGCCACGCTATCAAGGACAATATGCCTGTCTGTCTTGTCTTTAATCTCGTTTTCTGAATTTAACTTTTCCTTTGTCAAGTCAAGAATGTCTTTATCAAAATAAGATGTATCCTCCTGTCTTTTTATAACCTGCGTTGTAATAGTGTCTTGCCTTGAAAAGATACGCATATCCTGTATCTTTTCTTCTAATGTCCCATTATTATGGTCTACTATTTTTCTTAATTCATTATGTTGAAATCTGGCATATAAAGTTTCACCCTGCCTGATTATTCTTTCTGAAATAATGGGATCGTCCCCATCCAGGTTTTCTGTGAATTTTGATGCCGGGACAGAAAAGCTTGTTTCTTTTGTTTTATTGCCATAGGCTATCTCTCTAATTCGTACATCATTTTTCCATCCATCTGCTTCAACATCACCATAATCCATTAAACCCCCATTAGATTCTGCCTCTTCAGAATTTCCCTTTGTTATAATCACCTCTATATTATAGGGAACGGCCATATGAACCTGTGGCACAAAAACACCTGTTCCTAAATCATTTGGATTAAACCCTGCCTTGTTCTCATGTCCTGTTGTAGTCTGTTCTACGGTGTCTCTGTGTGAAGCCTTTTTGGGTTCAGGGTCATCTGTATGAGGTGCTTCTATAGGAAAGGCAGTTGTATCTATCTCAATAGGGACAGATTCTCTTTTATTGTTGTTGGTCAATAATGCAAACATTGAAGACTCTGGAGTATCTATATCATTAAATCTAACGTTCTCTGCAGCTAAACTGCTTTGCTCCACTAAGGGATCAATATTTATATTATCTTTTACTAACCTGTCTTTTAATCTGGAAAAAGTTTCAAGCATGATCCTTATTAGCTCTGCTGCTGCCTTTTTGATATTCTCTATCTCTTCTTTGTTTAAGTTATCATTAGGATCTTTTATAACAAATGACAGATTGTCGTTTATTTGCTGTTGCTCTGGGTTTAATACCTCCATGCCTTCTTTGTTCATTAATTGCCACATCACTTGCAAAGCCAATATTCCTAATGTTTTCTCTGTGATTTGCCCTTCTTTCCCTTCATGACTTAAAATGTCGCCCAAATTATTATTGCCTGAGACTATCTTATTGAGTATCTCTGCAAAACCACTTTTAACATTTTCTATTTCAAGGCTGTTTTTTTCTCCTATAGATGGAGCACCTGATACACTTGTCATCAATATATCGCTGAAAGGTAAAATGTTCATGTAGAACTATATACCAAAAATCATGCCAAAATTAATCAATCAATGATTTCAATAAGTTACAATATTTAACAGGATATTTTTTAATTTATGGTGGGGAAAAAAATTCCAGGTAGGAAAAAAATTCCTTATCGGTCTGAGCCGATCCTTAAAGCCAATTCATCGAGCTTCTTCTGCTCTTTCTTGTTTTCTGCCTTTCTCATTGCCTGTAATGTTTTATTTTTAAGCGTATCAAGCATCTTTATCTCTTTCCATATCTCTTCGAGCTCTGACCTCAGTGCCTCAATCTTTTTTAAGATTACCTCTCTCTCTTCCAAAAGCTTTTGCTTCTTTGTCTCAAGCCATATGATATGTTCCCTTAAAACAAATATATCGTTACTGTCTATATCAGGTTCTGAAATCCTGTTAAAATTTTTTCTTATGCTATCTTCTGTATCTATAATCTCTATTGATATGCTTTCATAGAGGTCTATGGTTTTTTTTAAATCCTTCTTTTTATCGTCAAGCATGCTCTCTTTAATCTCTATTAGTTTGTGAAAACGAAATTTAGCCATAGAGTTCAGTTTTATTTCATGTAGAATAGTATCTTCATACTGTTTATGGCATCCTCAAGGGTAACTCTTTCATCTATGCTCTGGGTTAAAAATAACCTTACCTTATCCACCATGGCCATGGCATAGTCTATCTTTGGGTTGCTTCCTTGTCTGTAAGCACCTATATTGATTAGATCCTCTGCCTTTTCATATTCTGATAATATCTCTATTATTTTAGTAGAATAATCTATCTGTTCTTTTGTTACAATATCCTTCATTATCCTGCTTACACTTCGCAAAACATCTATAGGAGGATAGTGGTTCATATCTGAAAGCTTTCTTGAAAGCACGATATGGCCATCCAGTATAGAGCGTGTGGTATCTGCAACGGGGTCTTCCAGGTCATCGCCCTCAACAAGGACTGTATATATGGCTGTCATGGTTCCATTGCCCTGGCCATTACCTGCCCTTTCAAGGAGTTTTGCCAGCAATGAGAAGACACTGGGCGTATAACCCTTTGTTGTAGGGGGTTCACCTATGGCCAAACCTATTTCTCTCTGTGCCATACAGAAACGTGTGAGGGAATCCATCATGAGAAGGACATTCTTTCCTTTGTCCCTGAAATACTCTGCAATTGCCACAGTCAAAAAGGCACCCCTTACCCTGATGAGGGGGTGTTGATCAGATGTGGCAACAATAACTACAGACCTTTTTATTCCCTCTCCCAGGTCCTTTTCTATAAACTCTCTGACCTCCCTGCCCCTCTCACCTATGAGCCCGATTACATTTATATCTGCCTCTGTATGCCTTGCTATCATACCGAGAAGCACACTTTTCCCCACACCAGAACCGGCAAATATGCCTATCCTCTGACCTTTACCACAGGTCAAAAGTCCGTTTATACACCTTATACCAAGGTCAAGGGGTTCGGTAATCCTTTTTTTCAACATGGGGTTTACTGTATCTCTATAAACAGGTGTTGTATCTGGGCAATAGGGCTGTCCTTTTCCATCAATGGGGTTACCGAGTCCATCTATGACCCTGCCAAGAAGACCATCCCCTACATTTATATTAACCGTCTGTTTCTTAGAAAGTATCCTTGAGCCTATTCCTATGCCCCTGATATCCCCAAGAGGCATAAGAAGTGTCTTACCTTCTTTAAAGCCCACAACCTCTGCCTCCACAGGATTAGATCCGTCCACAGGATAGATCAAGGCTGCATCACCTATGGACGATATAGGCCCTTTTCCCTCTATTACAAGGCCTACCACCTGATTTACCTTGCCGTATATCCTGTATGGATAAAAATTCTTGAGCGTCTCCTGAGCGAGAGACAGTATTTCGCTATTCTCCATATTTTTTTGATAAAATCAATCTTCTCAATTCATTTAGCTGGACAGAAATACTGCCGTCTATATCACCAAAGTCTGTCTCGATGACAAAACCAGGTTCAAAGAGTGTATCATCAGGTATAATATTAATGGATTTTATAACCTCTTCAGAGATGTATTTTATATCATCTCTTCTTATCCTTATTTTAATATTATATTTGTCTTCGCATATCTCCATGGCCTTCTTAGCCATATGGATAACAGTCTCTCTATATTCTTCGCAATCCTTTAGGATAATGGCCTCGGCAAAGATAAGGGCAAGCTCTACAGATAGCCTTTCTGTGCTCTCCGTCATATCCTCTCTAAATCTTTGAAGGGCATTAATATAACTATTAAGTCTCTTTAATATAGGTTCTGCCTTCTTCATACCCATCTCAAAGCCTGCCTTTTCACCCTCCCTGAATGCATCCTCAAAGACCTTTCTTGCCTCTGCCTCTATATCAATAACGGGTTCGTTTTGTTCAGAAACCTCCCTTTGTAGTTCTTGAGATGTTTTGTTGTTTGAGAAATCGTTTGCTTCTTCAGAAAAAAAAGAGATAAAACTCTCTTCCTTATCGATGATGTCTTCATCCATATCTTCAATGGATTTCAATTTAAGGGGTTTTACGACATGGTCAATCTCAGACAAACTCATCACTCTCGCCAGATATAATGATCTTTCCTTCTGCCTCAAGTCTCTTGGCAGTGAGCGCTATCTTTGTCTGTGTCTGTTCAACCTCTGATAGCCTCACTGGACCCATAGTCTCAAGGTCTTCTTTGAGCATTGTCGATGCCCTTTCAGACATATTAGAGAATATCTTTTCCTTTAAGGTATCTGATGCACCTTTTAATGCAATGGCGAGCTCTTCGGATGTAATTTCTTTTAAAAGGGTCTGTATGCTCTTGTTATCAAGCTTTATAAGGTCTTCAAAGGTAAACATAAGCTGTCTTATCCTCTGGGCAAGATCTGGGTCTGTCTCCTCTATAGCCCCTAATAGCTCACCCTCTCTTCTTTTGTCCATTTGATTCAGTATAGTTGCCACTGCGCCTACGCCACCCATCTGTTTTTCTTCACCTACACCAATGTCCTGCAGTTGTTCCCTTATGATATTCTCTATCTCAAGGAGGATATTTTTATCAACCCTACCAAGGTTTGCCATTCTCATCATTACATCACCCTGGATCTTCTCAGGCAGGGCACTTATCACATCGCATGCCTTTTTTGGAGGTAGTAATGATACAATAAGGGATATAGTCTGAGGATGTTCCCCTTTAATGGTTGTGGCGAGTAATCTGGAATCACATGTCTTTAAAAATTCTCCTGGGACACCACCTCTTGATTCCATGGCATTTAGATATACCTCTGCAGTCTCATCACCAAAGCTCTTTTTTACAAGGTCCTTAAACCTTACCTGCCCATTTATTAAAACAGAGCCGTTTTTTGATATGTTTGCCAAGAATTCATTATGAACCTGTTTTACAATACTTTCAGGGATAAGTTTTAGCTTTGCCACCTCTCTGCCTATAGCCTCAATCTCTTCTTTTTCAAAGTCCTTGAGTATCTCTTTGGATAGATTTTCATCCATAGTGAGAAGAAGAATAGCTGCCTTTCTTATCCCAGAAAGGTTCAACGTGTCCATTTATTTACCCTCCCCTTACCCATTCTTTTAGTATGAGTTTTACAACCTCTTTATCCTGAAGGGCACTGGCAAGTGCTGGCTGTGCGGCAGTAAGGCTCGGCACATTCTCTCCTAAAGGGCTTATACCTTCTTTTGGTGAGTCAGACTTTTTACTGCTGATATATACATCATCAACTTTATCAAGTTTTTTAAATGGCATAGAAGTTGCCCTATCTCTAAACATATTTATCAATGGCTTTATAACAAAGAGTATAATGGAGAAAAGTATTGCCAGGTAGAACACATACTTGACCAAATCATATATCATCTCTTTTTTGTTTGAACTCTCAAGCATGCCTTTTTCATCAGCTAATGCTTCTGTCTCAAAGGGGATATTTATAACCTCTATCTTGTCTCCTCTTTCCTCGTTGTAACCTACTGCTCTGGCAATGAGATTTTTTATATCCTGTATCTCTTTCTGGGAACGGGGAGTATATTTTAGCTCCTCTTTCTTGCCGCTCTTTACCTTTTCATATTTACCATCCACCACCACAGCAAGAGAAAGCCTCTTTATATCGCCATATGGTTCTACAATCTTTTTAATGCTTTTGCTTAATTCATAGGACCTCTGTTCATCCTCCTTTTCAGAACCGCCTATTCTACCATTATCATCTGATGCAGGTTTTTTTGCTGCTGTATTTACATTTGATGCAACCCCTGGGACACCACCTGGGCTTGTCGCCTTATTTGTTGTCTTCTCTGTGCTTTTTCTCATCTGTGATACCACAGATTTATCAGGATTATATTCCTCCTGAACTACCTCTACTTTTTTAAGGTTAAGTTCTATACTTGCCCTGACAATAGATTTGCTGGCAGGGAGAAATGAATCCAGCATGGACTGAATAGATTCCTCTATCCTCCTTTCAATACCTTTCTGAAGTTCATATTGCTGTCCTGAGAGGGCAATAGATGAATTACTATCACCGCTTTTATATAGTATCTTGCCTGATGAATCAATGACCGTAACGTTTTCCGGTCTTAAGCCCTCGATACTGCCTGCAACGAACTGAACTATCCCGTTTACCTGATCCTTTGACAGGGATTTCCCTGGTTTTAATTTAAGAAATATAGATGCTGTTACATTTTTTTCCCTATCTGTAAATAGGGTTTTTTCAGGTAATGCTATGTGGACACGGGATGTCTTTACCTCTGGCATTTGATTAATTGTCCTTGATAATTCACCCTGTATTGCCCTTTTATAGTTGATATTCTGCATAAACTCCGTCATACCGTAATTGGTCTTGTCAAAGAGTTCAAAACCAATACCACTGTTTCCAGGCAATGCATTCTGGGAGGCAAGGCTAAGCCTTATCTCATTCACCTTTTCTTTGGGCACATATATAGCTGTGCCTCCTAAACCGAGCTTATATGGAACCTTCTGTTCCTTGAGCCTGGAGACAATCATGGATGCATCTTCCATTGCAAGTCCAGAAAAAAGGGGCTGAAAGTTTTCCCTCTGGATTAATGAAAGCCCTACAACAGATCCTCCAACAAGGGCAACAAGAACAAACAAATAGAGGTAGAGCTTGTTTTTAGGTGTTGTTTTTATAAAATTTTTTGCATTATTTACAAGCACCTCTACTGCTGACATGATTACACCTGCATCCTCATAATCTCTTCATATGCATTTATTATCTTGTTCCTTATCTGCATCATCATCTGAAATGTCAAATCAGCCTTTTCAACGGCAATCATTGTTGTATGGATATCTTTGCTTTCCATGGTTGCCAGTTTCTGGATCTCATTATCTGCCTCTTTCTCTATCTCGTTTGCCTTATTAATGGATTCCTTTAATACCTCCACGAATGAACTGGCGCCCTTTTTCTCGCTTACCGTCTTGTTTTCAGGAAAGTGGGGTAGTTGTAATGTCTCTATTTTCATATTATACCTCCTACTTGCCTATCTCGAGTGTCTTTATAAACATCTCTTTTGTTGTATTTATAACATTTATGTTTGCCTCGTATGACCTAGTGGCTGATACCATATCTGCCATCTCTTCCATGAGATTTACATTAGGATATATAACATATCCTTCTTTGTCTGCATCAGGGTGGCCAGGGTCGTAGACCTTTTCGAATTCTTTGCTACTTTTGGCGATTTCCTCAACCTTTACTCCCTCGATTCTTTCTGAGAGAACCTTTCCAAAACCCTGTGTCTCATTGAGGTCTGTTGTCCTGAACACCACCTCTTTTTTTGCGTATGGGCCACCCTCATCAGTCCTTGTAGTATGGATATTGGCAAGGTTTGTTGCTATGGTCTCCATGCGTATCCTTTGAGCCCTTAATCCTGATGCACTGATCTTTAAAATATCAAGAATTCCCATATTATCTCCTCCCTTCATTGATTAGATAGCGCATCATAGAAAACTTCTTTGTTATCAACTGGACAAGGGCGCTATACATCATGCTATTTTCATTAAGCTTTACCATTTGAGTCTCTATATTCACCGTGTTACTATCAGGGCTGCTTATTCCATCATTCTCTGTTTTTTCTATAATATTGAATTGCTTTGCCCCTGATAATTGTTTTTCCAATTCTATATGAAAATCAATATCCTTTTCCTTAAAACCAGGTGTCTCTGCATTGGCTATATTGCCTGCAATGATTTTATGATAGTAAGATCTGACATTTAAAGCCTTTTCCATGATATCAAAGACATCCATTGTTCACCTCTTTTTCTGTTAATATACCCATCTCTCTATATTCTTTCAACTTATTCCTCAATGTCCTGGCTGTAATCCCTAAAAGCGATGCTGCTTTTGTCTTATTACCGCCACAGGTCTTTAAGGCGTCGAGTATAAGCTTAATCTCCATCTCTTTTATTGAACCCTTTGCAGATTCCTGGACAAATTCCATATCTTTAAGGTGTGTCAATTTTATAACAGTGTAGTTGGATAATATACATGCCCTTGCTATGACATTCTCCAGTTCCCTGGCATTTCCTTTCCAGCTATTCTCCATTAAATAACCCATGGCTTCATCACTGATACCAACATCCATACCCTTAGAGTGTTTACGCAAAAAATATGCCACAAGCTCTGGTATATCCTCTTTTCTCTCCCTTAAAGGAGGCACATATATGGGAAACACATTAAGGCGGTAGTAAAGGTCTTCACGGAATTTTCCCTCTAATACCATATTCTTTATATTTCTATTGGTAGTGGCAATAACCTTTACATCAATCTTTTTTGGGTATCTTGAACCAACAACCTCTATCTCTTTTTCCTGCAAAACCCTGAGAAGCTTTGCCTGAAGCCTAATATCCATCTCTGTTATCTCATCAAGGAGTATTGTCCCTTTATCCGCCAGCTCGAATTTGCCCATCTTCCTTGAGTTTGCCCCTGTGAATGCACCCTTTTCATAACCAAAAAGCTCGCTCTCTAAAAGATTTTCAGGCAATGATGCGCAGTTGACAGGGATAAATGGCATCTGAGCCCTATTGCTGTTCTCATGGATAAAGCGGGATATAAGTTCCTTCCCTACACCGCTTTCTCCTGTTACAAGGACAGTAGCATCTGATTTTGCCACCCTCTCTGCCTTTAAAAGCACATCCTTCATTGCCTTAGATGCGTATATAATCTTGCCGTTATTTACTCCTAATGCCCGCCTTACAGTATTATAAAGGGCTTCTGCAGAAAAAGGCTTCTGTATATAATCAAAAGCACCCTCTTTTATCACTGTCACTGCATCCTGAATAGTTCCATAAGCAGTAACAAGTATGACAGGGAGGAGGGGGTATTCCTTTCTTACATGTTTTAACAGGTCAATACCGTTCAGGTGAGGCATCTTTACATCTGTTATAATGAGATCAAAGATGCGCTTACCCATTTCGTCTATTGCCTTTATACCATCTTCGGCAATTGAAACTGCATATCCTACCTTTGTGAGAGACTCTTTTAGGGCAAGCCTCATATGATAATCATCGTCTATAATAAGGACATTTGCCTTCATAGCTGCCTATCCTTTGGTAGATATATATAAAATGTTGTGCCTTGACCTTCCTGGGACTCTACCTCTATATAACCATTATGGGCGTGAATGATATTATGGACAATAAAGAGGCCAAGGCCAACGCCTTTATCCTTTGTAGTAAAAAATGGGTTGAAGATGTTTTTTCTCACATCCTCGCTCATGCCAATACCATTATCATTTATAACAATTACTATATAACCCCTGTCCTCTTTGATTTCTATCCTAATAAAACCCTTATCCTTTATGGCATCCATGGCATTGCTTATAAAATTCATAAACACGAGCTTCATCATATCAGGGTCAAATAATAGGTTACCTTCATAATCAGCATTATATATTACTTCTATACCCCTGCTTGCTATAGATGGACCCATAAAATCAAGTATATCTTCTATAACCTTACTGATATTCTCCTCTTTCAACGCAAGGGTCTTTGGTCTTGTGTATGAGAGGATATTATTGATTATCCTGTCGATGGTCTGAACACCAAAACGTATATATTCCAGATATTTTCTATCTTTAACCCTCATCTTGCCCTCAGAGAGCATAGATAGAAAAAGCACCATGCTTGCAAGGGGGTTTTTGATCTCATGAGCTATCCTGGCAGCCATCTCACCCATAGCCCTTAACCTTTCATCCCTCTCAAGCCTCTCTTTCATCTTTTCAAATTCTGTAATGTCTTCGATGATCAAGACCTCTTTGCCTTTGAAGCCGTTCTGCAGGACATCCTTATTCCATCTGTAGTATCCTTTACCATTTTTGATAACCCCTGCCTTGTCCCTGCCACTACCTATTTCATCAAGTATCCTATCTGAACTGAGCCTTTCAGCAGCCTTGTTTGTAAAGGATATGGTTTTCTGGTCGAGGACAACAATCCCCATTGGTATAGAATCAAGTATATTGTGGAGATATTCTTTTGCCCTTTCAAGCTCTCTGTTTTTATTCTCAATTTCTGTCTTCAAAAGTCTAATCTGACCTTCAAGGACATTATAATAATTGATTATGGAATCTGATGCCTTTGCAAATTCTGAAAATGCATCCTTTAATAGCTCTGTCTCTGATATGACCATGCCAATTTAACTGCAAATTACATACCAAAAAAATCTTTATACGAATGTCGATATTGAAACATTGCAAAAGATAAACAAAGGCATCAAAGCACCTTAGAGTATAGACCTTGTCAAAGGTCTATCTTGTTAATAATATTTGAGTATTTAATATTGCTATGAGCAGTTTGTAATTGCAGGGTTTATACACCTGTGCAAAAAAAATTCTGACCCGTCAATTTATTGACAGGAAAATCATTCCATCTTAAATCTCTTCATCTTTTCTATTAGGGTTGTTCTGTTCATATTAAGTATACTTGCTGCCTTACTCTTTACCCCTTTTGTCTCTTTCAACGCCTTCATGATAATGGCTTTTTCAAACTCTGTGACAAGGGTCTCATATCCCTTCTGTATATCAATGTGCTGTTCTGCGGCCTTAAATGTCCAAAGCTTCTCAGGCAAGTCTTCTATTGTTATTACCCCCCTTTTTTTCAATACCACGACTCTCTCCACAATATTACTCAATTCCCTCACATTGCCAGGATAATCATAAGCCAAAAGAACCTCCATGGCATTCTCGTCGAACTCTTCAACAGAGGCATCGTTCAAACGATTGGATTGCTGGAGAAAATAATTTAGTAAAAGGGGTATATCCTGTTTTCTCTCCCTTAAAGGTGGTATGTGTATGGGAACAACATTGAGTCTATAATATAGGTCTTCCCTGAAGGCACCTTCTTTTACCATCTTTTCCAGATCTCGGTTGGTAGCTGCAATAAATCTTATATCTACCTTAATGGTCTTAGACCCTCCTATCCTCTCAAATGTCTTTTCCTGGAGGACCCTTAAGAGCTTTACCTGTAATGCCAGGCTCATATCACCTATCTCATCGAGAAATATGGTCCCTTTGTCCGCCACTTCGAATTTGCCATGTTTTGTATTATAGGCACCTGTAAATGCACCCTTTTCATAACCAAAAAGCTCACTCTCCAAAAGATTTTCCGGTATTGCCCCACAGTTGACTATAACAATAGGGCTATCCTTTCTCGATGAATTATAATGTATTGCCTTTGCCACAAGCTCTTTGCCTACACCGCTTTCACCAGTAATAAGGGTTGTGGCGTTCGTATCTGCCACCTTTTCTATAAGTTCAAAGACCTTTTGCATCCCAAGGCTTATACCTATGATATTATCAAACCTATATTTTTCTTTCAGACATCCTTTCAATAATGCATTCTCAATGAGTAACCTGCTCTGAGAAAATCTCTTCATGAGATTTGCCTTTTTTGAAATGTCTTTATTAAAATTTCCACTTTTTAACAGGTTATAATAATACAAGGCTGATTCAACAGTAGCCAGGATATCCTCTAATTTAAAGGGTTTTAATATATAATCAAAAGCGCCGCATCTCATGGCATTTATGGCACTCTCCATGGTCCCGTAGCCTGTTATTACAATCCCCAGTAGGTTTAAATATTCCTTCTGGATATAACTTATCAATTGTAGGCCGTCTATCTTGGGCATGGAAAGGTCTGTTATTAGAATCTGGTATGTCCCTGTTTTAAGTGCAGATAGTGCCTCTCTACTGTCAAGAAAAGGGTCTACTTCATAACCGTTGTCCCTTAAAAATTCTGTGAGGAGCATGAGTATACTCTCCTCGTCATCAACAATTATAATCCTCCCTTTTTTTGTCTCCATATCACCTGACATATCCATTTAATCTTATTACAGATTAAAGGATTTTAGGCATTTTGTAAAGTCCTTTAGACTCCTTAACTTTTTTCTCTATTTTCCGATAAAAATTATACAAGGATGAGGTTATGAGACATATATTAATAAGAGAGATTATAAGCATATTGATGGAAAGTAACAGCTATTTCAGGCTTAGTCTTAAAGAGCGCAAAGAGTTGATATTATATCTGCTCAATTGCAGCATTAATCTCCATTAAAATCATTTTAGGGCACAACTCCTGCCACTATGATTATTATTAAAATAAAACTTTTTAGATTAAGTTAATTTTTAGGGTTTAATACTTTGAAATAATAATAAAAACAGATATTTAGGGATTTATTTAATGTTTTATTGTGGTTAAAGATATTTAATAAATGCTTATTCAAAAGAAAAGTCGATATAAATAACCTCTTTTTCTTGGCTGTTTCCATTGCTTAGAAAAAAATAAAAAGGCAATGAAACTATTGGTAGTTTTGTAATGAAATTCATCTCCACCTGTTTACCAACAATGACCATAGGGATTGCTGCATTCAAATTTAAACCTTTTTTCTCAAACTCCTTTCTTGCCTGACCAGATATTATATTTGTGATCTCTCCCACTGCATCTACAACATCCTGGTTTATAGACTCACATTCATCTCCTACTAATGTCTTATAGATGTATTTTGCACCAATTTCTCTAAAGCTTATGGCTATAGTCCCTTTTTTATCACCTGCCAACCCCATTATGCCTGTAATATCACCTGATGTTACACACGTATTTTTTAGCTCTGGCTTACCCATACCAATATCTAAACTCAACATGGTCTTAAATACAGTCTGGGCAGCAACAATAAAAGGGTTTATATAATTAACATCCATAACATTCCTCCAAAAAATTATTTTGATATGCGCTCTTTAGCCTTTTCAATGGCTGCCTGGAGCTTCTCAGGGGTAAATGGTTTTACAATATAGTTATCGACCCCTGACTTGATTGCCTCCATGATGTTTCCCTTCTGTGCCTCTGCCGTAACCATGACAAAGGGGATCTTCTTGATATTTTCATCTGCCTTACATGCCTTTAAAAAGTCTATGCCTGTCATCTCAGGCATGATCCAATCACTTATAATGAGATCTATCTCCTCTTTCTTTAAGAGATCAAGAGCCATCTTGCCATTTTCTGCCTCTAAGACGCTCTCTATACCTATCTGTTTTAAGACATTCTTTATTATCTTTCTCATAGTTGAAAAATCATCTACCACAAGGACATTCATATCAAAATCCTCCATAAAAATTTTTAAAACCTGTAGATATTTTATCGTTTAAGATAAAATAAACTTAAGGATAATTGAATTTTTTTATATTATACTTTAAAAAAATAAAAAAATTATATAGAAAAAATATATATTTGCCATTAAAGATGAAAATCATACATGGTTTCAAAGATGTGTGCTAAAAGTAGAGACATTTAGGTCACCTGTTATAAAAATACTCGGAAGGATTTTGACCCACAAGATATAAAAAAGGTTTAATATTTTTTTAAAAAAACCGATAAAAAAATATAACCGTAAAACAGTGGGGGTGCATATATGAAGATTATACTGACTATAATTATTTTTTCTCTAATAATTTTAAATGGTTCTGTATATGGACAGACAGAAAAAAAAGAATTGAATATAGAAAGGGACAAAGATAAGACAGTATATACAATAGGGGGGTCTACTGATTCACCAAAGAAAGACCAGACAGAGGAAGATAGGCAAAACTCATGGGATATGTTAAAAAACACAAGGATATGGATTGACAAAAAAAGATAATGGTATAATTATTGCATAAAATAAATTATGGCAAATTTTCTTGACATATTAGATATGGTTGTTATGAATAAGATTGTTCAGACAAAAAGGAATGATATAAGCAGGATATCTAAAGGAAATAACAATAAATTCAACAATCTTCTCAGCCAGAATATATCAAAACTTGAAAATAAGAAAAGTCAACCTGGTCCATTAAAAAAAATCACTCTACAAAACAACACTAATCCATTAACGGTTATAACTATTAATCATACAGAAAAGGGTGATTTTGAAACAGCTCTTGAGATTGTCTTAAGACATGAGGGCGATAAGCTTGTAAACAAAGATGGCTCAAGCAATGAATCATCAAAATATGGCATCTTGCAATCCACGGCAAGGGCAATGGGATTCAATGGTAATATAAAGGACCTTACTATGGAACAGGCAAGGGCAATATATGAAAGGCTATGGGATCAATCAGGCGCAGCCAATCTTCCAGCACCATTAAGTATTGTATATTTTGACACCTATGTGAACTCGCCTGCCATGGCAAAAAAACTCCTGACAAAATCAAATAATGATATAAATGTCTTTCTCAACATGAGGGAACAGAGATATATAAAGCTTGCAGAAAAAAGACCTGATGTCTTTGGGATTTATCTTAAGGGATGGAAAAACAGAATCACTAATCTAAAGGCTATGGTGGCAGGTCTTCAAGAAAAAGGCATCTCAAAAGGAGCCTAAATTATTTGGCTTCAAAAAAAAATAAAGGAGGGTGTTTTATGAAGAAATTATTGGTTGCAATGTTTGTGTGTGTGTTTCTATTGGGTTCTATGAGCTATGCCATTGGTGCTGGGACAGCAGCAGAAGCAGAGGCAATGGTGAAAAAGGCTGCTGCCTTTGTTAAGGAAAATGGAAAAGACAAGGCATTAAAGGAATTCACAGAGGGAACAAAGTTCAAAAAGGATGACCTTTATATATTTGTCTTAGACACAAAGGGTTTAACACTTGCCCATGGCGGCAATCCAAAACTCGTAGGCAAAGATATGATAGGGCTTAAGGATGCCTCAGGTAAACTATTTATCAAAGAGATAGTGGATGGTGCCAAGTCAAAGGGTAGTGGATGGTCTGACTATAAGTGGACGAATCCTGTGACAAAAAAGATAGAGGATAAATCAACTTATTTTATGAAGGTTGATGATATTATACTCGGCTGCGGTATCTATAAGAAATAAAGGGGTATAGAACATAATATATAAAGAGGGGTTTTTGTGATGAAAAAATATCTTGCCGGGCTTAACATGTCAAAAAAACTGCTTTTGTCCCCTCTCGTTATTATTATTCTACTTTTGTTATTCGGCGTTGTTGCCACCATTGGGCTTATAAACCAAAAAACTACCATCAATGATATCTATAACAATAAGTTTAAAAACTATGAGATGGTATCCCAGATGGTCATCAGTCTAACAAATGTTCATGCCAATGTATACAAGGTTATAAGCTGGACAAGCGCTAATTACGAAAAGGCAAGGATAGAAGAACTGGGGGGCTCATTAATAAGCATTTTAGATTCAACCCAAGAAGGTATAAAAAACACTATATCATCGGGGTTAATAACCCAAGAAGAAAAAAAGCTATTTGAAACAGCCATGCAACAACTTCAAGAATACAGAAAACCAGTAGAGGGTGTAATAGATCTATCTACTGGAGGCGACCTGAGCTCAGCAACTATGTTCATGGGGACTGCAGATGATCAGTTTCAAAATTTAAATAAAACCCTTCAGAATCTTCTCGCCTTGGAAAACAAAATGGGTAAGGCCAGCTATGAATTTTCTCTTAGTATTTTCAATAAGATAATGATAGTTATGGGTGTGGTCATGGGCATTGCCATTATCCTATCATTATTTATAAGTATAGGAATGAGTAGGCTTATCCTCGAGTCTATCAACAAGACCATTGATGTTATGGGGTTTATTTCCCAGGGGGATCTCACTAAAAGAGTTGATGTGGAGTCTAAGGATGAGATAGGAGAGATAGCAAGACATTTCAATTCCCTGGTGGATAAACTCCATGATACCATTATGAATGTATCTGATAGTGGCAAAAAGGTAAACTCTGCTGCAAACACATTAAGTAGTAGTGCTGAACAAATGGCGTCAGCCATAGAACAGGTGGCAACCCAGGTAAATTCCGTGGCAACGGCAAGTGAAGAGATGTCCACCACATCATCAGAGATTGCACAGAACTGTGTCATGGCAGCAAAAAGCGCCGAAAAGGCAAATACATCGGCTACCACTGGTGAAATAATCATAAGGGGTAACCTGAAAACTATGGAACATGTAAGAGATATTGTTTATCAATCGGCACAGATCAATCAAAAACTCGGTAAAAGGTCAGAACAGATAGGCGCAGTTGTTGATCTCATAAACGATATTGCCGACCAGACAAATCTCCTTGCCTTAAATGCAGCTATTGAGGCTGCCCGTGCAGGAGAACACGGGAGAGGATTTGCCGTGGTTGCCGATGAGGTGAGAAAGTTAGCGGAGAGGACCACAGAAGCAACAAAAGAAATAGCGACTACAATACAGGCAATGCAGGCAGAGACAAAAAGCGCTGTTGTATCTATGGAACAGGGTGTAAAAGAGGTAGAGCAGGGAAGTGAGGAGGCAAAAAAATCAGGAGACGCTATAAAAGATATCCTTGAACAGATAAATAAAGTAACTGCCGAGGTAAATCAGATAGCAGTTGCCTCAGAACAGCAAACAGCAACAACCAATGAGATCGCTAACAATATCCAGCAGATATCTGAGGTTATGCAGCAGACAGCAAGGAATATCCAGGAAAATGCCGATGCATCTGCTCAACTTGCAGGGCTATCAAAAAAATTACAGGAGATAATCGAGCAGTTCAGGGTTTAATGGTTATACTTGTAAAGAACAGAGGGTTGTGTGCTACACAATATTTTTAAACTAAAGTAAACCCTCTGTTCTATTCTTTTTAAATATGTTAAATATATATTTACATTAAAGTAGTTTTAAGGTCGTGCAATTATATTATATGAAATATTTCTCGAAGGGATTTGATCTATTATGCTTACAATAATAGGCATAGCCGTAGTCATTATATCTGTTATCGGGGGCTTTATCCTTGAAGGGGGTCCTGTGCTTGTTTTGATTCAGGTGGCAGAATTCATGATTATAGGTGGTTCAGCTATAGGGGCACTGCTTATCTCTACGCCCAGTAAACTATTAAAAAAAATAATCAATAATATTATTAAGGCGCTTCAGGGGACAAAGACAACCAAACAGACGTATCTGGATCTTTTAAAACTTTTATATGAGCTTTTCAATATTATAAGAAAAGACGGCCTAATAGCCATAGAATCACACATAGAAAGACCGTCAGAGAGCTCGGTTTTTCAGAACTACCCTGCATTCCTAAAGCAGCCGCACCTGATAGAGTTTATATCAGATACACTAAGACTTGTTATTATGGGCGGTATCCCTCCCCATGAGATAGAATTGCTTATGGATGCAGATATTGAACTTCATCACCATGAAGGGTCAAAACCCAGTATGATACTCCAGAAGATAGGCGATTCATTACCTGGACTCGGTATTGTTGCAGCAGTCCTTGGAATTGTTATAACCATGCAGGCTATAAACGGACCACCTGAAGAGATAGGGCATAAAGTGGCAGCAGCCCTTGTAGGGACATTTCTTGGTGTCTTTGCCTCATATGGTTTTCTCCAACCCCTTGCCACAAATCTCGAGCTCTCCAATGATGATGATTCCCGGATATATCATGTGATTAAATCAGGCATCATATGCGCTGCCAAAGGTTTAAACCCTATACTATCTATAGAATTTGCCAGAAGGTCAATAGCCTCTGATTTCCGTCCATCCTTTCAGGAAATGGAGACCTATGTGAAGGGGACAAAATGAGTGACAATAAACCCGATATACCAATAAGAATAATAGTAAAAAAGAAGGGTCATGGTGGCCACCATGGCGGCGCATGGAAGGTGGCCTATGCCGACTTTGTAACAGCCATGATGGCGCTTTTTATTGTCTTGTGGATCGTGGGACAAAACAACAGCATAAAACAGGCTATAGCAAGCTATTTCAAAGACCCTACAATCTTTATAGGTGGAAGTGGTATGCACTCAGGGATCTCTTCTAAACCCGGGGCACCTGTTTTATTCCCCAAAGAAGATACAAAGTCATCAAACGATCAATTAGTAAATGCTATACAGAATGAGATAAAAAAGATAAAAAACGAGATGGCAACCCTTACTCAAGAGAGCAAAAAGATAGAGCAGATGGTAGCTTCAACCCCTGGTTTTGAAAAGTTTAAGGACAAGATCCAGCTAAGCGTAACAGAGGAGGGAATGAAGATAGAGCTGATAGAAAATAAGGAAGGTCTATTTTTTGATGTGGGAAGCGCTAAGATAAAGCCAGAGACAGTAAGGCTACTTAATTTGATAGCCAAGGAGATAAGCACCTTACCGAATAAGGTTATCATAGAAGGTCATACAGATGCATTACCGTATATTACACCAGGTTATTCAAACTGGGAATTAAGCTCTGATAGGGCAAACGCAGCGAGAAAAGTTTTGGAAGAATCAGGTCTACAAAAAGACCGCATCATAGGCATCAGGGGATATGCGGATAGGTTTCTCAAACACCCTGATAAACCATCTGATTTTGCCAATAGAAGGGTAGCAATAATTGTGACTATACCAAAGCCAAGTCTCATAGTAGGTCAAGGTCAAAAATGAACAAAGAAGATAACTATAAGATACTCATAGTAGATGATGAAAAACTGGCTCTGAATTTTTTAGAGAAGCTCTTCTCGCAGAATACAAATTACACGCTCTTTACTGCACAAAGTGCCTTTGAAGGCTTAAGGATTGCCAGGGAAATAAAACCTGACATAATTATAAGTGACTACTATATGCCGGAAAAAGACGGCATAGAGTTTTGCAGGGATATAAGAAATGATCCTGAGCTTAAAGATATTATATTCATACTCCTTACAGCAGAGACCAGTGTAGACAAAAAGGCAGAAAGCCTCTTAAAAGGTATAGATGACTATATAGAAAAGAATATATCAGCCAAGGTTCTTTTGGGAAAGGTAAAGGCATTTCTAAAGATAAAAGCCCTCCAGAATGAATTAATAAATGAAAAAGATAAACTAAAGATTGCCAACCAACAACTGGAGAGAAATATAAAAGAGATCATTGCAGTGCTTTTAAAGATATTGGAGATTAATATACCGGATGCAAAAAAGAGGGCAGATAAGGCTCATGATATTGCAAGATATATTACAGAAAAAATAGGTGTCCATGAAGAATTAAAAAAGAAGATCATAATTGGAGCCCAATTGCATGAGATAGGCAAGATAGGCATACCGGAGAAAATTGTGAAATCAAATATCCGTGACCTAAATCAGGATGACTTGAGCATCTACTATCAGTTTCCCCTTATAGGCTCTTTAATTATATCCACCATAACAGGCTATGAATCCGTAGCCCAAGATATATACCACGAACTTGAAAATTATGATGGTTCAGGAAGACCTGATGGTTTAATGTCAGAAGAGATACCATTAGGATCAAAGATTTTAAGGCTTATTATCTTCCAGGAAGAACTCTTCATGTCCGGAAAAGACACCGATGAAGTCATAGATGCCATAAGGCTTGCCATAAACACAAAACTCGATCCAATAATAGCTTCACATGCCATAAATTATTTTATAGAAAACAGGGACCAAGGGAAGATAAAGGCCATAAACATAGCAGTAGAGGATTTGGAACAGGGGATGGTTATAGAGGAGGATGCATTCTCTGTATCAGGCATAAAGGTATTGACAAAGGGTATGCGCCTCAATGAAAGGATAATAAATATTATAAAGGATAGAAATATATCAGACCCCATCGTAGGCGGAATTTATATCTCCGGTAAAATATAGCAGGGGTCTAAACTTTTATTTATCAAGGACCTCCCGAACCCTCTGAGAAAGCTCTTTGAGATTAAAGGGCTTTTGTATAAAACCCTGACAGCCCTGTTCCATCATGCCTTCTGCAACCCCGTCTACAGTATAACCACTGGCAAGCATTACCCTCACATCAGGCCTTATTTCCTTTAATCCTCTAAATGTCTCCTCCCCTCCCTTACCAGGCATAATCATATCCAAAATCACAAGGTCTATCTCTTTATTCTTTTCTCCATAGATTTTTAAACCCTCGTCACCGCCCTTTGCAGGATAGACCTTATAGCCTAACGCCTCCAGGAGTTCCCTGCCCACTTCAAGGATGGTCTCTTCATCATCTATCAAGAGAATGGTTTCCTTACCTTTCTCCATCCCCTCCTTTTTTATTATATCCCTTTTGCCTAACCTTTGAGATACAGGAAGATATATCTTAAAGGTAGTTCCTTTGCCAAGTTCGCTCTTGACATCTATAAAGCCTTTGTAATTTTTTACAATCCCATAGACTATTGTGAGACCGAGGCCTGTGCCCTTACCCATCTCCTTTGTGGTAAAGAAAGGGTCAAAGATCTTTTCCATGGTCTTTGCATCCATACCTGAACCAGTATCTGAAACAGAGATCATTATATAATCCCCTGGAGGCAAAAGATGGAGTTCTGTTACATCTTTATTTAGATATACATTATTGGTCTCTACACATATCTCGCTTCCTTCTTTCATGGCCTGCCATGCGTTTATGAAGAGGTTCATGAGGATCTGTTCTAATTGTCCTGGGTTTGCTAAAATCATATTGAGTTCATCATCATATCTTTCACGTATGGATATCTCCTTTTTCATCCTCCTGAACATCTTTACCGTTCCTTTAATCACATCATTGGCATCTAAAGGCTTTACATCCACTTTGGCACCCCTTGAAAAATCAAGGAGTTGCTGGGTGAGCATGGCACCATTCTTTACGATATCCTCTATTGCAGTAAGCCTTCGATAATCTGGATGATTATGATCAAGTCTAAAAAGCATCAAGGATACATTACCCTGGATGCCCATAAGTAGGTTATTAAAATCATGGGCAATGCCGCCTGCAAGGACACCAATTGCCTCCATCTTCTGGCTATGGGCAAGGTCTTTTTCTATTCTTATCTGTTCCGTCATATCCTCACAAGCAATAAGGATCTCGTCGGAAGGAAGCTTTGTGGCTTGAAACTGCACATCCTTTTCGCTTCCATCCTTACAGATAACCTTGAATAGTTGGACTATCTTTTCACCATGTCTAATTTTGCATTTATCCTCTTCCCATGCAGCTATCACCTTCTGCCTATAATTATCATCAGGATATGCCTTCTCAAACCATTTTTTCCTTGAAGGTATCTCCTCAATCTCATAACCAAAAAGCCTTATAAAATAAGGGTTTATGTAAATAATCCTGTCAAAATTATCTAACATCATAATCCCCAGGTATAGATTATCAAGGATGGCCTGCAACTTCTCCTTTTCTTCCATAATATAATGCTGTGCATCTTTTGTAGATGTAATATCCCTGATAGCCTCTATTGCACCTGCAATATTACTATCTTTATCATAGAGCCTTGAGGCAGTTTCCCAAACATATGCGCCCTTGCCATTATATATATATCTGGAAGAAAAACCTCTGTAAAATAGGTATCCCCTATCTTACTTACATAATCATATTTCTTATCAATATCAGGTTTTTCTTCGAATAACAGATCAACCAGTATGGGTCTCTTCTCACCATAAAATGCCAAAGAATATACATAATCTCCCTTACCTAAAATATCCTCTTTTTTCACCCCTGTCATAATTTCTATTGCCTTATTCCATGCAATAACCTCTCTTCTGGCATTTATAACAAATGTGGGATCCGGGAGGAAATCTATAATGTCTTCGAGGGTCTTATTCAAGGCGTGGATGCGTTCTGATATCTTTTTCTGCTCTGTTGTGTTTCTTGTAATAATAAAAATTTGTTTCTCTGAAATAGGCTTTATGGGCACCATCCTTGCCTCAAAGAAATTCTCTTTATCCTCTATCATCTCTGAGTAATCAAATATAAAAGAAGTGCCTGTATTTCTCAGATAATCTATGCCCTTCCTGAATCCATCCTGAGCATTTCCTGAAAACACCTCAAGTATATTTCTACCTATATATATTTCTTTTGGGATATACTGATCATCAGGGGTGCCTGACTTACACTCTATAATAGTACTGTCTTTATCAAGTCTGAACATTAAATCTGGACAGGCCTCAATAAAGGCTGTCAACCTTCGATTTAAATTTTCTAAATATTCTTCTACCATAGGCTTTCCTTTCTTAATAAAAGCCCTTGGAATATCTCTATAGACGAAAAAATCTTTAAGGGCTCTCTGGTAACAGAATTATATACCCACTGGCTTTATGCCCCATATCTTCTCCGCATATTCTTTTATGGCACGGTCACTGGAGAATATCCCTGAACGGGCTACATTGAGAATAGCCATCTTTGTCCATTTGTCCTTTTCCAAATAAGTCCTGTTTACCCTATCCTGACACTCTAAATAATCTTCGTAATCTGCAAGGACAAGATACTCATCTCTTTGTAAAAGGGCATCTATTATGGGCTGGAAAAGCCTTGGTTGAGTTGGGGAAAAATAGCCGTCTTTTATCTGATCTATCGCCTTTTTTAACTCATTATTTTTTTCATAATACAAACGGGGGTTATAATTTTGCCTCAGTTTCATGATTTCCTCTGCAGTGAGACCAAATGAGAAAAAATTCTCCTCACCCACCTCTTTTCTTATCTCTATATTGGCACCATCAAGGGTCCCTATGGTCAATGCACCGTTCAATGCAAATTTCATATTCCCTGTCCCTGATGCCTCATAGCCTGCTGTAGATATTTGCTCAGACAGTTCTGCTGCCGGGATGATCTTCTGTGCCAGGGTAACACTATAATTGGGCACAAACACAACCTGGATCTTATTTTTTATCCATTCATTCCCGTCTATAACCATCTTTATATTGTGGATGAGTTTTATTATGAGCTTACAGAGAAAATACCCAGGTGCTGCCTTGCCTGAAAAGAGGAATGTCCTGGGGACAAAGTTTTCACCTGCCCTGCCTTCCCTAATTCTATTGTATGTGGTAATGATATGAAGGATATTCAATAGTTGTCTTTTATATTCATGGAATCGCTTTATCTGACAGTCCAATAGAAACCCTTTTTGTAACCCCATCTGGCAGGTAGCCAAAAGATACCTTGATAGTTCTTCCTTGTTTGACTCCTTGACCTTATTGAATTGCTCACAGAATTCTTCATCATCTAAAAATTCTTCGAGCCTTCTTAATTCACTTAGGTCTTTTTTCCACCCATCGCCTATCATCTCGGTGATCAAGGCGGAAAGGTCAGGATTTGACTCAAGTAACCATCGCCTCTGGGTGATGCCGTTGGTGATATTTACAAACCGTTCAGGTAACATTTCATAAAAGTCTTTAAAGACCACATTTTTTAAAATCTCTGTATGTAATTCAGATACACCGTTTACCTTATGACTCCCCACAATGGCAAGCCTTGCCATATGGACAATACCACCTGAACTACCTGTTATGACCCCCATCCTGCCAACTATATCCTGCCTTTCAGGGAATCTCTCTTTTACCTGAATCATAAACCTTCTGTCTATCTCCTGGATGATCTGAAGATGACGGGGCAGAAGGGATGCGAAAAGGCTCTCTGGCCAGGTCTCCAAAGCCTCAGGCAGAACCGTATGATTTGTATAGGCAAAGGTCTTTGTGGTAATCGACCATGCATTATCCCAGGACAGATTCTCTTCATCCACCAGGATCCTCATAAGTTCTGCTATGGAAATAGAGGGGTGTGTATCATTGAGCTGGATGGCCACCTTCTCAGGGAGATTCCTGTAAGTTCTGTGGGTCTTTTTATATCTCCTTAAGATATCTTTCAAGGTGGCGCTTACAAAGAAATACTGCTGTTTTAGTCTGAGTTCTTTCCCTGCCATGGATTGGTCATTGGGGTAGAGGACCTTTGAGATGTTCTCGCTGCTGAATTTATCCTCCACTGCCTTGATATAGTCGCCACTATTGAAATATTCAAGATTGAATTCCCTGGTGGCCTTTGCTGCCCAAAGACGAAGTGTATTTACAGTATTGCTTCTGAATCCCGGGACAGGATAGTCATATGCCATGGCCATAACATCCTCTGTATCTACCCAGTCCATCCTGAATTTACCACCTTGACCCTGTATGGTCTTAACCTTTCCATAAAAACTCACAGGATAGAGAAGTTCCGGCCTTGGAAACTCCCAGGGATTTCCATATCTCAACCAGCTATCCGGTGATTCCACCTGATAGCCATCTATTATCTTTTGAATAAAGATGCCATATTCATACCTTATTCCGTAACCATAGCCAGGGTATTGGAGGGTGGCGAGGGAATCAAGAAAACAAGCAGCAAGCCTTCCAAGACCTCCGTTTCCAAGGCCTGCATCCCACTCGTTTTCTACTGCCTCTTCAAAGGTAATCCCCAATATATCCACTGCCTGAGTATATTCATCTGACATTTCAAGATTGATTATATAGTTTCTCAGAAGCCTCCCCAATAGAAACTCCAATGATAGGTAATAGACCCTTTTTGCATCTACGTTGTAATATTTCTGCTGTGTCTCTATCCATCTCTTTGCCAGGGTCTGTCTGACGCTAAGGGCAATAGATTCAAACTTATCCCTTTTTGTGGCCGAATAAAGGTCTTTGGCAAGACCATTGACAAGGTTTTCCATGAGTTTTTTATAAAGGACTTCAAGGTCTTCCAGCATTCGAATAGGCCTCTGTTATGATTATCGGCTTATAATACAAAAAAAGCAAGAAAAAATAAAAAAAAATGTTTGAAATATTTTATTAAATATGCCATAATAACAACAATAAGTTTCGGAAGCATCTGTTAGTAGTAGTCTTAAGAAATTTTCTGAGTCACTCCATAACACATCTTTCGTATTCTTAAAAATCTAATAAGAGGAGAAGTTTATATGGCACAAGGAACAGTAAAATGGTTTAATGATTCAAAGGGTTTTGGTTTTATAACAAAGGATGATGGGACAGATATATTTGTTCATCACACAGCTATTCAGACAAAAGGTTTCAAGTCCCTCACCAAAGGCGAGGCAGTGAGATTTGATGTAGTAGATGGCCCTAAAGGCCCTGCAGCATCTAATGTAATCAAAAGCTAAAAAAACAATATCCTGAAAAATCTCGACAGGGTTGGCATAAAATGCTGACCCTGTTTTTTTATTTTTTATAAAATTAACGCCCTAATATTCAAAGATAAAACATCAAAAATTATATCTGCCACAATGGTATACAACTACCACTATCTCCAATAAATTCATTGACACGACACCATGAACATGTTAGTTTTCCATCGAAAAATATACCACAATTTATTAATATTTAGAACACTTTCTGTTATTTTTCAGGAGGAACCATGGAGATTACTCCAAAGGCCACAACAAAGATAAAAAGACTCATAGAAAAAGGCGTTGAGATCCCCAATCCCATGGCCATAGATATAGGGGATGAGGTAGATATTGACCATATATCAGGCAACAATGTAAAGATATATCCTGGCTGCAAGATATATGGAGAAAAAACCGTAATATCATCAGGGGTTGAACTTGGTTTTGAAGCACCTGTAACCATAGTAGACTGTCAATTAGGGGCTCATGTCAAGCTAAAAGGAGGATATTTCTATGGGTCTATCTTTCTTGAAAAGGTGAATATGGGTCTCGGTGCACACGTGCGTGAAGCCTGCATCCTTGAAGAAGAGGCAAGTGGCGCCCACTGTGTGGGTTTAAAGCAGACTATACTATTTCCTTTTGTGACCCTTGGCAGCCTCATTAATTTCTGCGATTGCTTTATGGCAGGAGGGACAAGCAGGAGAGATCACAGCGAGGTGGGCAGTTCTTATATACATTTTAATTTCACCCCTGATGGAGATAAAGCAACTGCATCCCTAATCGGCGATGTTCCAAGAGGGGTCATGCTCAATAAACCCCGTATATTTTTGGGAGGTCAGGGAGGTATTGTAGGCCCTGTAAGGATTGGGTTTGGCAATGTGGTGGCTGCAGGCTCTATCTTGAGAAGAGATTATTTAGAGGAGAATAAACTTATAACTGCTAAATCTCTTCCCAATGCCACAATGGATATTCGGCCCCATGGTTATCCTGGTTTTGTAAGGATACTACGAAATAATATCATATATCTTGCCAATATCATTTGCCTTGAGGAGTGGTATATAAATGTAAGGCAAGATTTTTTAAAGAACCTGGAATTCGGCACCCTTTTGTATAAAGGTCTTTTGGATAAGATATATCTTGCAAAAAAAGAGAGGCTTAAAAGAATAAAAGACCTTGCCGAGAAGGTTAAAGAAACCAAACCTGACCTATATGATAATTTTGAAAGCCTTGAGAATATATTTATAAATGAAAAAGGGATCAGGGAAGACATAAATGAACTGGATAGGTTTCTTGATGGTATATATAGGCACAGACAGGAAAATGATTTACCTTATATAGATTTTATAAAGGGTCTTCCTGAAGAATTATCCCGGGAAGGGACTATATGGCTTGATACAATCATCGATAGGATACGCAGAAAGACAAAAGAGGTCTTGCCTAATATAAATCTTTTTTAATGAAAGGAGCAGGCAATAGACATATGGGTAGATTATTCGGGACAGATGGTATAAGGGGTGAGGCAAACCGCTTTCCCATGAATTCACAACTGGCGTTTTCAGTAGGTCAGGCAATAACATATCTTTTGAAAAAACATTACAACAAACCAAGGATTATAATAGGTAAGGACACAAGGATATCAGGTTATATGCTTGAGAGTTCTATTGAGGCAGGTATAACCTCCATGGGAGGCATATCATACCTTGTAGGTGTCCTGCCCACACCAGGTATAGCATTTATTACCCAGAGCATGAGGGCACATGCCGGTATTGTCATCTCTGCCTCTCATAATCCCTATCAGGATAATGGTATAAAGATATTTTCAGGTAATGGATTTAAATTGTCTGATGATGAAGAGGATGCCATAGAGGAGCTCATATTTAATGGTAATCTTTCTGAAAGGGTTCCGCCAGCCTATGATATGGGAAAGGCATATCGTCTTGATGATGTCCACGGGAGATATATAGTATTCCTTAAAAATACATTTCCAAGAAACCTAACCATGGAGGACCTAAAAATAGTTATGGATACGGCAAACGGCGCCACATATAAGGTGGCACCAGAGGCATTTTTTGAACTCGGCGCAGAGGTAGAGGTAATCCATAATCAACCTAATGGTTTAAATATAAATGAAAAATGTGGTTCCCAGCATACATACGATCTGAGAAGAAGGGTTGTTGAATCAGGGGCAAGTATAGGCCTTGCCTTTGACGGTGATGGCGACCGACTTATTGCCGTTGATGAAAAAGGAAATGAACTACGAGGGGATCAAATATTGATTATATGCGCCAAGGCGCTAAAAGACCATGGCAAGCTGAAAAATGACCTTGTTGTAAGCACTGTAATGAGTAATCTTGGATTGATTCTGGCATGTAAAAGATATGGATTAAAACACCATGCATCAAAGGTAGGTGACAGACATGTCCTTGAAGATATGCAAAGGCTCGGTGCTATCATAGGCGGAGAAGATTCAGGGCATATGATATTCCTTGAACACCATACAACAGGTGATGGCATAATAACTGCCATGCAGTTGATAGCTGTCATGCTTTTGACAGGCAAGCCGCTTTCAGAGCTTGCAAGGCTTATGGATATATTCCCTCAAAAGATAATAAACGTCCAGGTTAGACACAAACCTGACCTGAACTCCATACCTCCTATTGTAGATACAATAAGGCAGGTGGAGGATGAACTAAAAGACAATGGAAGGGTTCTTGTGCGTTATTCTGGGACACAAAATATGTGCCGTGTTATGGTTGAAGGTCCAAATGATGATTTAACAGAGAGATACTGCAAAGAGATAGCAGATGTTATTCAGCGCGAAATAGGTGAATAGCCTATATTTTAAGATTATTAAATATTTTGATTTTTTCTCATGGGTGTTTAATGTGCTCTCAGGTAAGAGTCCTTGTTAAATATCTATCAATTTAATACAAAAAATACAAAAATAATTGACAAGATAGAATAGTATGATACTATTCTTTTAGGCTTTTATTTACCTTAATATTCAAGGGGGTGAAGTAATGAGTGAGGAAACACCTTTATTAGATGAGTTAGAAAAGGGGCAGTGGCCGAGTTATGTTACCCAGATCAAACAGGCTGCAAAAAAGAAAAAGGCAGCCAAGGATCTTCTGGGTATACAGGAACTCTCATACAGAGATAAGGTGACCCACTGGAAGCATGGAGGTATAGTAGGTGTTACAGGCTATGGAAGTGGTGTTATAGGAAGGTATTGTGACCAGCCTGAGAGATTCCCTGATGCTGCCGCATTTCACACCATGCGTATCAACCATCCTGCAGGGTGGTTCTATAACACAAAGTCACTGAGGGAGATCTGTGATATCTGGGAACAATATGGCAGCGGTCTTACAAATTTTCATGGTTCTACAGGTGATATAATACTCCTTGGGACAACCACAGAAAACCTTCAGCCATGCTTCGATGCCTTAACAGAAAAAGGCTATGACTTAGGCGGTTCAGGTTCAGCATTAAGAACCATCTCAGGTTGCGTTGGCAAGGCAAGGTGCGAATGGGCTAATTTTGATACCCTCAATCTCGTATATGACCTTACCATGGAGTTCCAGGATGAGATACACAGACCACGCTGGCCCTATAAATTTAAGATAAAGGCATCAGGGTGTCCAAATGATTGTGTTGCAGCCATTGCAAGGGCAGATTTTACCATCATAGGGACATGGCGGGACAATCTCAGGATCGACCAGGATGCAGTAAGAAACTATGTGGATAACGGCTTTGATATCAAGACCTTCGTGGTGGATAAGTGCCCATCTGAAGCCCTTGAATGGGACGAAGGCAAAAAAGCACTCATACTACGACCTGATGACTGTGTCCGCTGCATGCACTGTATCAACAAGATGCCCAAGGCAATAAGACCGGGGACAGAATGCGGTGCTACGATCCTTGTAGGAGGCAAGGCGCCTATTATAAAGGGTGCATATCTTTCATGGGTCCTTATCCCATTTATAAAGGTAGAACCGCCCTATGAAGAGATAAAGGACCTATTGAGGAAAATCTGGGACTGGTGGGATGAAAACGGAAGGACAAGGGAGAGGCTTGCAGAACTCATAGAAAGGATGGGGTTAAAGAACTTCTTAAAGGATATAGGGATTCCACCTGTGCCTCAGATGGTTTATAAACCCAGGGCAAATCCTTATGTATATTTTTAAAAAATGCATCAAAACATTGAGCTGTGAACATTAAACCTTGAACAAATTTAAGGAGGGTAATCTATGGGAAGGACAGATATAGGCCCACCGGATTACAGGGAGATGCTTCATCCGGTCATAAAGAAAAATTATGGAAAATGGAAATACCACGAAACCTTAAGGCCCGGGGTTTTAAGGCATGTATCTGAAACAGGCGACGAGGTTTATACTGTTAGGGCAGGTTCTCCAAGACTTTTGAACATAGATTTCATAAGGTATCTATGTGATATAGCAGACAAATACTGCGAAGGATATCTTAGATTTACAAGCCGTTACAACATAGAATTCATGACAGATAAAAGGTCAAATGTAGATAGTATAATAGAGGACCTCAATAAGATAGGATTGCCTGTAGGAGGAACAGGTAATTCCATATCCAATATAGTCCATACCCAGGGATGGATACACTGCCACAGTGCTGCCACAGATGCATCAGGTCTCGTAAAGTCAATCATGGATGAGATGTATGAATATTTCACCAGCATGAAACTACCTGCCTATGTAAGGATTGCCGTGGCATGCTGTATCAATATGTGTGGGGCAGTCCACTGCTCTGACCTGGCAATCGTAGGTGTCCATAGAAAGCCACCTAAGATCGATCATGAAAAGGTCCTTGCCCAATGCGAGATACCTACAACCATACAGTCCTGTCCTACAGGGGCTATAAGACGCCATCCTGACCCGAATATAAAAAGTGTGGTTGTCCGTGAAGACCTCTGTATGTATTGTGCCAACTGTTTTACTGTCTGTCCTGCCATGCCTTTGGCAGACCCTGAGGGAGACGGTGTAGCTATCTATGCAGGTGGTAAGGTATCTAATGCAAGAAAGCCGCCTATGTTTTCCAGGATGATAGTGCCTTTTATCCCTAACAACCCCCCTCGCTGGAAAGAGGTTGTAGATGTAGTAAAGAAAATAGTAGATGCCTATGCCTCAAATGCAAAGAAATATGAGAGGATGGGCGAGTGGATAGAAAGGATAGGGTGGGAAAAGTTCTTTAAGATAACAGACATTCCTTTTACAGAACAGCATATAGATGACTTTACCCATGCTGTAGAGACCTACAGGACTACCACACAGTTTAAATGGTAGAAGATATTTAAAAAGGGGGTGTATATTGCCGGAAGAGATAACAGAAGATCTAAAAAATAAGATAATAGATTACCTAAAGACAGTTTCAAAGGCAAAAAATAAAGAGGTTGCCCGGGCTATAGATATGGATAAACACCTTGTTGATAAGGCGATTGCAGAGTTGAGCAAGGAAGGAAAGATAGAATACGTGTATCTCGGTGCATCCTTTATAAAGCTTAAAGAAAATTGATCGATTATCAACATCTTGGGAATTGACATATGCCCGGCAGACTGATGATTGCCGCACCATCAGGTAGAAGTGGCAAGACCACCATTACCACAGGGATCTGTGCTTGTCTGAAAAAAAGGGGTCTTGTTGTGCAGGCATTTAAAAAAGGCCCTGACTACATTGATCCCTCATGGCTTAATGCTGCCACAGGAAGGCCTTGCAGAAACCTTGATATGTTCATGATGAGAAAAGATAGGGTTATAAAGAGTTTCTATGATGCCTCACAGGATGCCCATATATCTGTAATAGAGGCTAATATGGGCTTTTATGATGGTATAAAATTAGACGGAAGTGACAGCCCTGCAAACCTTGCAAGGCTTGTAGATGCATCTGTTATATTGGTGGTAAACTGCGCCCGTATGACCAGGAGTGTGGCTGCGCTGATTCAGGGTTATGTAGGTTTTGAGCCTCATAACCGGATAAAAGGGGTTATCTTGAATAATGTATCCAATAAAAGGCACGAAGAAAAGCTATTGGCAAGTATAAAAAGGCACTGCCGTATCCCTGTCCTGGGAATTGTCCCAAGGTCTTCGTCTTTGAATATAATGGAGAGACACCTCGGGCTCACCCCTTATAAAGAAAACAGAGATGGTGCGAACATAATCTCTCATATGAGTAGCTTTATAGAGAGTTGTGTGGATATGGATAAAATTGTGTCTATTGCACAAAGTGCACCAGATATAAGACCAAACAAATCTTATGTGAGGGATTCAAAAGAAGCAAAGCAAAAAAAGACGGTAAAGATAGGTATCTTCTACGATAAGGCATTCAGTTTTTACTATCCTGAAAATCTCGAGAGCCTTGAGTCACAAGGGGCAGAACTGGTGTTCATAGATTCTATGAAAGACCATCTGCCACCTAACATAGATGCCATATATATAGGTGGAGGTTTTCCGGAATTGTATGCCAGAGAGATAACAAAAAACCACCATCTTTTAATGCAGATAAGGGAAGCTATTGAGAACTGGATGCCTTTGTATTGTGAGTGTGCAGGTATAATGTTTTTAAGTGAAGGTATAAAAACCGACAACGGTTTCTTTGAGATGGCAGGCATAATACCTTCACAGGTAGAGCAAAAGAAGAGACCACAAGGTCACGGCTACATGGAGGTAGAGGTAGTTACAGAAAACCCCTTTTTCAAAAAAGGACAGGTCATAAAAGGTCATGAATTCCATTATTCACGATTAATAACAACAGACCATCTAATGTTTGCATTAAATGTTAAAAGAGGTTATGGGATAGACGGAAGCCATGACGGTATAGTTTATAAAAACATGTTTGCATCATATATGCACATCCATGCCTTAGGGGTTCCTCTATGGGCAAAAAATCTTGTCCATATGGCAAAGAAATACAAAAATGGTTGTTTTAATACACAAAGGTCTGATAAAAAGGGGGTGTTTATTCATGTCAGATGAGCGTGAGATAGTAAAATGCCCTGTATGCCATACAGAGATAGAGATAGGCTCTCAGGTGGCCAAACTATACGGAGCTGTAAGGGCAGCACCGAGGGCACAAAGCAACTATGAAGGTAAAGACTATTTCTTCTGCTGCAAGGCATGTAAGAAAAGATTTGATGAAGATCCAATAAAATTCATTAAAGGATAGGAGGTATAGATGGCAAAGACAATTTTAGGAAACATAGAGATCGAGATCGATGAGGATGGTTTCATCCAGGAGCCTGAAAAATGGAATAATGAAATAGCAGAGGATCTGGCAAAGCTCGAACATGCATATCCCATGACAGAAGAACACTGGAAGGTGGTAAACTATCTGAGAGATTATTATCTCAAATATGAAATAGCACCGCCTATCAGGATGTTGGTAAAACAAACAGGGTTTGACTTAAAAAAGATATATCAGCTCTTTCCATCAGGACCGGCAAAAGGTGCATGCAAGATAGCAGGGCTCCCTAAACCTACAGGATGTGTATGAATACAGGTAATTCAAGTAGGAAAAGGGTCAAGGGTGTATGGGGTGCAGCAATCCCTCAACCCCTTGAATCCCCGAGTCCTTAAATACTTTTTATATGAGTGTCTTTCTCGGGATTTTTACATATTTTTCATATATCTTCATCCTGGTAGCTTACAGCTTAAAAATAGCCAAGTATCTGAGCCTGCCCATCCACCTTAGGTGGGAACTGTATCCAATAATGCATGAAGAGAATTATCGCTATGGAGGATCTTACTATGAAGATATGAACTGGAGAACTGGAAAGCGCCAAAAATCGCTCTTGAGGTCATTACTATACCTCATGAGGGACTACCTTTATATGGGCTCATATCTGAAAAGCCATTGCTATTACTGGTTCTTTCTTTATATATCTCATATAAGTTTTATTCTCCTTATATTTTTACAGGCCTTTATCATAGCAGGCGGCCTGTTAAGCATTAAACACATAGATGTGTCCCTACATGGCATTACAGAGTATATAGGGCTTATCTGTTTCATTGCTGGAATAGCTGGCAACATCGGACTTCTTGTCTTCCACCTTGTAAAAGATGAACTTCGTCTCTATACCTCTCCGTTTATGTATTTCGGTTATCTATTCTATGTAATACTCTGTTTATGCGGTCTTGTTATGTGGCTCTATGACGATAACCCCTTTTTACAGTACGAAAATTTTTGGAGAGGGCTCTTTACTTTAAGCCCTGTGAGCATAACACCGCTTTTGACATGCTTTATAATTCTTATTAACCTTCATCTCATATATCTTCCTTTTACAAGGGCTATACATTATATCACACGGCTGTTTGCCTTCTTCAAAATCCGCTGGGATGACGAGCCAAATATAAAGGGCAGTGGGCTTGAAAAAAGGATATTAAAGGCCCTCGAACAAAAGATCACATGGTCTGCGCCGCATATCCATACTGGTAAAAAGTGGAATGAACAGTTTAAAATGAATGATTAACATAGTAAAAGTTAATAGATATGTGCTACAGGCAATACACGGTTAAAAAATGGATAACATGAAAGAAAAATTTAAATAGGTATTTTAATGAAGCTTGAAGATATAGGTAAAGATGCTGAACAGCTTGTAAAAATAGGGCCTGATGACCTCATGCCTCTTCCATATCCCTATGACAAACAAATCAACGAACCTCTAATTAAAGAATTGACTGATGATCAAAAGACACGTTACGATGCATCTTTAGATGGCGTCCTTGCCATAGGTATCCCTAAACCTAAAAATAAAGAAGATGAGGATACCTTGGTACAGAGATTTCTTTCAGGCCTTAAGAAACTTTTAACACCTGAAAATAACTGGACATTTTTGCAACCCCTCTATCATTCCCTTGAATACTGTGTAAAATGCCAGATATGTAGTGATTCATGCCCTGCGTATATCGCATCTGGAAGAAAGGAGATCTATAGGCCAACATTTAGACCGGAGATATTAAGGAGACTCATAGACAAATACATCAAAAATAGACCAAAGCTCCTTTTGAAAATCACAGGTAGCGATATAGAGCTAAACTGGCAGCTCATAGCAAGGCTTGGAGAGCTCGCATACCGCTGCACACTATGCAGAAAGTGTGCCCAGGTATGTCCATTAGGTATAGATAACGGACTTATAAGCCACGAGATAAGAAAGATATTTAGCCAGGAGATGGGGATTGCCCCAAAGGAACTTCACGAATTGGGCACTGTCCAGCAGTTAAAGGTAGGTTCTTCCACAGGTATAACGCCTAAGGCACTGGCTAATATCATAGAATTCATGGAAGAGGAGATAGAGGAAAAGACAGGAAAAAGGATAAAGATACCGGTAGATAAAGAAGGCGCAGATATACTTCTTATACACAATGCAGGGGAGTTTATGTCCTGGCCTGAAAACACCATGGCCTTTGCCATCATATTTGATGCAACAGGGATAAACTGGACTTTATCCAGTGAACTTGCCGGATATGATGCAGTAAATTACGGTATCTGGTATGATGACATCCAGCTTGCCCGAATTGCCATAAGGCATGTAGAGATAGCCAAGGCACTAAAGGTAAAAAAGATAAATGTAGGCGAGTGTGGTCATGCCCACAAGGCAATGATAGTAGTAGCAGATAGGGTCTTAACAGGGGACCTCAATATCCTTAGGGAGAGTGCATTACCGCTTCTCACAGATATTGTATTGAACCAAAAGATAAAGCTCGATCCTTCAAGAAATAACTTTCCCGTCACATTACATGACCCATGCAATATGGTGAGGCTTATGGGCATTGTAGAGCCCCAGAGACAGATAATAAGAAAGCTCTGCCCTCAATTCAAGGAGATGGAACCACATGGTGTGGATAACTACTGTTGTGGTGGAGGCAGTGGTTTTGCCATCATGCAGTCCATGAACTTCCCTGACTGGAGAAGTGTTATTTCAGGGAGGATGAAATTAAAACAGATCCTTGAGGTATTCCAGGATGTCATATCCCCTGAGGTAAAAAAGTATGTATGTGCACCCTGCTCTAACTGTAAGGGCCAGATAAGGGACCTCTTTGCCTTTTATAATCTCTTTGATAGGTGCAATATCTTCTACGGTGGTCTTGTGGAACTCATTGTAAACGCCATGGTGGATATAAAGAAACCCTTTATAGAATGGGAGTGGAGGTAGCTTGACTGTTACAGATACCCTTTTAAAAAACAAAAAAGCGATCCTTGAAGAATGGTTCAAGGCAATCATATCCTCTTATCCAGAAGAGGCCGTGAAGTTCATCACCTCTGAAAAGGACAGGTTTTTAAATCCCATAGGCGCTGTTATTGCAGAAAATATAGATACTATCTTTGACTTCTTAATGGAGGAAAAGCATAAAGATGTTGCAACAAGTGCCTTAGAAAGTATAATAAGGGTAATGGCTGTTCAGGACATGAAACCATCTAAGGCTATTTCATGGGTATTCTATCTTAAAGAGATTCTTGAGAAAAACCTAAAAAAAGAGGATTTGTATAATCCGGAATTATATCTTATCTTTCATAAAATTGATGATTTGATGCTTTTGGCTTTTGATCTATACATGAAATGCCAAGAGGACATACACAGGATAAGGGTTAAGGAACAGATGGCAAAAAAAATGGGGATAAATTTTTTTAGTAAGGAGGAAAGGTGAAGGCTTTTTTGCCTTTTTTTCTTCTAACAATCATAGCATCCATTGTTTATACAGGCACAAAATTTTGGCATGGCCATATAATATTCGGGGTAATCATACCTTATCTATGTTTTGCCGTTGGCCTGGCGGGTTTTATAATAAAGATAATAAGATGGGCAGCATCACCTGTGCCTTTTAATATAACCACCTCATATGGCCAACAAAAGTCTCTTTCCTTTATTAAACCCAATAGAATAGAAAGCCCTGCATCAGGGTTTGGTGTATTCATGAGGATGCTTTTGGAGGTTTTGTTCTTTCGCTCCCTCCTTCGTAATGATAAGGTAATCTTGTATGGCCAGGATAAAAGGCTCGTCTACGGTAGTGATAGATATCTATGGATGGCTTCAGTATTGTTTCACTGGTCTTTGCTTATTATTGTTTTAAGACATCTGAGATTTTTCCTTGAACCAGTGCCTAACTGGGTTTTATTTCTACAGGACATGGATAGTGCCTTTAGATCAAATATAACACCTTTTTATATAAGCCAAATACTTATTTCCATAGGCATCTTATATCTGTTTCTCAGAAGATTTAAAAAAAGAATCATGTATATATCTTTGCCCTCTGATTATTTCGCCCTCTTTCTCATAGGTGGCATTATATTATCAGGGATACTAATGCGGTATATATATAGGGCAGACCTCCTTGCAGTAAAGGCATTTATATTCGGGCTTATGTATTTAAAGCCCCTCCCATACACAGGCTTTGGAGCCATGTTTTATGTCCATATATGCCTTGTAAGCATCCTTATGGCATATCTCCCTTATAGTAAGCTTATGCATATGGCAGGCATATTTTTAAGCCCCACAAGAAATATGGCCAATGACAGCCGTATGAGAAGACACATAAATCCATGGAACTATCCTGTGAATGAACATACATATGAAGAATGGGAAGAAGAATTCAAAGATGCCTTAAAAGAGGCAGAAATACCTCTGGACAGAGAGGGAGGTAATGCAAAATAAAGGGATTTTTTGATTTTTTATGGAGCTTTTAGATGGACAAACCTGAGGATATAAAAAAAGCCCTAAATCTATACCACCCAAAAGGGAATTGGATGGAACCAAAGGTGGAATTTAAAAAAGGTACTTATTGTTACGGTGCACCTTTAAAGCATCAGAAATACCTTGAGCTTCCCAATCCCAGGGAATGGCAACCCCATGACATAGACTGGAAGTTGCCTGAAAACTGGCAGGAAATAATATTAGACGGCATGGCCGAGCTTCTCAAGAAAAACCGTGCATTTAAACTATTTATGGACATATGTGTCCGGTGCGGTGCCTGTAGCGATAAATGTCATTTTTTTATAGGTTCAGGGGACCCTAAAAACATGCCTGTGCTCAGGGCAGAGCTTTTACGCTCTGTTTACAGGAGATACTTTACCCTTCATGGCAGATTATTAGGGAGATTGGCAGGTGCAAGAAGGCTTACCGTGAATGTTTTAAAAGAATGGTTCTACTATTTCTATCAGTGCACAGAGTGCAGGAGGTGCTCTGTTTACTGTCCCTATGGTATAGACACATGCGAGATCACCATGATGGCAAGGGAACTTTTAAATCTTGTAGGGTGCAACATCCAGTGGGTTGTTGAGCCTGCTTCAAACTGCTTTAGAACAGGTAATCATCTTGGCGTGCCACCGCATGCATTCAAGGAGACCATGGGGTTTGCTCTGGATGAGGTAAAAGACTTGACCGGCATAAATGTAGAGGCGCCCATCAATAAAAAAGGTGCAGAGGTATTGTTTATTGCCCCATCAGCAGACTATTTTGCAAGCCCGCACTGGTATACCCTCCTGGGATATCTTATGCTCTTTCACGAGATAGGGCTTGACTATACCTGGAGTGCCTATGCATCAGAGGGGGGGAATTTCGGGCTCTTTCACTCTGTAGAGCTCGCAAAGAGATTAAATGCCAAGATATACGCAGAGGCAAAGAGATTAAAGGTAAAATGGATTTTAGGTGGTGAATGCGGTCATATGTGGAGGGCCATACACCAATACATGGACACAATGAACGGCCCTGCAGATTTTTTAGAAGTCCCGGTATCTCCTTTGACAGGAACACGTTTTGAACATGCCAGGTCAACGAAGATGATCCATATCGCTGAATTTACTGCAGACCTTATACAAAACAATGTGTTAAATCTCGATAAGTCAAGAAACGATAGGTATAAGATAACCTTTCATGATTCTTGTAATCCTGCGAGGAGTATGGGGCTTCTGGAAGAACCGAGATTTATCATAAAAAATACATGTAATCATTTCTTTGAGATGCCTGAAAACACCATAAGAGAAAAGACATTCTGCTGTGGAAGCGGTGCTGGTCTCGGTGCCGATGAAAACTTGGAGATGCGTCTAAGAGGCGGTATGCCCAGGGCAATGGCAGTAAAATATGTGAAAGAGAAATACGGTGTCAATATGCTTGCATGCATGTGCGCCATAGATAAAGCTGCGCTGCCCTCTTTACTGGAATACTGGACACCTGGGGTAGAGGTCTGCGGTATCCATGAACTCTTAGGCAATGCCCTTATAATGAAGGGAGAGAAAAAGAGAGAAACAAACTTAAGGGGTGAACCATTAAAAGAAGATGATGTGGAATAGGATATGGTAAAGATTTTAATCTATCTTTTTCTGTTTCTTTTGGTAGTATTTTTGCCCATAGGTTATAATGTCTATAAAGGCAAAACAACCTATATCCCGGCTATAAAGACACCGGTAGACCAAGAGGAATGCGTGGAAAATGTGATATATATGAGAAAAAAACACAATGTTATATTGGAAAGATGGAGGGATGCATCGGTAAGGGAGGGGGCAAAAAAATATGTCTCCATAAATGGCATATATAAAATAAGCTTAACAGGCACCTGCCTTGGATGCCACGCCAATAAGGCAGAGTTTTGTGATAGATGTCACGACTATGTAGGGGTAAAACCAAAATGCTGGGATTGTCATCACATCCCTGAAATGGTGACCAAGAGATGAACAGAAGGGATTTTATCAAATTTGCAGGGGTTCTTGCGCTGGGTATTACAACCCACCAGACTGTGAGTTTTTTTTCAAATCCCTCCTCAAAAGAAGGCATTACAAATGTAAAAAGGTGGGCTATGGCCATAAGCTTCAGCGCCTGCGTAAAAAGAGAAGGGTGCAGGAATTGTATAGATGCATGCCACTTAATCCATAATGTACCTGAAATAGGCAATCCTAAGGAGGAGATAAAATGGATATGGTCGTCACCATATGAATCTGTCTTTAAAGAACAAGCAAATGCATTTACCAAAGGGATGTTGAGAAACCTGTCTGTTCTTTGCATGTGTAATCATTGTGAAAATCCTCCGTGTGTAAAGGTGTGCCCTACAAAGGCAACATGGAAAAGGCCAGACGGCATTGTAATGATGGATTATCACAGGTGCATTGGCTGTAGGTATTGTATGGCAGCTTGTCCATATGGGGCAAGAAGCTTTAACTGGAGAGACCCAAAACCTTTTATAAAAAATATAAACCCTGATTTTCCAGGTAGAGCAACAGGGGTTGTGGAGAAATGTAATTTCTGCGAGGAAAGGATAGACAAAGGTCTTGCCCCTGCCTGTGTAGAGGCATGCCCTGAAAAGGCTTTGATTTTTGGCGATTTGAATGACCCTAATAGTGATATATCAAGGGCATTGAGGACAAGGCTCAGTATCCAGAGAAGACCTCATCTTGGAACAGAGCCTAAGGTATTTTATCTTTTTTGAGGTAACATGATAGAGAAGGCTTGCAAAGGAAGTCCTTTTTATTGGATATGGATATGTTTATTACTTGCCTTTATCACAGGCGGGGTATTCGCTTATATAAAACAAATATTAGAAGGTCTTGGTATTACAGGCATGGGAAGGGATGTATCATGGGGATTGTATATCGCCAACTTCACCTTCTTTGTGGGTATTGCTGCATCTGCTGTTATAGTAGTCCTTCCTTATTATATCCATGATTATAAAAGATTCAGGCCGATTACGATCCTTGGTGAATTTCTGGCCGTATCATCTGTAATAATAAGCATACTTTTTATCATTGTTGATCTGGGTATGCCATCGAGGGTTTTTAATGTATTGCTTTACCCCTCTTTCTCTTCTATCCTCTTTTGGGATATGGTGGTGCTTACAGGATATCTCATATTGAACATGATTATTGGATGGCAATCCCTTGACGCTGAGCACAAAGATATAGAACCACCCAAATGGATTAAACCCCTTGTCTATATTTCTATCCCATGGGCTATAAGTATCCATACGATTACTGCGTTTATATACTCAGGCATTATTGCCAGACCCTTTTGGCATACTGCGCTCCTTGCACCCCGTTTTCTTGCCTCTGCCTTTGCCTCAGGTCCTGCCCTACTTATTTTAATCTGTCTCTTAATAAAAAGATTTGCCCATATGAAAATAGAAAGGGATGCCATGGAGAGGATAGCCTTAATCGCAACCTATAGTTTGGCAATCCATATCTTCTTTTTTCTTGTGGAGATTTTTACTGTATTTTATAGCGATGGTCCTGAGCATAAGCACCATTTTGACTTTCTCTTTTCAGGCTTTCAAGAAAAAATATTCCTCGTTCCATGGGCTTGGGGTTCTTTGATATCCACCTTGATTGCCTTTTTTGCCCTCCTTGCATTTCACAAGAAAAAAAATGATTATACCCTTGTAATTGCCTGTATTTTAACCGTCCTTTCCATATGGATGGAAAAAGGCATAGTTTTAATCATTACAGGATTTATTCCAACACCCATCTATGAACTCCCTCTATACAGACCAACCATCTTTGAAATCATTATAACAACAGGCATATATGGCATTGGTTCCCTTGTGCTCACTATACTATTGAAGGTTGCTATTTCTGTGAGGTGTATTCAAGACCTTTAAAAAGTCTCTAATCTGGGACACATCTCTAAGATCCCTTAGAATTGTAATGTCCCCAGCCAAAAATAAATATCTTGGCTTTAAGCTTTATTTATTTCTTCTATGGCCTTAAGTAGCATATCTGTTGATATGGGTTTCTGAATATATCTAATATATTTATCGTTACTGGGGATTTTAGAGAACATATCCTGACTGTAACCGCTTATAAAGATAAACTTCATACCCTTTTTGATTGCATTTATCTCATTATATACTTCTATGCCACCTTTTTTGGGCATTATAAGGTCTGTAATAACAAGGTCTATATTATTCCTTTCTTTAAAAATGGTAACCAATTCATCACCGTCTTTTGCCTCAAATACTGTATAACCATAATGTTCCAGGACATCCTTTAAAAAAACCTCTCACATCTTCTTCATCTTCTCCTATGAGTATGGTGCCGCTCTTTTTTTGGATAATTGTCTCTTCTTTTATTTCCTCTTTCACTTCTAAGTTTATAAGGGGCAAATAAATATAGAATGTGGTGCCTTTTCCAGGGGTGCTATCTACTGTTATGTAACCATTATGCTGTTTAATGATGCCATAAGCACTTGCAAGACCAAGGCCTGTACCTTTGCCTTGTTCTTTTGTAGTAAAAAACGGGTCAAATATCTTATTTATTATATCTTTTTCAATGCCTGTGCCTGTGTCTGAGATGACAACCAAGGCGTAATCACCTTTTTTGCCAAAGCCATGGGCTCTAATAAAATCTTCATCTATAGTAATGGTATCAATCTTGATAACAAACTCTCCACCATTGGGCATGGCATCCCTGGCATTGGTGGCCATATTGAAAAGTATCTGACTGAACTGTGTCTTATCTCCATTTATAACAAGGTTTTTATCTGATGTTACAACCTTGAAGTCTATATTCTCTGTAAGGAGTCTTTTTATCATCTTTTTTATTTCCTTGACCTCATTGTTTAGTTCCATAGGTGCCATATTTATAGGTTGTTTTCTACTGAAGGCAAGGAGGTTTTTCACCAGTTCTGTCATGCGATTAGATACGGCGATGATCTGGTCTGCATATCTTTTTAGCTGAGCATCCTTATTGGTCTTCATACTCAATAAAGTGGCATATCCCATAATCGCTGTTATGAAGTTATTGAAGTCATGTGCAATACCACCTGTGAGGGTACCGAGGGCTTCCATCTTCTGGGCATGTGCATACTGCTGTCTCAAGGTTAAGATTTCTTCTTCTCCCCTCTTTTTTTCTGTCATATCTTCCACTATAGATTGAATATATATGATGTTTCCTTTATCATCATATACTGGAGACATACTTATAGAAACATATATTTTGGTTCCATCTTTTCTGTACAACTGGGCCCCATATCCTTTTATCTCTTTTCCGCTTTTTAAAATATCAATCATTCTTTCTCTTTCACTGGGATCAACGTGTGTCTGGGGTGCTTTTACATTTTCAGAGAGGTCTTCAAAGGAATCATAGCCGAGCATCCTTATCAATGCTGGATTTGCCACGATGAATCTTCCATCTAATGTAGTCTGACATATCCCTTCTATGGCAGTTTCAAATATGGTGCGGTAGCTCTTCTCAATCTTTTCCTTCTCTGTTATATCAATGTATGTCATTAAAAAAAGACCTGTTTCAAGTATTACCGGTATAATTTCTACCTTTTTCTTGGAGCCATCCTTGCATGTGACAGTGAATATCTTTGAGGTTGATTCACCCACCTGGAACCTTTCTATCTCTTCCTTCCATAAGGACATAACCTTATTTCTATCTGCCTCATCAGGATATGCCTTATTAAACCATGTATCCCTGTCAGGTATATCTGTTAGGTCATAGCCAAACACCTCATGGAATTTAGGATTGATGTAGATGTATTTTTCATGTGAGTCTATAAGGGCCATACCAAAGGGTGCATTCTCAATAAGTATTAGCAGCTTTTCCCTTTCTTTACTGAGTCTTTCTTCCATGAGTTTTCTTTCTGTAATATCTATGGTGGTTCCCTCATAGTAAAGTGTATTGCCGTCTTCACCTTTTACTGCCCTTGCATTAGCTATACCCCAAAATGTGCTACCGTCTTTTTTTAACCTTAAAGATTCGAAGTTTTCTACATGACCATATGTCTCTAATAACTGGATAAAACGTTTTCTGTCTTCTTTGTTGTAAAACCTCTGGGATGCAATGTCCTTTGTATCTTCTATTAATTCCTCAGGGGATGTATAGCCGTAAAGCCTTGCCAATGACAGATTTGCCATGAGATATCTACCTTCAGGCGTTGTCCTGAAAAAGCCTTCGTTTAAGTTTTCCAATATCCCTCTAAATTTCTCTTCATTTTCTTTAAGTTTAATATCTGCTATCTTGTTATCTGTTATATCTATTCCCATGCTAAACTTTACATCCCTTCCATCTGTCCACTTTATAAGTCTGCTTGTAACGGCATAATATCGTTTTTTATTGCTATTATATTGTTCCCATCTATATACCTTTTCTTTATTCTCTTTTAAAAATTCAATTGGACAGTGCTCACAGGGCTTAAGGGATTTATTAAATACCTCATAACATGTTTTTCCATCTATATCTTCACCAAAGACCCTCTTTGCATGGGCATTAGTGAATATAATCTCGTATGTATCTATATCTGAAATATATATGATGTTATCTATGCTGTTTAATATAGACATGAGTTGTTCATGTGAGTTTTTTAATTCCTCTTCCAGTTTCTTTTTTTCTGTTATGTCATAGGCAATTATTAATACTTTACCTATATTGCCTTTTTGGTCTGATATGGGTGTCATATAGGCAATATAGTGCCTGCCTTCACGCTCATCTTCAAATGATGTTGTTGTTTTGGTTTTTATTACCTGCTCTATATGGGATTTTCTCCTATTTGCTACATCAGGAGGAAATAATTGATAAACACAGGTGTTTATTATCTCATTTACCTTTTTCCTCATCCTTTTTGCAAAAACTTCGTTGGCAAAAAGAATTATGCCTTCGCTGTCCACAATAAAGGCAGCTTCCTGAAAGGAATTGATTACTGTTTCTAAAGCACTTTTGCTTATCTCTTCTGGTGACATATGTTCTTTGTTTTATTTAATTACATTAAAATTTAAATAGGTTTTAAATACTACCTTAACCCCTTTTCATTGAAAAATGGGCCATATTTTTTATCTGTTCCCATGATATGTTTTGTCAACCAGTCCTTCAAGAATCTCATGACCTCAATAGTTAATGCAAGGTTGCCATTTTTAAAACCTTCCTGGAACTCCCCTACCCTCTTTACAAAATCAGCATGTTCTTTTTTATGGCTTAATGCACCTGGATATCTATACATATCAAAATATTTTTCCTCTGTGGCAAAATGGGTGCCAGCATAAGAGACAAGGCCTTCTATAATCTTACCAACAATATCCTTTCCCTGTCTTTTTATCATTGCCTCGTTTAATTCATTGATCATAGAAACAAGTTTTTGGTGTTGTTTATCTATCTCTGCTATATTTACATTCAAACTGTTATCCCATTCTATAAGTGCCATAGTGGTTTAGCCTCCATTTTTGATTTTTTCATATTAAATTTTTGAGGATCAAGATGTCAATAAAAAAACAGGGCCTACCTTGATGACCTACTTTTTCATATTTATAAAAGATTTTTGTTTATATCTCTGGCTCATCTTTTATGAAAAGAATATTAGAATCTATCATAATCCAAACCTTAAGTGGCCACAGGACATGATAAAGAAATCAAAAAAGAGGTATGTGGCAAAATCATTAAGCTTATACATGGGGTTGAAATGATTCAAATAAAATTTTATCATTGAATCATGACATTTAAAAAAAGTAGAATGGAAATAACCCTCGGAGGCAAATAAATGTTAGATATAAAAACCCTGGAAAACTGGCTATGGGAAGCTGCTTGTAAAATAAGAGGGCCAGTTGATGCCCCAAGATACAAAGATTACATTCTGCCACTTATCTTTCTCAAAAGGCTTTCTGATGTCTTTGATGAAGAGATTGAAAAACTTAGCAAAGAATACGGCGACAAAAAAACAGCCGAAGCATTTGTTGAACAGGATCACTCGCTTGTGTGGTTTTACCTGCCTAAAAAGGCGCACTGGGCTGAAATTGTTAAACAAAGCACCGGACTTGGAGAATTCTTGACCGATGCGGTAAGGGCAGTTGCAAGAGAAAACCCAAGACTGCATGGTGTAATCGACATAAGAGATTTTAACGAAACAGCAGCAGGCCAGAGAATCATCAGCGATGAATCCCTCAAAGCATTAATTGATGTATTAAATATGCATAAACTCGGACTTAATGATGTTGAACCAGATATTCTGGGAAGGGCATACGAATATTTGCTGAGAAAATTTGCAGAAGGTTCAGGACAGAGTGCAGGAGAGTTTTACACTCCAAAAGAGGTTGCTGTTTTGATGGCGCATATTGTTGATCCAAAAGAAGGTGAAACTGTTTATGATCCATGTCTTGGTTCGGGTGGCTTGCTCATCAAGGTTTTTTTAAGGTTTAAAGAAAAGTATGGAGATGATCCAAAGATAAAACCCCTGCAGTTTTACGGCCAGGAGATATTGCACGGCACCTATGCCATGGCAAAAATGAATTCTTTTATCCATAAAATGGAGGCAAATATTGCACTTGGCGATACAATGAATAAGCCAGCATTTAAAAATCCTGATGGTTCTTTAATGAAATTTGATATAGTCGTCGCCAATCCTATGTGGAATCAGGATATTTTCACCCAGGCAACGTATGAGACAGATGCCTTTAACCGTTTTGTGTATGGCTTTCCGCCTAATAGCTCTGCTGACTGGGGCTGGGTGCAGCATATGTTTGCATCGTTACAGGATAATGGGAGAATGGCAGTTGTTCTTGACACAGGAGCAGTATCCCGCGGCTCTGGCAATGAAGGCTCAAATCGTGAAAGGGATATAAGAAAAGCATTTACTGAAAATGACTTCATTGAAGCAGTGCTTTTACTGCCTGAAAACTTATTTTACAACACAACATCAGCAGGAATTATTCTTGTCATCAATAAAAACAAGAAACAGAAAGATAATGTTTTGCTTATAAATGCCTCTAAACTGTTTGAAAAAGGCAGACCCAAAAACTTTTTGCCTGATAGCGCCATAAAGCAGATTGCTAAAATATATTTACATTTCAAAGAACAAGAAGGAATAAGCAAAGTCGTTACAAAAGAAGAGGTTATAAAAAACGATTACAACTTAAGCCCTTCCCGCTATGTATCAAGTAATGGCGAGGATACCACGCTACCTTTAGATGAAGCGGTGGTACTTTTAAAAGAGGCAAAAGAAGAGCAGGAAAATGCAGAAAAAAATCTTAAAAGTGTATTAAAACAATTGGGGTTTGAGGTATGATAAATTAACAGAGAACATTATTATGCCTAAAACAAGCAAAATTAAAAAAGGCGAAATAGTTATATATAGAAGCGCGCACGGTCCTGAAATTGAAGTAAAACTTGAAAAAGATACTGTTTGGTTAGATGCGCATTTAATCGCGAAACTTTTTAATGTTAACAGGCCAGCCATAGTTAAACATATCAACAATATCTGCAAAACAGGCGAATTGAATAAAGAGTCAACCTGTTCCATTTTGGAACAGGTTGCTGCTGACGGGAAAATAAGAAAGATGAATCTTTATAATCTTGATATGATTATTTCGGTTGGTTACCGTGTTAATTCTAAACAGGCAACCGCTTTTCGTATCTGGGCAACCAGGACCTTAAAAGAGCATTTAATAAAAGGTTACACCATAAATAAAAAGAAACTTCTTCAGACGCAAAATCAGTTAAAAGAATTGCAGAATACAATTAATTTTTTGCAAGAAAAATCAAAACACGAACTGTTTATAGGCCAGGAGCAAGAAATTTTGAATTTGCTCGCTAACTATTCCAAAGCCCTTACATTATTTGAGCAGTATGATAAAGATAAATTAGAGTTAGTTAAGAAGGCAAAAGGCAAATACATTTTAAGATATGATGATGCCAAAAAAATTATTGAAGAAATAAAAAAAGAACTTATTGCCAAAAATGAAGCCAGTGATTTATTTGGGATGGAAAATGACCAGAAGTTTAAGGCAATTATTGGTAATATTTATCAAACATTTGACGCTAAAGAATTATATCCCTCGCTCGAAGAAAAAGCCGCACATCTTTTGTATTTTATTATTAAAGACCATCCATTTGTAGATGGAAATAAACGAATCGCTTCGTTTTTATTTATCTATTTATTGAGTAAAAACAATTATCTGTATAGAAAAACAGGTGAAAAGAAAATTAATGATAATGCCTTAACCGCATTATCCCTTTTGATTGCAATTAGCGACCCAAATGAAAAAGATAAATTAATTAAAATTGTTACAAATTTATTAGAAATATGAAGAACTTTAATAAACATAAGAACAGGTTTATCAGAAAGTTATTTTGAAAATAAAAAGGGAATTGTATGTATACGGCACAAGAAGAAAACTCCAAACCCACCCCACTCGGACCACTGCCACAGGAGTGGGAGGTGGTGAGGTTGGGGGAGGTTGTTGTATTAAATAGTAATTTTTTAGGAGGAGGTAAAAATGAGTAACATTATTGGTTTTAATAAACAAAATATCTTGTTCGTCTCAAATGAACAAATTGATATTGATTCTAATGTATTTAAAAAGGATACTGAATATAATAGACAAAAAATAAGAGAGAAAGTTGAACCATGGTTAACGGCTGTATTTCAAAGTGAACATCTCTCATTGCTTGTTGGAAGTGGTTTAACAATAGCCTTAGCTGAAAGTGGGACAATGATGGGAAGAATAGAATTTGGCAACGACTTTAAAGATTTAATTAAGAAAAAAGCAGATGAAGAAGCAAGTAGCATAGCAAGAGAAGAAGCAAATTTCGAAGATGATCTTAGAATCGCCTTAGAACTTTTAAAAGGATATGAAATATTAAAGGATGGTAAAGCCAACAAACTAAAAGAGGAAATTAATGAGAAACTAAAAGAATTATTAAACAAAATATTAGAAGCAGAAAAGAATTTTATAGAAGAAATAATAAAGACAGAACAAGAATCCAAGGATAACAATAAAGAAAATAAATTATTATTGCTTGAAAAGTTTCTTTTAAGCTTTTCTACAAGAACTGCCACTAGAGATAGATTAAATATTTTTACAACAAACTATGATAGATTTATAGAATTTGGATTGGACGAAGCTGGTATTCTTACTTTAGATAGATTTATTGGAAAACTTAATCCAATAATGAGATTCCATAGAGTTGATTTGGATTACCATTATAATCCTCCAGGAATAAGAGGCGAACCCCGTTATGTAGAAGGTGTTGTACGATATGCAAAATTACATGGATCTGTTGACTGGCAATTCGAAAAAAATCGAATTATCAAAATACCTTTGCCTTTCGGTTCAGATACAAATGATAAATATTTTGATGCTCCATTTAATAAAGTTGTTATTTATCCAAATTCAGCTAAAGCCATAGAAACAAGTTTTTTCCCATATTCAGAATTATTTCGTGATTTTTCAACAGCTATTTGCAGACCTAATTCTGTATTAATTACTTATGGCTATGGTTTTGGAGATTCGCATATAAACAGAATAATAAAAGACATGCTAACGATTCCATCAACACATCTTGTTATTATTTCATACGATTGGGCAAGTGATAGGATTAAAAAATTCATTGAAGATTGTAATGAATCTCAACTTACGCTATTAATAGGACCAGAATTAGGAAATTTTGAAAATTTAACCAATTATTATCTCCCTAAACCTGCTATTGATCGGATAACAGATAGACAGATAAGAATATTAGAGAAAAGAAATGTAATACAAAAAAACATTGAAGATCAGGATAATATGAAAATTGGAGATACCAATGAGCCATAATTTTGAAAAAATTAGAGATATAAATATCGGAACTGTTGAATTCGTCTCTACAAAAGAGATTAAAGTTCTGCTGGATATTGATGCCCCATTCAGCACCTCTCTTAATACTGGCGTGCCTCAACAGTTTCCTCGTATAAATGGCTTTTTACTTATTCCCAATGAAGCAGGTGCACTACTAGGAGTGATAACATGGATAGGAATAGAATATTCATCTTATCCTAAAAGGAAAGGATATAAAGATTTTGACCTGGTTGACTTGCCTTTTCCGTTAAGAAAGCTTTCTCTTTCACCACTGGGAATTTTAAAACAAACAGAAAATGGTTATGAAATTGAAAGAGGAGTGTATAGTTATCCTTCTGTTGGTGACGTTGTAATTATACCAACTCAAGAGCAATTAAAAGCTATCGTTCAAAATAAAGACCTAAATGCAAAGGTTAAGATAGGGATTTCACCAATGGCAGCAAATGCCCCAATATTTATTGATCCAGATAAAATTTTTGGTAGACACCTGGCAATACTTGGAAATACTGGAAGTGGAAAATCCTGCTCTGTGGCTGGTCTTGTTAGATGGAGTCTGGAAACCGCAAAAAGTGAAATAAAAAATGGAAAGAATATAAACGCCCGATTTATTATCCTTGACCCTAATGGGGAGTATGGGAATTGCTTTGAAGGACTTGGGAATATTAAAAAATTTGAAGTTAAACTTCGAGATGAGGAAGATATAAAACAGCTTAAAGTTCCTTCATGGATGTGGGATAGCTGGGAATGGGCATCTATATCACAAGCAAGCGCAAGAACACAACGACCTATATTACGAAGAGCATTGAGAGAAATTAAAAATGCAGAGATAACTAAGGATGATGATATTAACATAATATTTAAAAACTTGCTTGTAAGTTTAAAAATAAGTTTGCTCAATTTTCAAAGAAAACCTGCTGATTTATCTGCATTTCCAGGAAAACAAAATTATGGAGAATCTTTAGAAGGAATAAAAAAATCTTTGGAAACTTTCAACAATAAGTTAAATGATCAAAACTATAGAAAAATTTATAATGATTTAAATTCTAAATTAGATGAAATTAAAACAAAACATTCAAAAAATAATAAGGGATATTTTCCATCTTTTTCATTACAAGAAGTTGACCCTCTACTTGAAATTCTTAATAATGCAGAAACTCAAATAGGACAATTAATTCCATACGAAGGTCCTGACGAAGATTCCCCTGTGTTTTTTAAAAATGCAGACTTTTTGACTCATATAGAGCGGTTAGCACAGGAAGCCAATCAACAACAGTACTTGGATTTCTTTTTAATGCGTGTGCGAAGTCTATTCACTGATAAGCGAATAGCATCTGTAATACGTACAGAAAACGCAGAAGAAATTACATTACAAGAATGGTTAAATCAATATATTGGCGATAATCAAAACAATCCCTCTATTACAATTATTGATCTTTCATTATTGCCATCCGAAATACTTTATTTAGTTGTTTCTGTAATGGCACGCCTTATTTTTGAGGCACATCATCGTTACAAAAAATTAGAAGGGCAAACTTTACCAACAATTTTAGTTGTTGACGAAGCCCATAATTTGATAAAAAGATACGAAACAGATAATGAAGATATTTCTGCTCAAAGATTATGCTCTCAAATATTTGAAAAGATAGCAAAGGAAGGAAGAAAATTTGGTGTTGGTTTAGTAATAGCATCTCAGAGACCCTCAGAACTTTCTCAAACTGTCTTATCACAATGTAATACTTTTTTGCTTCATAGGATTGTAAGCGATCGTGATCAGGAAATGGTAAAAAAATTAGTTCCTGATACAATGGGAGGAATTCTTAACGAATTATCTGTATTACCTTCACGGAAAGCAATTTTATTAGGTTGGGCAGCACCTATACCTGTATTGGTGGAGATGAACGAATTACCTGAAGTCCATAGACCAAAATCAAAAGACCCTGATTTCTGGAAAGTTTGGATAAATGAAGAAGAAAGAAGTATAGATTGGGGTAAAATTTCCGACGATTGGCAACAAAAAGGAAGTAGTGATAAAAAATTAGAAAATAAAAATGGTGAAATAAAACAATGAATTCGAAAAATAACAAAAATTTTATTAATGCATTAACTGAAACTAACAAACCCACCCCACTCGGACCACTGCCACAGGAGTGGGAGGTGGTGAGGTTGGGGGAGGTTATGATTCCAGATAGAGAAAAAATAAAAGCAAAAGAATATTCTGGAAAAGAAAAAATTGTTGAAAAAATTCCATTTGATTCCGGACTTATTGTTTTCAGAGAAAAAAATAAAACAGCCACTGATTTATTTAAGGCGGGAAAAAACCATCTTTTAATATCAAAAATAAATTTTCATCAAGGAGCTGTTGCTATAACTAAAGAAATTACTGTAGCCACAACTCACTATGAATTTTATAAAACATCGGAAAATTCAGATCTTCTCTATTTATGGTATTATTTTAGGTCTGATGCATTTAAAGATTTATTTGCTGAAGAAATTAGATTTAGAGGTTACAAAAAAGAGGCAAATTTTAAATTTATAAAAGATTTTCAAATCCCCCTCCCCCCACTCCACGAGCAGAAAAAGATTGCATATGTGCTTTCGGTGATTCAGGAGGCAGAAGAGCAGACGCAAAAGTATATTGATGCCTTAAAAGAGCTTAAAAAATCAACCATGAAGCACCTCTTCACTTACGGCGCCGTGGCTTTTGAGGAAATTGATAAAGTGGAACTCAAAGAAACAGAGATTGGATGGGTACCGAAACATTGGGGGGTGGTGAGGGTAGTAGATTTATTTGAAATTACAAAAAAACCTAAAAAAACAATAAAAGATAATGAATTAATTCCTTTTATTTCTATGGAAAATATTTCAGATAGTAAAGAGACCCCAACATATACGTTGAAAGAATTTTCAAAAATTTCTAGTGGCATTTTTGTTTTAAAAGACGATTTAATCATTTCTAAAATAACTCCCTGTTTTGAGAATGGTAAACAAGCAATTTTAACAAATCTTCCTAGTGATTTTGGTATTGCAACAACTGAAGTAATTCCTTTGCATCCAAAAGATGATAGAAAAGTAATTACAAAACATCTTTATAATTTTTTAAAAATTCCTGAAGTGAGAGAAAAATTAGCCAACAAGATGGAAGGAACAACGGGAAGAAAACGATTACCTAAACATGCTTTAAACCACTTCCTCATCCCTCTCCCCCCACCCCCTGAACAACAGCACATTGCAGAAATACTTTCAAACATAGATAAAAACATAGAAGTCGCAGAAAACAAGAAAAAAGCCATAAACAAAATTTTTCAATCGATGCTTAAAAATTTAATGACTGCAAAAATAAGAGTAAATAATTTAGAGGTTAAATATGATGCCTAAACTTGGCACCGAACGGGTAAGTGTGCAGGAGCCACTCCTTCAATATGCCTCAGAGATTGGCTGGGAATACATCAGGCCCGAGGATGCAGAACGTCTGAGAGGCGGAAGAACCGGGCTTATTTTAAAAGAATTTTTTACTAAGCAGCTACTCAAGCTCAATATTGATTTTATTGATAACCTGATGATTGATGAACTCATCAAAAAAATTGAAAAACTTCCTGTAAGCATTGAGGGCAATTTGCAGGCATGGGAGTACCTCAAAGGTTTAAAAACCGTTTACGTTCCATATGAAAAAAGAGAGAGAAATGTAAAACTTATTGATGAGAATCCTAAAAACAATACTTACCATGTTAGCGATGAATTCAGCTTTACCAATGGAAAATTTACCAATCGTTACGATGTAGTTTTTTTTGTAAACGGAATACCTTTGTTTTTCGTAGAAGCAAAATCAGTCCACAAGTTAGAAGGAATGTCTGAGGCATTGGAGCAGGTCAGAAGATATCATCGTGAAACCCCTGAGGCAATGACTGTGTTTCAGGTTTATACTTTAACCCATTTGATCCAGTTTTATTATTCTGCCACATGGAATTTTTCAGCAAAATCTATCTTCAATTGGAAATTCGAAGCTGGTAATAGAGAATTTGAAAAATTAGTAAAAGCTTTTTTTGATAAAAAAAGAGTCATCCAGATAGTCTTAGATTATATCCTATTTACAAGAAAAGATGACGAACTACAAAAGGTTGTTTTACGGCCCCACCAGATGAGGGCTATTCAAAAAGTAGTTAAAAGATCAGGAAGCAGGAAGAAAAGAGGTTTAATCTGGCATACACAGGGTTCAGGAAAAACCTATACGATGATTGTGGCAGCACAAAAGATTATCGAAAATCCTTCGTTTGAAAATCCAACTGTCATAATGCTTGTTGATAGAAACGAGCTTGAAGCTCAATTGTTTGGCAATTTAGCCTCAGTTGGTTTTGAGCATGTCCATGTGGCAGAGTCAAAGAGACATTTAAAGGAACTCCTTGAGCGTGATACCAGAGGCTTAATCGTCACGATGATTCATAAGTTTGAAGGAATGCCTGATAAAGTAAATTTAAGAAAAACCATTTTTGTTCTTGTTGATGAGGCACACAGAACAACAGGCGGTGATTTAGGCAATTACCTTATGGGAGCTTTGCCCAAGGCTACTTACATAGGTTTTACCGGAACACCTATTGACAAAACAAGCCATGGCAAAGGCACATTTGTCATTTTTGGAAAAGACGACACGCCTCATGGGTATCTCGACAAATATGGAATTGCCGAATCTATTGAAGACAATACAACAGTCAAACTCCACTATGCCTTAGCCTCAAATGAACTACTTCCTGATAAAGAGACCTTAGAAAAAGAATTCTTAGACTTAAAAGAGGCCGAAGGGGTAAGTGACATAGAGTCGCTCAACAAAGTTTTGGATAAAGCGGTGAATCTAAAAAACATGCTTAAAAGCAAAGATAGAATAGAAAAGGTTACTAAATACATTGCCGAGCATTATACAACTACCGTTGAACCCCTTGGATACAAAGCCTTTATAGTAGCAGTTGATCGTGAAGCCTGTGCCCTTTACAAAGAAGAATTGGACAGGCATTTACCTAAGGAATACTCCGAGGTTGTTTATAGCCCAGCCCAGAATGATGATCCTCTGTTGACTAAATATTATCTGTCCGAAGAAAAGGAAAAGATGATCAGAAAGGCATTTATTAAACCTGATCAACTGCCCAAAATACTCATAGTAACCGAGAAACTTCTCACGGGTTTTGATGCCCCTATTTTATACTGCATGTATCTTGATAAGCCCATGCGCGATCATGTTCTTTTGCAGGCAATTGCACGGGTAAACAGACCATATGAAGATGAGCAAGGTATTAGAAAGCCTTGCGGTTTTGTTCTGGATTTTATCGGAATATTTGACAAGTTAGAAAAAGCCCTTGCCTTTGACTCAAAAGACATCTCCGAAGTCGTCAAAGACATCAATATATTGAAAGAGAGATTTAAGGAGATGATGGGAATAGCAAAAAAAGAATATCTCTCAATAATCAAAGGTAAACAAGCAGACAAAGCAGTTGATTCTATACTTAATCACTTCATAGATGAAGAAAAGAGAAAGGAGTTTTACAAATTTTATGATGAACTCTCTGATATGTATGAAATTATATCACCTGATCACTTTTTAAGGCCTTATCTTGATGATTATGATACGCTGTCGAGGATGTCAAGGATTCTCAAAGAGGCATACGAACCCAGTTTACTGGTTAATAAAGAGTTAGCTCGTAAGACTTCAAAATTAGTCCAGGAGCATACAAAAGCAGGGAAGATAAAAGCTGAGCTTGAGATCTACGAGATCAATGAAGAAACTATCAAGAAATTAGAGCAAAGCGATACCTCAGAGACAGAAAAAATCTTCAATTTGTTGAAAAGTATAGAAAAAGAAATTAATGACCATGTAAAAGATAATCCGTATTTAATCTCGATAGGAGAAAGAGTTGAAGCTATTTCCTCGAGTTTTAAGCAAAGACAAAAAGACACAAAAGAAACCCTTGAAAGCCTGAAAAGTATTATTGAAGCGATAAATCTGGCAAAAGAAGAGAGGATCGAAAAAAATATGTCCGCAGATGTTTTTTCAGTATATTGGATTTTAAAAAATGAAGGTATTGAGCAAGCAGAGGGTATTGCAAGAGAAATGGAGACTCTATTAAACGAATATCCCTATTGGAGAGAAAGCGAAGAGCAAGAAAGAAAGGTTAAGGAAAAATTATATAAAATTATCAGGGTTAAAACGACAGAAACAGAAAATTTTAGTTCAAAGCCCGCTATGAAGACTCACGTAGTAAGAGACCCGGATACTTCATATGGTATAAGTGAAATTGTAAGGGTTGGAAATAAGATTATGACCATTTTAAAAGGGAATTTGCAAAATGTTAACAATTAATGACTTTAAAAAAGAAGTATTTAAATGGGCTAATGAGATAGGGGTTACCCCAAAAGAGGTGCACCTCAAAAAAATGACCAGAAAATGGGCAAGTTGTTCAAGCAAAGGACGATTAACCTTTTCTTACGAACTACTTACCAAGTCGAAAGAAATAAGAGCAAGGGTTATTGTCCACGAACTTCTACATTTAAAATATCCCTCGCACAATAAATTGTTCCATGCCCTCCTTTCAGCCTATCTTGCCAAGAAAGGAATGCTTAAAGATTCTATACTTGTATAGTCGTCTTTAATGAAGATGTTATGATGAACATATAAGTATCAGATAAAATAGATATTAAAAACCATAGCATAAAAAGTAAATATGAGAATGGTAGCTATTTTAATGATTTCAGCTAAAATTTGATATGCTCTTCATTACTGTCTTATATGGAGATTCATAACACGAGGTATATTCCTTCATATTCATGGTCATATCCCTTCTTGCATATTTTTCTGCTCCGTAAGGATCACGGTTTTTTATATAAAAGATAATCTTTTTATGGAGATTTAACCTTACTCTAATAAGCTCATACAAATCCCCATTTGTTTTTTTTATCTTAAAGTTTTCACCTGACAAATTATTTAACATCTTAAAAAGAATCGTATTTTTTGAATAATGACCAAGCATGATGTAAAACTTCATATTATTCAAGAAGAAGGTATTATAATCCTTTGCCTCGATAAATTTTTCCTCAGCCTTGATAATATCCTCAAGGGATTTGATGGCATTATCAGGCATTTTTCGAGTTGCCAAAAAAACTGCATATCCCACCAATCCCGCTGATAACTCTAAAAATTCTTTTGCATTGTTCTCTATGCCCTCAGACACCGCATAACCACCTTTAGATCTTTTATAAATGAGGCCATCTTTCTCTAATCTCTGAAAGACTTCTCTTACCGGCGTTCTGCTTGTTCCTATCATATTGGCAATCTTTTCCTCTATTAATCTCATATGAGGCGAAAACATTCCATTTTTTATGGCATCTTTTAATTTTTTGTAAACAATATCCCCCATTAAAACACGTCCTTGAATTTTTTCTATCTCACCAAAATTATTCATTTTATTCACTCCTAAAAAAGTTGTTTTTTATATTTTTTTCTCGCCATATCAACAGTTTTCATCATATTTTTTAGATTTTTTACAGTTTCTTCCCAGTCTCTTGTCTTTAAACCACAATCAGGATTGACCCATAATTGCTCTGGCGAAAACACTGAAACAGCCTTTTTTATAATAGCCATCATTCTGTTTAGTGATGTAATCTTCTTTGTATGAACATCCCATACACCCAACCCTATTTGTTTTTTAAAATTTATATCTTTAAAAAAATCCTATAATGTCTCCCTTACTTAGTGATGCCTCAATAGGAATTACATCGAAATCCATCTTCATAACATACTCTAAAATTTCACCAAACTAACTATGTCGTCTAATTTAATAGTAACCATAAGCATATGTCTTCATAGCAAAACCTCTCCTTCGATTAAAAAAATAGATAAACTTTTCCTCTTCAATCAGCCTAAGGATAAATAGTTTAATAAGTTATACGCTGATGATGCTTTTGGGCCTTATTATGGAAATTTTAATAACATAGGAGCCTCCTTATACCTCGTAAGGATGTATTTTTTGAATCTGACCCAAAGTTTCCTGGCTTGGGGCAAAATCAGGATGCCTTCCCATTCCTTATAAACGGAACAGTGGCTGGCTTTTAACCGATCCTGACCATGGCGCCCATCACAGTTGCGGGACAGCGGGAGATTTCCACTCCACTTCCATTGAAAGCCAGACGATTTAATAATTTAATTAACATTTTAGATATTTATTGTCAATTTTATTTTAGCTCTATTTAACAGTTAGATAATTAAATTTAAAGGTTAAAATTTAAAAACAGTTTTTATTTACGAATATTTTATTATGATACCCACTAACTCAGTAGGGATTTTTATAAAAAATAATCAAGGTGATAGATTTTTTTTAAGGTTTATGTAATGATATGCAAAAAGATTAAAGGAGAGGAAATGTCTTTTATTTTTAATAGTCTGGTATTATGGATAATATTTTTTCTTTTAACATCGGCAGTCTGTTATGCCCAGGAAAGTGATGTAAGTTTTGCCTGGAAAACAGAATCTAAAGCTCAGATTGCCAATCCTGCCTCTGTATATTGTTTAAAATCTGGTGGCACATTGTCTATAAGAAAACACAAAGACGGCGGTGAATATGGGGTATGCGTATTCAAGGATAACAAAGAGTGTGAAGAGTGGGCTTTATTTAGAGGTGAATGTCCCATAGGGGGTATAGATATAGGAAATTTTAAAACCCATGACCCCTTTAGATACTGTTCTATTATAGGCACAATTGATGCACCTGATGCGAGATACACAGGCAAGGAGAAACCAGATTCTATTATGAAAAGCATGATAAAACAGGGTATTATCTCTGCTGATGCACCTCCTGAGTTTATGGGTAATTTTGTTTGGAGGTGTATGTATCATAGGGTATGGGTTTGTCTGTATGGGGCAAACATACCTTGCACAGACAAGGCAAATATATCAAAAGAACCTTCTTTTGAAATGATGGAATATTGCAAACAAAATCCTTCATCAGACAATATACCTGCCTATGTAACAGGAAGGACAACGGTCTATGCCTGGGGATGCAGCAATGGCAGACCATTCATATTAAAACAGGTCCATCAGGTAGACCATGAAGGGTTTATAAAGGCATATTGGTATGAATTGGGACAGGAGTAAATTCACTGTATCAGCTTAAAAATACATTATCCTGCATTTCTCCAGTTTATAGAAAAATAAAAATTTAATAGACTTGATATTTATTCTGTGTTATATGCAAAAGGTATTTTTTTATGTCATTTGAAGCAAGCAAAAGATTTATGTCCATCCCTCCAGGTGCTATAATACCCGGGAGCCTTCCAAAATTCAAAATCTTCATAAAAACCTTTGGTGGAAAATATATCCTCTGGGCATTAGAGGGCAATGTGGTTACAGAAGAACAGTTGAAAAAGCTGGCTGAAAATGGCCATGATGAGGTTTTTGTAGACCTTGAAGAAGAGGTCCAATATGAGGAATATCTTGAAAGTCACCTAACAGAGATTGTAAACAATAAGTCCATCAATAATGACCATAAGGTCAATATCATAAGCAGGGTATCTACAAATATAGTAAAAAATTCCTTCGAGACAACAATAGAGAGCGGTTTTGTTGACCCAGATATCATTGAAAGGATGCAAAATCTTGTAAATAACGCCTTAGTTTACATAGATCAGTATAATTCTTTGGCTGCCTTGTCTAAATTACTGGGACATGATTACCAGACATACGAGCATGCCACAAAGGTCTTCTGGCTTACAATTGCCTTTTTGTGTAAAAATCATGATGTGATGGAGGAGATAAAAAAAGAGGAAGATAACTTGACCCACGAAAATTTAATACAGCAATGTGGTATTGCTGCAATCCTACATGACATTGGAAAGGCATATATACCAAAAGAGATATTATATAAAAAAGGGCCGCTGGATGATCTGGAATGGGAAAAGATAAAGAAACATCCATTAAACGGTGTTGCCATGCTTATAGACTCAAGGATACCTACTTTTGTAAAAAAGGCAGTGTTACACCATCATGAGAATTACGACGGCACAGGTTATCCCTTTAATCTTGAAAAGGGCAATATAAGCTGTTTGGCCCGTATTATGCGCATAATAGATGTTTTTGATGCCATGACATCCAATAGACCTTATAAAAAGGCGCTTTCACCAAGAGAGGTTATAAAGATCATGGTAAGCCGGCCATCATTTGTAAAACAAAGAGATAATGGCATGAGAAACTGCTTTGATGAAAACCTGCTTAAAAAATTCATTATACTTTTAGGAAAGATCAAGATAACAAGGAAATAAAAGACAAATTTCTATCAAAAATCATAAAAGAAAATCCTTGACAAATTATTAGGCATCATGTATTTAATTAGGAGTAACTAAATTTATGAATTGAGGTAAATTATGTCATCAACAGAAACCATTTCTGCAAGTATGGAGGATTACTTGGAGGCTATATATGAGATTATTACTGAAAAGAGTGCGGTAAGACCCCGTGATATAGCAAAGAGACTGAATATCAGTTATCCTTCTGTAACAGGTGCTTTAAAATTACTGGCAGAAAAGAAGCTCATACATTATACACCTTATGACTTAATAAAACTGACAAAGGAAGGGGAGGCTGCTGCAAAAGATGTATTAAGAAGACACGAGATATTACGTGATTTTTTTACTGAAGTCCTGGCAGTGCCCTATGAAGAGGCTGACGCTGCAGCCTGTGAGATGGAACATTCAATACCTAAAAAACTTATAGAACGTTTTGTGAGCTTTATAGAATTTGTCGATACATGCCCAAGAGGCGGAAGTAAATGGATTAAAGGGTTTGCCTATCACTGTCATAATGAAGGCGCTATGGACAATTGCAAGGAATGCATTCTTAGCTGTCTGGATGAATTAAAATCAAAATCAGGATCAGATAGTAAAGATACGGCAAAGATATCAAGTTTAAAGGACTTAAAACCGGGTAATAAATGTAGGGTCGTAAAAATAAACAGTCAGGGGGATGTAAAAAAGCGCCTCCTTGATATGGGAATTACACCCGGTTCGCTCATTGAACTGGAACGCATCGCCCCTCTCGGTGATCCGATTGATATAAAGATAAGGGGGTATCACCTTTCCATAAGAAAGGATGAGGCAGAAATGATAGAGGTTGAGGTCATATAACATGAGCCATAAGGCACATTTTATACCTCTTGCGTATGTTAACGAAGGAAGTCGTGTTCGGATTGTTAGGATGGATTTAGGTCGGGGGCTAAAGGCAAGACTTACTGCCATGGGTATTATCCCTAACACAGAAATAGAGGTGGTCATGAATTCATTAAAAGGCCCTTTTGTAATCTCCATAAAGGGCAGTCGTATCATCCTTGGCCGTGGAATCGCAAGTAAGATTATGGTCACATAATTTTTTTTGATATAAATATTAGGTAAGACAAATATTATTTTGAAAGACTAATTATTTTAAAATTGGGGGATGATCTTATGAAATACATTACAATAGCCCTTGCAGGCAATCCTAATTCTGGAAAAACTACCATATTCAACAGGCTCACAGGAGCAAGGCAACATGTGGGTAACTATCCGGGCGTAACCGTTGAAATAAAAGAAGGTTCTTTGAATTACAAAGGATATGCCATCAAGGTGGTGGACCTTCCGGGGATTTACAGTCTAACTGCCTATTCTGCCGATGAGATAGTGGCAAGGGATTTTATCATCCATGAAAAGCCCAATCTGGTGGTAAATATAATCGATTCATCTAATCTGGAAAGAAATCTTTATCTCACTGTTCAACTCATGGAAATAGGTATTCCTTTGATTCTTGTTTTTAATATGATAGATGAGGCAAGGGCGAGGGGTTATAAATACGATAAGGAAAAATTCACACTATTTTTAAATGTGCCTGTTGTGGAGACCATAGGGCATAAAGGCCAAGGCATAAACGAGCTATTGGATAAAATTATCTTTACAGTAGATTCTATAAATTTTTCTTTCAGTGGCGACCATATCTTTAACTATGGTGAAGAAATAGAAAATGAGATAAGCAAAATCAAATCCTTGCTTGATAAAAATACATCTTTATCGGATGGATATAACACACGCTGGCTTGCCATCAAACTACTGGAAAACGATAAAGATTTAATGGAACGCATTAATTCCCATGAAATCAACAGGCTAATAGAAGAGCGCAGCTTTCTTATTGAAAACATTACAGGAGAGGCCCCTGAAACATTAATTGCAGAAAAAAGATATGGTCTCATATCAGGCATCTGTCAGAAGGCAGTTTTATCAACAGTTGAAGCACGTCATACCGTATCAGACAGCATCGATAGTATCCTTACGAATCGTATCTTAGGGATACCTATCTTTTTTGGACTCATGTATCTTGTCTTCTCTTTTGTCTTTACACTCGGAGATATTCCCATGGGCTTGATAGAAGAGTCCTTTAAATGGCTTGGAGACAAAGGGAAGGTTCTGTGGCCGGAAAATAACCTTATTGCCTCACTTATAATAGACGGGATAATAAATGGTGTAGGCAATGTCCTTGTTTTCCTTCCCAATATACTCTTTCTTTTCCTGGCTATAGCTATCCTTGAGGATTCTGGATATATGGCAAGGGCAGCGTTTATCATGGATAGACTCATGAATAAAATAGGGCTTCACGGAAAGAGTTTCATACCTATGCTTATAGGTTTTGGTTGCTCTGTCCCGGCAATCATGGCTACAAGGACATTGGAGAATAGAAGGGACAGATTGGTAACCATGCTTGTTGTCCCCCTTATGAGTTGCGGTGCAAGATTACCTATTTATACACTCATTATACCTGCCTTTTTTCCAGAAAATTTATATGCCCCTATACTATGGGTCATTTACCTAATAGGTGTTACCATGGCCATTTTGATGGCAAAAATACTTCGCTCCACCACTTTTAAAGGTGAGGCGATTCCTTTTATTATGGAATTACCTCCTTATCGCATGCCTACCATAAGGGGTATTTTAACCCATATGTGGCTTAGAGGCTGGCTGTATGTAAAAAAGGCAGGGACAATAATACTCGGTATATCTATTCTCATGTGGTTGATGAGCACATTCCCAGGTTTACCTGCTCACCAGGAAAAAAAATTTGATGAAGAAAGACAAAAAATTGAATCTACATATACTGAAGAAAAAGAAAGGTCAGAGAAGATAGCTTTAATGGAAAATATGCGAAAGGAGACACAACTCCGTTACAGCATCGCCGGCAGGATAGGTAACATCATAGAACCCATCATCAGACCCATGGGTTTTGATTGGAAAATAGGCACTGCCCTTATGGGTGCATTCGCTGCAAAAGAGGTCTTTGTTGCACAGCTTGGCATTGTCTATTCCATAGGTGAGGTAAAAGAATCTTCTGAAACACTGAGAGAAAAGCTAAAAGAGAACTATTCGCCCCTTACAGGATTCTGTATAATGCTGTTCTGTCTTATTGGTATGCCTTGTATGGCAACGGTAGCCATAGTTGCCCGTGAAAGCAGTTCATGGAGATGGGCGCTGGCACAACTTATAGGTCTTACGCTCATTGCTTATTTGATTACCACCATTGTGTATCAAACAGGCTACTTCTTAGGAGTAGGTATGAAATAAAGATGTTTTCTGGCTTTTAAAATTAAGCCGGCATTTTAAAACAATAATAAAAAAGGAGGTTTTCGTGAGGCTCATAAAGAGATGTGGGGAGGTCTTTTCAAAAATGACCCTAATTATGGTATCTATTGTCATATTCCCTTTAGTTACCCATGCAACAAGGCCTTTTATCACCGATGACGCAGGAACCATAGGCAAGGCCGGATATCAGTTAGAGACAGGCATGGAATGGTCTACAAAAAAAGACCGTGAAGACGGCGTTACAACAAGAGAGACCCAGAGGAAATTGTCCACCATATTTACCTACGGTATCACAGATAACCTTGATATCATGGCAGGCATGCCTTATCTATGGAAGAAGAGAAAAGAAGGCGGTGAAACAATGCTTAATAAGGACAGATTATCAGATATGACTATTGAGGTAAAATGGAGATTTTATGAAAAAGATGGTCTTGGTTTAACTGTAAAACCAGGTATAAGCCTGCCTACAGGGGATTACAGGCAGGGTTTCGGAACAGGAAGGGTTACCTATGGTGCGATCTTTATCATATCAAAGGAGATTGAGCCTTTGGGTTTTCAATTAAACACAGGATATACAAGGAACGAAAACAAAATAGATGAAAGAAAAGACCTTTTTTCAGCCTCATGTGCCATAACCTATGAAGTAATAAAAAACCTTACGATTGGCTGGGATATGGTCATAGCGAGTAATGCTAACCCTAAAGCAAGCACTGCCCCTGCTTCTTTTCTATTTGGTGGAAATTATAAAATAGGAAAATATACGACTATCGACGCAGGCATAAAGAAAGGGCTTAATAGGCATGAAATAGATCATGCATTTATAGGGGGTTTTACTATAAAATTTTAGTTTAACATGGGGTTCAACACGGGTTATGAGTGTCCTTAGAATTACCACCAGTTTTTGCCTGGTTTGCCCCAGTCATAATCATCATACTTGCCTATGGGATAGTCATAAGTAGACTCATAGGCAAGAAACTCTTCATCACCATTTATATCTTTAAAATCCTTATCATCACCAAAATAGGTCTGAAAAACCCCGGGGATAAAACCCATTTCAGGCTCAAGCCTGTCGGGGATACCATCTCCATCCCGGTCCTCAGAGGCTATCTGATCTTGAGTCTTTCCACTCCACCATGTGTGATAATGATTGAAGTGGGTAAATTCATGCATGATTAATACTGCAAATGTATCAATGTGGGTATATGTAATAAGATGTTTTGTTTTAAGTGTTGCCGGGTTTTTTCTACTCACCCATGGGATTGTTACCTCAAAGTTCCCGCCCACCTTTTTTGAAAGGTCACATACATGGATTGACTTAAATAGATGGTCAGGCTTGTATATTGCCATCACATGCCCTCCTTTGCACAGGTCAAACTCTGTTCCACCAAACACTATATTTACATTTTGTCCAAAAGGCCTTGCTGCTGGTGTCTGTTTCCAGTAATAGAACCAGTTGGGATATTTTCCTTCTGGGTTGTTCTTTTCATCCCTTGGATAGAATAATACCACCTCTTTCTTATCCTCCATAGTGCATGAATCCACCTTCAAGCTTGCAGTAACTGTCTTCTTTCCAAACTCTTTATAACTTTCTGGTAAACCCTTGTATATAACCTTAACCTTTTTGCCTCTTGGCTTATCAGATAAAGAGGCTGGGACAAAGATTTTTTTTGAACCCTCTAACTTAGGTATCTCCCATTCAATTGAATCAGCGTATCTCTCAGGTTCAACTTTTGCTTCCAGTTCTAACTCGAGCCTGTTTGACTCATCCTCCATCAACGCATATTCACCGCTATATAGATATTTGCTTTTATTTTCAGGTTTTATTATCTCAAGCTTTATATGTTCCATATTTTTGCAAAGTTGAAGCTCTTCATCCTTTTTAAGTTTTATATAAAGCTCCATTGTAGAGCCAGGACGGCAACTTAATGAAGATATAGCCTTATTGAGTCTTATTTCACCTCTTTTAAAGAGTGTTTCAAATTCTGACCCTGTGATGATCCATTCGGCCATGGAACATCCAAGCTTTGTGCTTGTCTTACCGTCACTGGATCTGAAGATAATTGTTGGGGCTCGTGCCTCTATTTTTATCTTTCCATCACCATGTGGGTTTAAAGATGCCGTATTAGAATAAAATTGAGGATAATGTTCGCCCGGGTCTATTTCATATATCGAAAGGTTTGCCCAGCGGGTGCAAACAGATGGAGAGCCTGAACTCCATTGGGCACATTTTTTTCCAGCCAAATTTATCACATCTATACCCGTGGAAAGGGTATCCAATTCATATTCCTTTTCCTTTTCAAAACTCCCCTTTATAATATTATATGTATGCAATACAATAATATTCCCAACAAACTTCTCTTTGATGCGGTAAATAAGATCCGTTTTTATTTGATCCCTACTCCATAATTCCTTTTCACCACCGTCGACTATAAGATAACCTTCAATGGGTAATGCCTGCGCAATCTGGGGATTTTCTTCATCTTTAGCGAGTGCGCCGAGCATGTTTTTTGCCTGTTCATACTGGCTGTTAATAATCTCTCTGCGACGCTCTGCCTCTTGCTCCGGTGTCTTTGCAGGTGCAACTGATGGGGCTTTTGTGCCGGTTATCCTTCCTGCCTCTCTATTTGCATCATCCATGTCATGAATGGCACCTTTAAAGTTCTCCAGAATCTTATTCAATCCCAGCATGCCTTCTGTTTGCTGGGCAATTATCATCAATTCTTTCTCTTGTGAAGAGACATTAGGACAAAACAAAAAAAAGATAAAAACAAACATCAATCCAAATGATAAGAAAAGGCCCTTTATTCTCATTATTTTTTAAATACACCACCTTAGAATGATTTTATAGAATTCTTTCATACCTTTATCGAGTAATAATATTTGATAATTTTGCCTTGTGTCAAGATTATTTAAAAGTTGCTTTTAAATCCTTATGTTTTGTTTTTTTTGCCTTTATGTGTTATATCTTTTTTATGGATAGCTTCAAAGACTTTATAAATGTCCTTGAAAAAGAAAACGAATTGATAAGGATAAAAAAACCTGTATCAAAATACCTGGAGATAACTGAGATAACAGATAGGGTATGCAAATCAACACCGGATAAAAACAAGGCACTTTTGTTTGAACAGGTAGAAGGTTTTGATATACCCATAGCCACCAATCTTTTCGGCACCGAAAAAAGGATTGCCCTATGCTTTGGTTTCAATAATTTAGAGGAGATTGGTAAAAAATTAACACAACTTCTAAAGTTAGATTTTAAAGGCGGCATATTTAATATATTGAAAAAAGGCGGGGAACTATTTAGCCTTTTTAAGGCCCTTTCTTCGAATAAAATCATAGAAAGGCCTTTATGCCAGCAGCTAATCTACAAAGACGATTGCTCCCTTAATATTCTACCTATACCTCATATATGGCCTAAAGACGGTGGGCCTTACATTACCCTGCCCCAAGTGATAACACTCAATCCAGAAACTGGAAAGAGAAATGTGGGGATGTATAGACTTCAGGTGATAGACCATAAAACACTCCTTGTGCACTGGCAGAGGCACAAACACGGAAGGGCACATGAAGACAAAACAAGGGAATTAAATGTTAGACATATCCCCTCTGCCATAGTTTTGGGTGGGGATCCATTGTGCATCTGGGCTGCATCTGCTCCACTCCCCCCGGAAATGGATGAATACGGGATGGTTTCTTTCTTCAGGGAAAAGCCCCTTGAAATGGCCAATTGTGTAACCCAGCCATTGACGGTTCCTGCCCATGCAGACATTGTTATAGAGGGTTATATAGATATAGAAGACAAAAGGATGGAAGGCCCTTTTGGTGACCATACCGGTTATTATACCCCTAAATCCCTGTTTCCTTCCTTTCATGTAACAGCCATAACCATGAAAAAAGACCCTATCTATCCAGCAACGATTACAGGCATACCACCTATGGAGGATTTTTGGATGGGTAAGGCAGTTGAAAGACTTGCCCTACCCTTTTTAAAACTCACGCTACCCGAGATAAAGGATATAAACATGCCTTCTTTCGGAGTTTTTCATAACCTACTTATCGTTTCTATAGAAAAAAGGTTCCCAGGCCATGCAAGAAAGGTAATAAACGCTCTATGGGGCATGGGGCTCATATCTCTTACAAAAGCTATTGTGGTTGTAGATGATGATATTGATATACATGACCTCTATAAGGTAGGCTGGTATGTCCTGGGAAATGTGGACTGGAAAAGAGACGTTATAATAATGGAAGGTCCTATTGACCAATTAGATCATGCATCCGGTGTAGATTCTTTTGGTGGAAAGATAGGCATAGATGCCACAAGGAAGTTCAAAGAGGAGGGCTACTATGGCGAATGGCCCGAGCCTGTAAAGATGGATGAAACAATTATAAAAAAGGTGGAAAAAGATTGGGCATCCACAGGAATCTTTTAATCAGCTTTAAATCCTTATTTATATTTTTCCAGATGATAAAATTCGAGCACACTGTCTTTGCCCTGCCTTTTGCATATATAGGAGTCTTCCTTGCAGCCAATGGTTTTCCCACATTCAGAGAGTTTGTCTTAATAACCATTGCCTTTACCTCTGCAAGGACATATGCCATGACACTGAACAGGCTCCTCGACCTGAAATATGATAGTAAAAATCCCAGAACCACGGAAAGGCACCTTGTAAAAGGCACTATCAAAAAAAAGACTGCCTTTTATGGAGTTATTATTTCCTTACTGGTTTTTGTATTTTCTGCATACCTCCTTGGGCCCCTTCCTTTTGCCCTTACACCTGTTGCCGTGTTTTTTCTTTCATTCTATCATATTACAAAGAGGTTTACATATCTATCCCATTTTTTCCTCGGTATTACAGATGGTCTTGCACCAGCAGGTGGATGGGTTGCCATAAAGGGCTCCTTTTTTTCCTTAGTAGACCTTCCTGCATGGTTACTCATTTTCATAGTCACCTTCTGGATAGCAGGCTTCGATATCCTCTATCAATGCCAGGATGTGGATTTTGACCGTAAGGAAGGCCTGCATACAATACCATCCATATTCGGTATAGAAAAGGCGCTGAAGGCAGCCAGATTGTGTCATTTTATTACCATACTGGGATTGATCTGGCTGGGAGTATTTCTATCTTTCAGTATCCCATATCTTATCTCTCTTGTTATTATTATTTGGCTTCTCATAAAAGAACACAAACTCATTTCACCCCATGACCTTTCCAAACTTGATATGGCTTTTTTTAACATGAACGGCTATATAAGTATTATAATCTTCTTTGGCATCATGATTTCCATCTTTTTAAATAAATATTCAACATGAAAGCCAATCTTTTTATCTAAATCATATTGACTTTTACATAGACCATCCTTTTTCAGCCAATATCTTTCCTTTAAAACATTCGTAAATCTCTGTAAGGCTGTAAAAGGGTATGTATTTTCATTTTGATTCCATGGCATCTTTAATCCCATCCCTGTGATATTTAAACTCATACCTATCCAATACGAATGGACTATCATCTCCCATAGACCAGCAGTCATCAAAGAGAAAGGTTTTATGGTGGTTTAGATGGATTTTATGAGATTTAAGATGATTCTTTTCAAGCCATCTTATAATCGGCTCATACGTTCCATTTTCCTGTGGCTTGCTATAATGATAAAAAACCCGATTCATACAATGAATTGAGAAATTCCTTTTCATTAGGAAACATTGGAACTTATCCTGCTTTAAGTGTATGTCTTTTATGATACTATAGTCCAATGATTAATATTTTGTCCTTATGGCCGAGGTCTTTGGTAGCCCTTGATCCGTCAACTATTTCTCTGTTAAATAGAAAATCACGCACCATCTTTACCTGGGCGAGTTCATTTCCATATATACCCAGGGTCGTGTTTATGGCTTTATCATTCCTCCTTAATGATGGTGATTGTCGCGGGTTTCATCATGGTTAACATGATAGTAAAGGTTGTTGTCACAGTTTATGGAACTGGATTCAAACTGTAGCGTGCTATGACCTATACCGTTTTCCTTTAGCATATCTTCTATGTTATGCTTTGTCTTATCAATCTCACTCAAGGTCTTATCATTAACAAGGATGTGCGCAGTAAATGCCACATTGTTATGCGCTACAGGCCAGAGATGAACATGGTGAACGCCTATGACATCAGGCATGTCAGTAATCTTCTTTACGATTGCCTCTACATTGAAATTTTTAGGCGTCAGATTAAGAAAGATAGATACTGTATCACGCACAAGTCTGACCCCTCCCAAGATAATGATGCCTCCAATAAAAACGCTTGCAATAGGATCTGCATAAACCCACCCTGTAAAGTAGATTATAACTCCTGAAATGATAACCCCTAAGGACGAGAGGGTATCACCGATGATGTGGAGCCAGATACCTTTAACGTTTAAGTCCTGATGGCTATGACCTAAGATGAAGGCCATGACAAGGTTGCCTGCAAGGCCAAGGACGGCGATCGCCAGCATTACTGGAATTTCGATGGCATGTGGGGTAATGAACCGCTCATATGACTCATAAAAGATGAGAAAGGCAATGACAATAAGACTTACGCCATTAATAAGGGCGGCGAGAAGTCCGACACGCTGGTAACCGAGGGTAGCGTTTTTGTCTGATGGCCTTTTGCTGATTCGGGCTGCCACAAAACCCAGGCCTATAGCAAGGGCATCTGTGACCAAGTGACCCGCATCGCTCAATAAGGCAAGGCTGTTGCTCAAGTAGCCACCGATTAACTCGCCAGTAAGTATTATTAAGGTCACAAAAAACGTAACTGCAAGACGCTTTGACCCCTGATGTCAATCGTGGAGACCAAATATTTTTCATGCTGCATCTTTCCATACAACAAACTGTCTCCTATAGGCAACAGGGGATAGGTATCCAAGCCTCTTCTGTCTCCGTTGCCGATTGTA